>Ga0214921_10012130_pt1 | contig 10364 bp, 7 predicted proteins | sample LL1505_MetaG_FD_177992 | JGI IMG/M metagenome (GOLD analysis project Ga0214921, IMG submission 177992) | Freshwater microbial communities from Lake Lanier, Atlanta, Georgia, United States - LL-1505 | ecosystem: Environmental > Aquatic > Freshwater > Lake | place: USA: Georgia | collected 2015-05-28
ATGTTTTGAATAAATATGAACTACAAAAAGGGATTGCTTATGATATTTGGGATTATTTGACGAGTATCCAGAATTCTCAAATGGAAACAAAATTTAAAATGAATGTAGATGACAAAATTAATATATTATTCAATTCAGGATTAATAGTTCCTATTATTGATGATTTTATGTTATACAATAAGAATGCTGAAGTATATGAAATTAAGACAGTTGATGATGATAAAAAAAAGAATGATACAAGAATGAAATATATCATAAATAAAATTGAAGCAACAAGTGAGTTATATAATACTAAAAATGATGAGAAAGCAAAAGAAAAAATTATCAAAAATTTTTCTTCACAATTATTGTTTAGAAAAGCAATTTTGAGAAACAATTTTGAAGAGTATAAAATTATTAATAAATTATTAGGTCAAGGGAAAAGAAATGCTGAGAATGAATATTTGCTTAATGATTTAATTAATTACAGAAGATATACTTATATTAATTTTAAAGATATAGAAAAAGTTGGATTTTCAAATAATTTTTCAAAATCAGTCACATCAGTAAGAGCAGTAAATTTTGAAAAAAATGTTTTTAAACAAAATAATTCAAATAATTTAATTCAAATTAGAGTTGGAGCGAAAGATACATCTTGTAATATTGTTGGATTGTGTATCCCATCAAAACCCGTCCAGTGTGTGAGATTGTTTGATACTATAGATATAACAGAAATACAAGATACTAAAAATAAGGACAAAAAATTTAATAATTTTGTTTCAGTATTAAAACAAAATGTGTTTAAAGATAAAGTTAGTAAAAAATCAGTGTATTGGATTTTTGACGATGAATTAACAAATGAAAATGTTAAACCAATGATTGCTGAAATTTATGATATATTAGTGAAAGAAATATATTATGAAATGATTGATGAATTAAATATATTGAATAAAGATAATAAAATCCAAATTGATGAAATTAATAATACACTAAGACTAATTGAGAAAAAATTAAAAATTCCAATTGAGGATAATATTCGCAAAGATATTGAAACTTATTTATTTACAAAATATATTAAACAATTTGATAAAAAAATAGATAAAGACCAAAATTATGTTATAGAAAGTAATATTATCCGAGGTATTGAGGGTGATATTGTTAAATTGCCACGTTATGAAGAAATTAAAGAAGAGAAAACAAATAGAGCACTTGTTGATTTATCATTTGTAGATACAAGTGGAACTGTTATAATTAAAGAAAAAATTAATGGTGTATGCCAACATAATATTACGTGGGAAAATGTCAAACAACAAAGAAATAATTATACATTATATTTGTCTCAATTATATGCGTTTATTCAGCAATATGTTGTTTTAGATACAAATGAAGATTATATTTGTAAAAGTTGCGGGCATTATATGGATATTGATAGATATGTAAATGAGGGATATTATGACTCAACAAAAGGTTATATTACTTATTCTATGCCAATGGATGTGTTATTAGAAGATATACCAGAATATTCAAATCTTCAATTTACACTGAAAATTATGGATAAAAATATAGAAAAATTGGCATCTGCTACTGGTATATCATATTATACAGGAAATAGCGTCCAAATTAAATGGAGAAGAAAGGACATTGTTAAGAATTCAATAGATATGATTAATGAGAATTATAAATATTTTACAAAAAATTGGAAAGAATATAATGAAACTAAAAATAAACTTTATGGTGTTTCATACAATTCATCTAATCTTTTTATTTTTACCATTGATGATAATATATACAAAACATCATCAAAAGATAAAGACCAAGAAAAATATAAAATATTAAAGAAAAATAATATTATCGCATATATGTTGATATTTTTGATTTTTGAATTAAATGAAACACAAATTATGAATTTTACAACAGATAAAGTAAAAATATGTGATATTGAAATTTTTGATTCAGTTCGTGAAAAACTTTTTGCTGGATTGAGAATTAAAAAAAATAATACAAATGAAACAGTTGATATCAATAAATACAAAATATTGTGCTATATGTTATACATAATTTCTTGTAGAATAGTTAAATATAGATTGTGGCATATTGATGCTGAACTAACCGCAAATAATAAGAACATTAAAAAATTATTGCCATTGATACAAAAATATATTATTCATACTTGTGTTGATATAATAAATGCTACACTAATGAATTCATACCAAAAAGGATGTTCGTATAAATATGAGATATTTAGAGTTAAATTTTTTGACAAATTAGAAAAATTATTCAAAGATGAAGAATTATATAATATTATTTTGGGTAATAATAAATATTTTACAAGTGAGAGAAAAAAAATAACCGCAAAAAATACAGAAATATTGCCAAAACAATTCATACCAACTGACAGAAAAATGGATATTGCTCCAAGAATATTTGCTGATAAAAATTCGATGAGTATGCGAAAACTAATGGGTGTGTCTAATTTAAGTAATTGTAATAATGGCAGTTTTCATAAATGGGAATTAATAAATAATACTGATGGAATCAAGTGTAAATTATGTGGTGTTCTTATGAGAGACTATAATTATGACGATAATTTAACTAATACTATTATTAATAAATATTCATTATCAAATTTTGCGAAAATTATATGTATCATTGATGGCAAATTACATGATTATCAGGGAAAAGAATTACAATGTAATAAATGTAATAAAAAAATAGACCACGATTATTCACAGGAAGATATTAAAATAATTGAGAACTATGTAAATAATAGCAAAGTTATTTATGAGAAACAAATAAAAAATCTAATAAATATCAATAAAGAGTATGAAAAAAAAGAATATGACGCACAAAAAGAAATTCAAGATATTGTAAATCTTGCTGAAAAAAATAATGATGAAAAAATTAGTGCGTTGATTAAATTGATGCAGTCTTTTATTAGTAATGATATTAGTGATAATACAAAACTATATAATAATATATATATCATAGACCACGACCATTATGGCAAATCACTTGATAATCCCATAATTATTACAGACGATGATAACAAAAATATCAAATACAAAAAGTCTCACACTTTTTTTAATACTGATGTTTTATATTATACAAATAATACCGGATCACGAGTTGATGTATTTTATAGTAGTATTACTAATAAACTTTTGGGATACAAAGAAGCGTCAAAAGATTTTGTATTGGTTGATTCTGACAAAAAATTAAAAATCAATTTATCATTATTTAATAAAATAAAATATATGGGTTATACTGGAATGTACATAAATGCTAATAATTATAAATATTACGATAAAATAAATACAAAAGAAATTATTAATTATATTAATATTGAAAGAAATGAGAATATTAAAAAAGCAATGCTAATTTTAAACACTATTATTACTAAAATTGTATATCAGACTGAAAAAAGAAAAATTATTAATGAACAAGATAATGATAAGTTAGAACAAATATATTTTGATAATGAAATTAAGAATATTATTATGAAATATTCTGAAACACAAAAGAAATTTATCTTAGAAAAATCAAATGCTAAATTTTTTGATGGATGGAATAAAATTATTGATGGTGTTTTCTATACAATAAATAAAGACGAGAAATATGAAGAAAATATTAACATTTTAAATGTTGATGACATTATGAAGTATGATAGAAAAACATCAAATCTTGTTTATTATATATGTGATGAACTAATAAAACTAATTAATTTTAATAATGACAAATTTATAAAAATAACATTATGTAATATTATTGTTGATAGCATAACACATATATTTTCTATTTTTAATAAAGATAATATAAACACTAATACACATACAATTAAATTTTCATATATTCTAAAATCAACAGTGTATGCGAAAGAGATGGTTCAAGATATAATGGATAAATCTGATGGTGGATTTTATGAAGAATATATTGACACAAGTAAAGAGATGACAGATGAAGACCACGATAGAATGATTGATGCTGAGGAAGAAAATGAAGCTCTTGATGCGGATCAAGGAGGAGAAGAGGAGGAAGATGATAATAATATAGTTGATATGGAAGGTGATTAATTAAATTTTATTATATGTGCGAAATATATAATAAAATGTTCGAAATTTTTGTTGTTATCATAATGGCAATTCTAATTTATATTTTTATACGAAAAAAGCAATCATATAACAAAGAACACAAAAAGAAAATTTATAAAAAAAAACCAATAATGTATCAAGATGATGAAATTATCATAAATAAAACAAATAAACTAGAACCAAACCTAAATAGTGATTTAGTTGAAATACAATATCACGTTGATTACAGTGATACAATAACCGCAATTAACGCACTAACACCACAAAAAGAATTATTTAATTTGTCATTTTCACCAGTTGAAACCTCTGTTCCAAAAGAAACAACAACAAATCAACTTGTATCTATATTTATGAACTCATTAAATGATGAAATTAAGAAAACTCCTCAATTTCTTAATGTAAATTCTGGATGGAATAATATGAATATGAGACAGCGTGAAAAATCAAATCAAGAAACACAACTAGAAAGTATTGGTATTACATCTAAATTATATAATACCCCCGCACAAAAAGAAGAAGTTATATTATTAAAAATAGACAAAGCAGAACAATATAGCACTGATACCCAATATCGAATAGAAGTTCATATTATAATTCAAAAAAAGAATGTTAGTGATCAAATGGTTCTTATGGTTCAATTCTTTATGGAAAAAGAAGATAATGACACTAGAGATAAATTTTTTGATAAAAAATTAAGTAATGATGATTTCAAAACAACTGTTCTTATAGAAAGAATATTTATTGTTGGGTTTCTAACTAATAAATCTTTATTAAGAACAAAAATGGAAAAATTCTACGAATATGATGAAAATATTATTCGTAATGATGGAACAATGAACCAAGAAAAGGTGCTTAAAATGATGATACAAAAACATAAAGACAGGGATGATGCTCTAAATTCTTTTACTCAAACATTAGACAAAGATGTAAAAGAAACTCATTATAAAGATTGTAGAGGAGAGTATAATGAGACAAGAACCATTGTTGATGATTATGTTTGTAAGTATCCAGAGTATAAATAAAAAATGAAAAATTAATTATCTTGCTATTATTTTTGTTATATTTACAAAAATAATGATTGCGAAAAGAGAAAGATTTAGTGCTCTAACAAGAGATAAATTATTAGCAATACAATTTAATAAATGTGCGAACACCCCAACAATAAAAGCAATTGGGTGTCATAATTATGATTGTGTTAGATGGCAATTTTTTGAAGGCAATTTTGAGAGAAACCATTATGAAATTGATCACAAAATAGAATTTAGCAAAGGTGGTACAAATGAGATTGATAATTTACAAGTATTATGCTTGGATTGTCATAAATACAAAACACTCAATTTTGTCAAAAGTAAGTATTTATTTGACTCTGTTGAGATTGATGCTGGTGTTTGTCAAATGGAAGATATCAAACCAAAGAAAAGAAAATATACAAGAAAACAAGATGTCAAAGAAATGATGGATTAGTAATTCTAAGTATGTCTAATTATAATTAATAAAGTTGCTAAAATTTTATTTACATATGTGTTTATCTATTCTTTTAAATTTTAATTTTTTCTTACAAAAAGTACATTTACATATATGATTATTAAATTTTTTTAGACAATCTTTGATACTATATTTTAATTGTGCCAATGATAAATAACACAAATCATCAGTTTTCTTTTTTAACAAATGTAATTTATTAATATTCTTAACACAATCTTCCATTTGCTTACCATCAAATTTGATTGAAATATAATAAATCAGATCAATATTTGCTTTTCCAGTTTTGTAAATTGCCATTCTTTGTTTGATATCGTCACAAAATCCGATCTTGAAACATTCTTTTTTGCCTATATTTTTTTTCAAAATATAAATATAACTTTTGTCAGTTGGTTTATAAATATGTTTATCTTTATAATAATTATTTTCTTCTTCTATTTTTTTTATTTTTTTGATTAATTTCTTATTTAATTTCTGTAATTTATTATTATCTTTTTCTTTTAATTTATAAGAACCAGTTTTTCTTATTGAAGGTAATATAGATGTAAATAACTCATCCCTGAATTTAACAGCAATTTCTTTTTTACTATGTGATAGTAATTGATATAGTCCAGATTCATTCACAAATTGCGTTTTTGGGTGTTTTTTTGATAGGGCTTTTGAGAGCCCTAATGATAAACGCAACATATTTAGTTTGCAAAAATTGTGTTTATCTACATTTTTTAATCTATTAAATTTAGTAATATTATGGTAACCTAAAACTATCATAATATCTTTTATTTTGAACCAAATATTATTATTTACATCTAAAATTATAAAAATTTCTTTATCATCATATTTCAGCAAATTCTCAAAGATATCAATAATAAAACTCATGTATATTATAACGTGAGAAAATAAAATTTTTATATATTAAAATAATTATTTATTTTATATATGTGCATTATAAAACTAAACAATATAACACATAATAATATAAAATGGAGATTACAAGAAAAAAATTTACAAGAGTATGCGAAAAATGTAATTTTACTGCTAATCGCCCCAAAGAATGGATAATACACGTTGATACGAATAAACATAAAAGAGATGGCAATAATAAAAGCGTTTATTGCGTTGCTTGTGATAAAACATTTAAAACGCATTGGATTAATAAGATGCATCAATTAAAATTTCACGCATCAATTGACGAAAGAAAAAAATGTAAATTTTATTGCTCTAATTGTGATTTAGTATTTTTTTCAAAATTATATATGGATAAACATTTAAGTGGCATAAAACACAAAAATATGATAGATGCGTTGAATTAATTACATTTCTAATTATACCTCATCAATAAATCAATAACAACAATAATAAGTCTGTCAAAATGCATAATTACTCGTCGTCCTCTCAGCATATTATATTCTATGTTTGCCAAATTCAATATAATATGTATTTTACAAATTTCATTTATTTTTTTATGATTTACAAAATATTTCAACATTTCAGTAAAAATTTGTGTTCCATCAAATTGTGTAATCCAAGTTTTGTAAAACTCATTTCTAATATTATCAATTATATCTAAATCACATTCTAGAATTAATTCGCAAATATTTTTAATTATTGATTCAAATGGTTTTGGACTATCTAAATCAAGTGAATGTTTTTCTAATTCCCATAAATTTTTTTTAATATTCTGTTCTGTCTCATTAACAATTTTATATAATTTATTATGTTTAATATCTATTTTATTTAAACACGCTATCTCCATCCCATAAGCGAATAATTCACTTTCACTTGGTTTTGGAATTCTTATTGTCACACATCTGCTTTTTAATGGGTCTATAACATTATTAAGATTATTACACCACATCATAAATCTACATCTATTTGCGTTTGTCTCAATCATTCTTCTTAAACTCGTTTGTGCCGAATGTGATAAATTATCCAGATTAGAAATTTGTATAGTTTTGAAAACACTATTTTTTTGTTGCGCTTGTGTTATTGTTGTTGTTTCAGCATAAGTTTTAACAATCTCATGAACGATATATCTGTCAAAATTCGTTCCAGATGGATTTATTATAATATGATTATCACTGTGTAGAAATGTTTCTTTTCTTAATTTGTTGCCAGAACCCATAATATTATAAACTGCTGTTTTCAAATCATCAATATTGTCTCCATATATCATTCTCAAAAATATATTTATCATTGTTTTCTTTCCAGAACCATTAGTCCCGTGAAAAATAATGTGTGGAATTTCACTGTCTTTACTCATTATTTGTAATCTTTCATATATATCTTTATGAAATATAATATCTTCTATTCTTTTCGGTGCTAAATTATGAACCAGTAATGACATTGAAATTTATTGCTTTATTATTCGTTATTGCTTAAAATAATAATCTTTTCATTTTTTATGAGTTCATTAGTTGGCATTCATATAAATAATATAGATAATATAGAAAAATATAAGACCATAAATTTTTTTCAGTTCTTTGTAAATCAAAAAGATAAATATACAAAACTAAAAAATGTACATTCTGTAATACACGCAAGTTATACAATTAATTTAGCAAGAAATTGGAATGAAAATGAGTGGTGGATTATTCAACTTATCAATGAAATAGAAATTTGTCAAATTCTTGGTTCTTTTTGTATTGTTATTCACGTTGGTAAAAAACTAAATTTATCATTAGAAGAAGCAATTAATAATATGTATTCTGCTTTATTATACATTCACCAACAAACAAAAAATACAGGTGTTAAAATATTAATAGAAACACCAGCAGGACAAGGAACAGAAATTTTAGAGAATATCAAAGATTTGTGTAAATTTATGTTAAAATTTTTTAATCATCCAGACAATAAAATTAAAGAAAGATTTGGAATTTGTATTGATACTTGTCATTTGTATGTAGCCGGCAATAAAATATCTTCTTTGATAAAAAACATACATAATATTTGTGGTATTGACAAAGTAAAATTATGTCATCTTAATTCAAGTAAAAATGATTTTGGTTCTCGTATTGACAGACACGAAAGTATTAAAAATGGCAAAATAAAATTAGATGAATTAATATTATTTTTGAAGAAATTAAAAATACCCATAATATTAGAAACACCCGAGAATAATATTATGGATGATTATAAATATGTTGGTGAGATAAATAAAAATTGAAAAAATAATGTTCTAAATTATTATCTTATAATAATAAATAAATGAACATAATTAATTACATTGACTTATGTTGTGGAATTGGTGGATTTCGCATTGGTATCAATAATTTTCAGAAAGATAGTAAGTATAAATTTAAGTGTGTTCTATCAGCAGATATCAAAGAAGATGCAATTAAAACATATAATTTGAATTTTAATGAAAATAACAAAAAGTTAGATATATTTGATATTGATAAAATCCCACAATTTGACTTATTATGTGGTGGTTTTCCTTGCCAAAGTTTTAGCACAGCTGGAAATAAGAAGGGTTTTGATGATAAAAGAGGTACGATAATATTTAAGATAATAGAAATATGTAAAAAATATAAACCAAAATATTTTATACTTGAAAATGTGAGTAATATAATAACATTAGAAAATGGAAAAATAATTAAAAAAATATGTGATGAATTTAGTAATATTAATTATTATGTAAAATATATAAAATTAAATTCGATTAATTTTGGTGTTCCACAAAATAGAGAAAGAGTTTTTATTATTGGATGTATTGAGGATATTATTGATATTGGCAAAATAAAATATGTGAATGAGAATAATAAATTATGTTCAGTGATTGATAATACAGCAAAATATACAGATATAGAACAATCATTTGTTAATAAATTGATAAAAATACATGAGAAAACACCAATATATGGATACAAAATTCAAGATAAAAGAGGAGGAAAAAATAATATTCACTCTTGGGATTTAACTGATGACATAACACAAGATGAGAAAAAATTAATGACAAAAATAATGACAGAAAGGCGAAAAAAACATTGGGCAATTTCAAAAAAGATTATTTGGATGGATGGAATGCCATTAACATTTGAAGAAATATCAACATTTAATGATAATAAAAAATTACAGGAAATGTTAGATAATTTAGTAAAACATAAATTCCTTAAATTAGAAAAGCCAAAAAATTTGATTTCTGGAAAAAGAATTTATGATGATACCGGCAAAATTGGTTATAATATTTGTAAAGGTAAATTAAGTTTTCCTATTTCAGTCATATTAGATCCAGAAACAACTACGCCCACATTAACAGCAACAGATAGTCATAAATTAGCATTAATAATAGAAAATAAATTTGTAAGAAAACTAAATGATAATGAATTAAAAGCATTAAGTGGTTTTCCAAGTGAATATAAAATACCAAATGATGTAAATAAATATGATTTATTTGGAAATGTTGTTATTCCAAATATTGTGTCAGCAATATTACATTGTATTTTTTAGAAATTCATATTGTTTATTTATAGAATCAATCCTACTTTTTTTATCAGTTTCACTATATTGAGGACATATATTGATACATTCAATTAAATTTTTAATGAATATATGATAGTCTTTCTCTTTCAAATACCATTTTTTAACACTATCTGACCTAATATTATACCATATATTATTTTTTACTTGTAATGATATTGGATATTTGCCACTATAAGATACCAAATTATAAACATTTAGATAATGAAACTTTAGTATTTTAATGTGTTTATCATTTATTTCATATTCAAATATTAAATATTTTGTATTAAATAATTTTCTTAGTAATCCTTTATCGATACATATATGATTAACATAACTCATAAAATTACCAATATC
>Ga0214921_10012133_pt1 | contig 10363 bp, 9 predicted proteins | sample LL1505_MetaG_FD_177992 | JGI IMG/M metagenome (GOLD analysis project Ga0214921, IMG submission 177992) | Freshwater microbial communities from Lake Lanier, Atlanta, Georgia, United States - LL-1505 | ecosystem: Environmental > Aquatic > Freshwater > Lake | place: USA: Georgia | collected 2015-05-28
ATTTTTTCTGCATTTGCTGCTTTTTCAAATCGGCCTCGATCTCAGGGCGAACTTCTTCAAAGCTGCGTTGCTTGGGTGCTTTGATGTCGGTCAGGCGGATGATGTGAAAGCCGAAGTCGCTTTCGACAACGTCGCTGATCTCGCCTTTTTTCAGCGCAAAGGCAGTGTCTTCAAAGACCTTGACCATGGCGCCACGACCAAAGAAGTCGAGGTCGCCACCTTTAGCGGCAGAGCCTGTGTCTTGCGAGTTTTTGCGGGCCAGATCAGCAAAGCTGTCTGGCGTTTTGCGCGCAGCCGCCAGTAACTGGGCAGCTTTTGTTTTGGCTGCTTCACGCTCAGCCGCCGGAGCGGATTTCGGTGCGTTGAGCAGAATATGGCTGGCCCTGCGCTCTTCTGCGCCGCTCATGCGTTGGACGTTTTGCTCGTAGTAGGTTTTGACGTCTGACTCGTTGAGCGTGATGGTTTTACCCACGGCTTCAGCGTCCAGAACCACGTACTCAATGCTGGCTTGCTCGGGGGCGCGGAACAAGGCGAGATTGGACTGGTAGTACTGCTCCAGGTCGGCGTCGGTAGCGCTGAGTTTGGCGGCGTAGTCGGCCGGATTGAAACGGGCCAGTTGCAACTCGCGCTTTTCAAAATAGGCATTGAGCGCCGAGTCAGCTACAGCGGGTGAAGAAAAGCCGGTGGCGGCTACCCCGGTCATGACCTGACGGGTAGAAAGATCAGAACGCACTTTCGCTTCAAACATCTCGGGGCTCATGCCCTGGCTGCCAACCAGCAGGCGGTAGCGCTCCATGTCGAGCGAGCCGTCGGGCTTGCGCAGTGCTGCAATTTGAGGGTTGTTCTGCAACTCACGAGCTAAGCGCTGATCGCTGGCACCCAGGTAAAGCTTGTCGGCGGCAGCCGCCATCACGCGCTCGCTGACCAGACGCTCCAGCGTGGCGTAGCGCGCTTCGGGCGAGTCCAGCAGCTTGATGTCCAGCGATGGCATAGAGGCACGCAGTCGGTCGATTTCGTTGCGGTGCGCTGCGTCCCATTCAGCCTGGGTGATTTCGCGACCGTCTACCTGGGCCACAGCGGCAGTCCCGGTAGTGCGGGTGTGGTCGTTCATGCCCAGCAAAACAAAGGAGGGAACGATCAGCAAAAACAGCAGCCACATCGTTACTTTGGTGTGCTTGCGAATGAAATCAAACATCTGGGAATTCCTGTTTATCGACCTGGCTGTTGACCACTGACCTTGAAGCAATGCGCGAAAAAAAGGCGAACTGCTTTGTTCGCCGTCTTCCAAGTTATTGGTGGGTGCTGACGGGCTCGAACCGCCGACCTACGCCGTGTAAGGGCGCTGCTCTACCAACTGAGCTAAGCACCCCACTTCTAACTTCTTATTTCTTCTGCATCAGTTCAATGCGTCCTTCAGGGCTTTGCCCGGACGGAACTTCGGAACTTTGGCTTTGGCAATTTTAATCGCAACGCCGGTACGGGGGTTGCGACCGGTGCGGGCCGCGCGTTCTGTAGCGACAAAAGTGCCGAAACCGACCAGCGAAACGCTGTCACCATTTTTCAAAGTGTCAGTGATGGCATCGATGGCGGCCTCAAGGGCGCGGGAAGCGGCAGCTTTAGAAATATCGGCTTGCTGAGCAATGTGGTCAATTAATTCAGATTTATTCACGGGGTCGGCCTTGTAGCTAAGGAGTTAATTTGTACGCAAATAGGGCTTTTGTAACAGCAAAATGCAATCAACACTGAATCTGTACCGACCCGTTTTATCAGGTGGTGGGAGGCGGATTCTAAGCCTCTTTGCAGCCGAAAGACCTCGCCCAAACCCTATTGCGCCACCTTGCCACCCGTGTTAACAGCTGGCTTAGCGCACGTTTCTTAAAGTGCCGCCGCAATGGCTTTGCCCACGTCTGCGGTGCCGGCGGTGCCGCCCAGGTCCGGGGTGCGGGGTGCGCCGCTTCCCGGAGAGAGCACTTTTTCGATGGCGGCCAGCACTGCGTCATGCGCTTCTTTGTGACCCAAAAACTCCAGCATCATGGCGCCACACCAGATCTGCCCGATGGGGTTGGCAATATTGCGGCCGGCAATGTCGGGGGCCGAGCCGTGGACCGGTTCAAACAGCGAAGGGAACTTGCGCTCTGGGTTGAGGTTGGCACTGGGCGCAATGCCGATGGTGCCGGTGCAAGCCGGGCCCAGGTCGCTCAGGATGTCGCCAAACAAGTTGCTGGCGACCACCACGTCAAAGAAGTCCGGGCGCTGTACAAAGTGCGCTGTCAGGATGTCGATGTGAAATTTGTCCAGCCGCAAATCAGGGTAGCCCTTGGCCATTTCCTCGACGCGCTCGTCCCAATAGGGCATCGATATAGAAATGCCGTTTGACTTGGTGGCGCTGGTCAGGTGTTTTTTAGGCCGGGTCATGGCCAGCTCAAAAGCAAACTTGAGTACGCGGTCTACGCCAATGCGTGAAAACACCGACTGCTGCAAAACAAATTCGCGCTCGGTGCCGGGAAAGGCGCGTCCGCCGATGCTGGAGTATTCACCTTCGGTGTTTTCGCGCACGATGTAAAAGTCAATCTCACCGGGCTGGCGCGCGCTTCCGTCACGCCGAACCACGGGCGCGATGATGCCGGGCATCAGCCGGGCCGGGCGCAGGTTGATGTACTGGTCAAACTCGCGACGGAACAGCAGCAGCGACCCCCAAAGGGAAACGTGATCCGCAATTTTCTCGGGCCAGCCTACAGCGCCGAAATAAATGGCGTCGTGACCGCCGACCAGATCTTTCCAGTTGTCGGGCATCATCTGGCCGTGTTTTTCGCAGTAATCCCAGCTCGAAAAATCGAAGTGGTCAAACTGCAGGTCAATGCCGAACTTGGTGGCAACCGCCTCCATCACGCGCACACCTTCGGGCATAACTTCTTTGCCGATACCGTCGCCAGGAATGACCGCAATTCTTTTTTTACCGGTGTTGGGTTTCATGGTGTTTCCTTCAGGTTGAAATTAGTTTTATTACAAGGCATTCGGTTGGGACGCCCGGGCCGGCCTAACCACCAGGTTAACGCCAATGGCTGTGATGACGGTACCCAGCAGCGTAGCAAAGGTGATTTCTTCGTTAAACAAAACCCAAGCCATGAGGGCCGTGCTGGGTGGCACCAGGTAAAGCAAGCTGGTGACCGCCGTGGCCGCGCCGCGCTGAATCAGCATGTAAAGCAAGGAGCTGCCGCCCAGGGTGAGCGCCAGCACCGCCAAGGCCATGGCGCCTATGAACGCGCCGTTCCAAGCGATGGCTTCGGTCTCTAACAGCGTCAGCGGCAGCGTCACCAGCAGCGCGGCGGCCAGCTGAATCACGTTGGCGGTACGCACGTCGGTGGGCTGCATAAAGTGTTTTTGATAAAGCGTGCCGGCCGTGATACTCAAAAGTGCAAAGACTGCAGCGCCCAAGGTCAGCCCACTGACCTCACTGCCCGCACCCAGCTTGCGCCAGACCACCAACAGCAAACCGCCCAGACCCAGTGCCAGGCCCAGCCACTGCCGGCGACTGACTTGCTGGGGCGCAGCGCCCAGGCCGGCCCATTGCGACACCCAGACCGCCGTGAGCACTGGCTGCAAACTGACTATCAAGGCCGCCAGGCCGGAGCCCATGCCGGCTTTGACCGCCACCCAGACGCCGCCCAGGTAGCCTGCGTGCATCAGGGAGCCAGTCACAGCCAGGTGCAGCCACTGAGTGCCGCGCTGCGGCCAGACCGCGCCGCAGAGTTGTATCCAGACCAGAAAGCAGACGATAGAAAAGCCGTAACGCCATGCCAGAAAGGTCAAAGGCGGTGCGTAGGGCAAGCCGAACTTGGCGACGATGAAGCCAGTGCTCCAGATCAACACAAATACCATGGGCATGGCACGCAGCCAAAGGCTTGCCGCGGTTTGCCCGCTGGCGCTAGGGGCAGCGCTCATTTGGTGCGAGCGCGGATTTCGGGGATGGCTTTTTGCAAGTAATAAACCATGGACCACACCGTCAGGACCGCTGAAATCCAGATCAGCCTGGTGCCCCAGAGTTGTGTGTCAATGACGCCGAACAGCGTGCCGTGGTAAAGCAAAAATGGGATGGCGATCATCTGCACGGTGGTCTTGAGTTTGCCGAGCATGTGCACGGCCACACTTTTGGTGGCGCCAATCTGGGCCATCCATTCGCGCAGGGCCGAAATCGCGATTTCACGCCCGATGATGATGAGCGCCACAAACACGTCGGCCCGCTGCAATTGCACCAGCACCAGCAAGGATGCGCACACCAGAAACTTGTCGGCCACCGGGTCCAGGAAAGCGCCGAAAGAAGAAATTTGGTTGAGTTTGCGGGCCAAAAAGCCGTCCAGCCAGTCGGTGGCGGCAAACAACACAAACAAGACTGTGGCAATCAGGTTGCGGCTGGGCTCGGGTAAGTCGATGTAAAACACCCCTACTATCAATGGAATCGCCACGATGCGGGTCCAAGTCATGATGGTGGGAGTGGTCAGAAACATGGCTTGATTTTGGCATGAGTCTTGGCCCGGGCTGCTGGATGAACGGTATAGGCCGCCGAATCGGCGATTGCGCTCAGTGCAAGGCGCGGTAAATTTCGTCAGCGAGCTCACGCGAAATGCCCTCGACGGTGGCTATATCTTGGGCACTGGCCGAGGCCACGCCGCGAATACCTCCGAAGCGCTGCAACAAGCTGGCGCGTTTTTTGGGGCCGATACCGGCAATGTCTTCGAGCTTGCTGCCGCCCACCCGTACCTTGGCGCGACGAGCCCGCATGCCGGTGATGGCAAAACGGTGCGCTTCGTCGCGAATTTGCGCAATCAACATCAAGGCGGCCGACTCACTGCCGAGCTGCACTTTCTCGCGTCCGTCGGCAAATACCAACTCTTCCAAGCCGACTTTGCGGCCTAAGCCTTTTTCGACGCCGGCGATCAGCCCGAGATCCAGGCCCAACTCTTCAAAAACCTGACGCGCCATCGACACCTGACCCTTGCCGCCGTCGACCAGCACCAGGTCGGGCAGTCGGGCTTCGTTGTGGCGGGCCGCTTCGGCCAGCTTGGTATAGCGGCGCAGCAGCACCTGGCGCATGGCGGCGTAGTCGTCACCGGGGGTGATGTCGTCGATGTTGTAGCGCCGGTATTGCGCGTTTTGCATTTTGTGCGCCTCAAACACCACGCAAGAGGCCTGGGTGGATTCCCCTGCGGTGTGAGAAATGTCAAAGCACTCAATGCGCAGGGTGTCGAGCTTGTCGAGCGGCATGTCAAGTGCTTCAGCCAGGGCCCGGGTGCGCGATTGTTGCGAGCCCTCTTCTGCCAGCAGGCGTGCCAGTTGCAGGTCAGCATTTTTTTGCGCCATGTCCAGCCAGATGCGGCGCTGCTCTCGCGGCTGGTGAATGGCGGCGAGTTTGACACCGCTTTGCGCAGACAGCGCACGGATCAGCAGTTTGTCGACCGGCGCACTGCAGATCAGCGTAGCTGGCACGGGCACGTCGAGGTAGTGCTGGGCAATAAAGGCCTCGAGCACCATAGACTCCACAGACTTGGCAGCTTCACTTGCTGCGTCGTCAGTCTGCAGCGCGGCCAGTTCGCTGGCGTCTTGCACGTGGCTGGGAAAGTAAGGCCGGTCACCCAGATGCCGGCCGCCGCGCACCATGGCCAGGTTGACGCAGGCTTTGCCGCCATGCAACTTGACGGCCAGGATGTCCGCGTCAACGTCAGCGTTTTTGCCGCCGAGCTCCATAGACTGCTGGTGCATGATTTTGGAGAGCGCCGAAATCTGGTTGCGCAGCTCGGCCGCCAGCTCAAACTCAAGCAGGCCGGCGTGGTGCTGCATTTTTCGCTCGAGCTCGGTGACGATCTCTTGCGTTTGACCGCGCAAAAAACGCTCAGCATTGGCAACGTCTCGCGCATAAGTTTCAGCGCTGATGTGGCCCACGCAGGGCGCAGAACAGCGCTTGATCTGATAGAGCAGGCAGGGCCGGGTGCGGTTATTAAAGACCGTGTCTTCGCAGTTACGCAGGCGAAAAACTTTTTGTAGGAGCAGCATGGTTTCTTTGACCGCCCAGGCGCTGGGATAGGGGCCAAAGTAATGGTGCTTTTTTTCGGTAGCGCCGCGGTAATAAGCCATGCGGGTGAAAGCTGTGGCTGCCGCAGCAGCTGGCGCAGGCCTGGCTGGGGCCTTGGCGACTGGTGCTTGCGCTGCTGTCAGCTTGAGATAAGGGTAGCTTTTGTCGTCCCTGAACAAAATGTTGAAGCGCGGGTTGAGCGTCTTGATCAGGTTGTTTTCAAGCAGCAAGGCTTCAGCTTCTGAGCGCACCACTGTGGTTTCCATGCGGGCAATACGCGTGACCATCAGGCCGATGCGGGTGTCGCCATGGCTTTTTTGAAAGTAAGTGCTGACACGTTTTTTCAGGTTGCGCGCCTTGCCCACATAAAGCACAGCGCCTTCAGCGTCAAAGTAGCGGTAAACCCCGGGCATGGCCGGCAGCGCAGCGACTTCAATGAGCAGTTGGGGGTCAAATTCGTGGGGCTGAGTCATGGTGTGGGCGCGCCGGGTCCGTTCAGGGGCTTTGGTGGGCGATGTCCGTATTGTGGACAATCCTGCGATGAATAGCCGCCGGCAATGGGACATTTTTTGCAAGGTCATCGACAACTTTGGTGACATTGGCGTCAGCTGGCGCCTGAGCGCCGACCTGGCCGCACGCGGGCAAACGGTGCGCTTGTGGGTGGACGATGCGTCTGCCCTGCGCTGGATGGCGCCACTGGGCGCGCCAGGCGTAACGGTGCTGCCGTGGGGTCAGGCTGCAGACGCCGGCGCGCTGGCTGCCCTGCTGCAGGCCAATCCAGGCGAGGTGCTGGTAGAAGCCTTTGGCTGCGATATACCCCCGCAATTTCTCAGCGCCTGGCTGGCAGCACCCTTGCCCGGCCAAACCAGTCCGATTGCCGGGCGCTGTTGGCTCAACCTCGAATACCTGTCAGCTGAAGCCTATGTGGCGCGCAGCCATGCCCTGCCCTCTCCGGTGCAGCACGGACCGGCCGCCGGCTGCAGCAAGTGGTTTTTTTATCCCGGCTTCACACCCCAAACCGGCGGCTTGCTGCGAGAGCCGGACCTGATCGAGCGCATGAAGGCCTTTGAAGCCAATGAAGCCGGGAGATGGTTGCAAAGCCTGGGCCTCAAGGCGCTGAACAGGACAGCGCTTCGCCGCTGCGGGTGTCCATGCTTTGCTATGAGCCAGCGGCGCTGGCCGCGCTGCTGCGGCAGTGGTCGGCCCGGGGCTTGGCCGGCCGGCCTGTGGAGCTTCTGGTCACGGCCGGTCGCAGCGCAGAGGCGGTGAAAGCGGCAATGGCTGAGGCGAACTGCCCGCTCGATAGCCCGGGGCTGCGTACAACCTGCTTACCCTGGCTGAGCCAGCAGGACTATGACAAGCTGCTATGGGCTTGCGACATGAATTTTGTGCGCGGCGAAGACTCGGTGATGCGCGCACTATGGACGGGCAAGCCTTTTGTCTGGCAGATTTACCCTCAGCAAGACGACGTACATCTGCTTAAATTAACAGCTTTTTTACAGCAAAACCAGCTTACAGGCGCTGCGCAAAACTTTCATGCCGCCTGGAACGACAGCAACCAGAAACTGCCTGAGGTGGATGCCGGCGCACTGGCCGATTGGCAGGTCCAAACCCGCGCCGCACGGGCCAGGCTCCTGGCGCAAGACGCGCTCAGCGACAGCTTGCTCAAGTTCGTGGCTAAAAACCGCTAAAATCAAGGGCTTTCGGGGAATTAGCGCTCTGTTCATACAGACGCATGGCACCCCTAACTTGCCGCATCACTCAAGCATCGCCCGCTGCGGCCCTAACTTCACATTTTTATGAAAATCGCTCAAGAAATCCGCGCCGGAAACGTCATCATGCACGGCAAGGACCCGATGGTCGTGCTGAAAACCGAATACAGCCGCGGCGGCCGTAACTCTGCCACCGTACGCATGAAGCTCAAAAGCCTGATTGGCAGCTTTGGCACAGAAAACGTCTTCAAGGCCGACGACAAGATTGACCAAGTCATTCTGGACAAAAAAGACTGCACCTACTCCTACTTTGCCGATCCGATGTACATCTGCATGGACGCGGACTACAACCAGTACGAAGTCGAAGCCGAAAATATGGGTGACTCGTTGAACTACCTGCAAGACGGTATGGAGCTCGAAGTGGTGTTCTACGACGGCAAGGCCATCTCTGTTGAAGTGCCGACCAGCGTGCAGCGCGAAATCACTTGGACCGAACCGGCCGTCAAGGGTGACACATCCGGCAAGGTGCTCAAGCCAGCCAAAATCGCTACCGGCTTTGAAATCGGTGTGCCAATTTTTGTGGCCCAGGGTGATGTGGTCGAGATCGACACCCGCACCGGCGAGTACCGCAAGCGCGTCTAATTCCCTGAACGCACGCCGCTCGGGCCCTTGGCTTGAGACGACTTTGCAAAAGGCCCTCTGTTAATTCAGCGGGCCTTTTTTCATGGTACGCCGGTCCGGGCTCGTTCACAATGACGCCATGAAATCCACACAAGACCTCTCCGAAAGTCGCCTGGCTGACGCTTGGGCGGAACTCGAGTCGCACTCCAACCAGGGCTACACCCTGCACCCGGATGCCTACCGGCTGGCCTTTGCCGACCCCGAGTTTTTGCTGCGCCGCGAAACCCGGGGCCTTCGCATGCAGCTTGAAATGCTGAAGCCTGAGGTAGACCAACATGCCCAGGGAATTGAAAACACGATCGTGGTGTTTGGCAGCGCCCGTTTTGCGCCGCCCGAAGAGGCTGAAAAGGCGCTGACTGCCGCCAAGGCCGGCAGCGATGCCGCAGCCTTGGCTGTGGCCCAGCGGCAGGTGCGCAATGCCGGTTACTACAACCAGGCCAGGCTGTTCAGCCGGCTGGTAGCTACCTACAGCCAGGCCCGCCCGGCCAAAGAGCAGTTGCACATTTGTACCGGCGGCGGCCCGGGCATCATGGAGGCGGCTAACCGGGGAGCGCATGAGATGGGCATGCCCAATGTCGGTTTGAACATCGCCTTGCCACACGAGCAAAGCTCTAATCCCTATGTATCGCCTTCGCTGAACTTCAAGTTCCATTACTTTGCGCTGCGCAAGATGCATTTCATGATGCGCGCCAAAGCGCTGGTGGCTTTTCCGGGCGGCTTTGGCACGCTCGACGAATTATTTGAAGTCATCACGCTGGTGCAAACGCGCAAAGCCAAGCCGGTGCCGATTGTGCTGTTTGGTAGCAGCTACTGGAAGCGTTTGTTTAACCTCGAGGTGCTGGTCGAAGAAGGTGCGATTTCACCCGAAGACCTGGACTTACTCACTTATGTGGACGAGCCGCAAGAGGCCTGGGACGCAATCTGCAAGTTCTACGCGCTCTCGCCCTGAACCCGGGCAGCGCCTTATTTTGAGTGGCTGACCAGAGGCAAACTCTCACGCAGTCGCCAGGCGGCGCGCGCACCACTGCCGACCGCTGCACCAGCAAACCAGAACACGCCGGCAATGCCGATGACCGCACCGGCCGTACCAAACAGCACCGGCATGACCACACTGGATGCGTTGACGACCATCATGCGCAAACCCAAAGCTTCACCATGGCGGGTATCAGGCGTTAACTGGTGCAGCAAACTCATGACCATGGGTTGCACGATGCCCAGTGCAAAGCCGAGTAAGACTGAGCAGATGCCCATGGTCCAGGCACTTGACATCAAAGGGTACAGGCCGAATATCAGCGCAGTGACCAGCATGGCAGCGCATAGCAAAGTCCATTCAGGGGTACGGTTGGCAATCAGGGGCAACATCACGCGCACGACCGCCGCCGCGATCGAGAAGGCACCCAAAATTGTGCCGATCACAGAGGCGGGCATGCCACGCTCAAAGCCCAGCACCGGCACCATTAAGGTGTGCACATCCCAGCAGGAAGACAAGAGCCAGCTGACCAGCATGAGCCGCCGGAAATCAGTGCTCATCATCAAGTCCCAAGCCTTAGGCACAGGGCCAGGCACAGCGATGATGAGGGGCAATTCCTCAACACGCCTGAGCAGCAACCAACCCAGCAGCGGCAACAGAGCCAGCACCAAAAAGGCGGCGCGGTAACCCGACAGACTGCCTGGGCTGGGGCCAAAGTGATCTATCAAAAGACCGGCAGAAAAAGGGCCGATGAAATTAGACAGGGCTGGACCAATCGACAACCAGCCAAAAACCTTGCGCAGTTCCAGCGTGCCATTGGTAGCCCGGCCGACGTGGCGCTGCAAGGCAATTACCGAGGTGCCGGTGGCACCACCGGTCAGCAAGGCGGCCAGGCACAGCACCGGAAACACCGGGAAAGCCACCGCAGCACCC
>Ga0214921_10012134_pt1 | contig 10362 bp, 12 predicted proteins | sample LL1505_MetaG_FD_177992 | JGI IMG/M metagenome (GOLD analysis project Ga0214921, IMG submission 177992) | Freshwater microbial communities from Lake Lanier, Atlanta, Georgia, United States - LL-1505 | ecosystem: Environmental > Aquatic > Freshwater > Lake | place: USA: Georgia | collected...
TATTATTAATAGTAAAGGGAAAATTGTTTCTAAAAAAAAATCTACTATTGAAACTGTCAATGATCGATTCCAATTATGTGGAGTTAATAAACCTACTTAACATGTTATATGATATATATCCCTATCCAGCGCATATACAGGACACACTATATATACTTACAGTAGAAATGGAGTGTCAGGATGGAGCGCCGGGGATGCCGGGGTGGGGTTATGTTACTTAGTAGGAACACACTCGATATATGGTGTTAAAAAGAAGAATCGGGAAATCGGTTATCTTACGGGAATCCAGTGACAAAAATAATTGGGGATTTATTCTTTTATTTTCGGTGTTGGAGAGAAAGCCGGGGAATGTTCGTGGAATGTTCTTGGAATGTTCGTGGAATGTTCTCTCATTCCTCTTTTTCTATTATCACTTCTTTTGTTACTTTTTTGATGATTTTTTCCTTATTCTTATCTGCTACATCCATACCACCTCCCATTGTTTCCATGATGATTTTGTTGTATTCATCTGATTTTTTCGATTCTGGGTTCATACATTCTGGGTATTTATTCTGATATTCAGGCAATAATTTCATGTTCTTTGAAACTACATTGCTAATTACTTGCTTTATTCGTTTTTTATTTTCCTCTTCTTTTTGCCATTCATCCTCGTCTTTTACGTACACTATTTCTCTCTTTTTATCCGTACAATGCATCGGACGTTGAGTAACTTCCAATGCATTGAGGTTCTTTATAATAATATTAGAAACACCTTCGACATAACCTAGCTTTCCTATGCTCTCCAGATCTGATAGTTGGAGAGAAATATTATCAATAAACTCGGAAATATTCATTGCATCTTTGCACGTTTCATTGAGAAAAAATTGTAGATTGAATGTTTTATTGTTACTGTGGTTGTTGTGACTGTTGTTGTGACTGTTATTGTTAGTACCGTTTTTTATTATTTCTAACAATTCCGCATTTTGTTTTATTAGAGTCATAATTAATTCTTTATCACATACTATGTTTGTTTCATCTATTTTTTCACTTGATAATACATTACATTTTTGTTTATGTTTCCATAAACCTTGTCTATATTTATAACTAGATCCACAAACACATATAAATTTTTCATCTGTCTCCGCCTTTTCTGCCTTTTTTTCTACTAAATGTAATCCTTGGGTCATCCTTTTATGTTTAGCAGTCAAAATATGTCTATCGAATTTACTTTGTTCACATGTATTGTAATGACATAATTTACATTCAAAGAAATTAGATTGTAACTCCGCCTTTTTGTCATCCAAAATGTCATCCGTTGTCATCTATTTTATCACTAGAAAAAAAATAATATTTGATTAACGCAAAAAAAATATCGTCTCAAAATGAAAATTATTATTTCTGAGCTGTGACCATAATTTTCATTTATGCTCTCAAAAAGAATTTTTCGCAAAAAGATTTCTAGAAAACACAAATTGGACATTTATAAATGTCCTTTTTTCAAATTACAAAAAAACTTTTGGCAATTTTATTCTACTTTTTAAATAATAAATTGGTTTTTTAACTTAAAGAAAATAAAATGAATATTTTGATATGGTATATATCCATATCCGCGCATATACAGGACACACTATATATACTTACAGTAGAGATGGAGTGTCAGGGATGGTGCGCCGGGGATGCCGGGGATGCCGGGGTTGTTGGGTTCTGTGACTTACTAGAAACGCACTCGATATATGGTGCCAAAAGAAGAATCGAGAAATCGGTTATCTTACGGGAATCCAGTGACAAAAATAATTGAGGATTTATTCTTTTATTTTCGGTGTTGGAGAGAAAGCCTGAGAATGTTCGTGGAATGTTCTTTTCCTTCTCTCATTCTTCTTTTTCTATTATCACTTCTTTTGTCACTTTTTTGATGATTTTCTCCTTGTTTTTATCCACTACATCCATACCACCTCCCATTGTTTCCATGATGATTTTGTTGTATTCATCTGATTTTTTCGATTCTGGGTTCATACATTCTGGGTATTTATTCTGATATTCAGGCAATAATTTCATGTTCTTTGAAACTACATTGCTTATCACTTGTCTTATGTGTTTTTTATCGTCCTGTTCTTTTTGCCATTCATCTTCGTCCTTTACATAGACTGTTTCTCTCTTTTTATCCGTACAATGTAATGGACGTTGAGTAACTTCCAATGCATTTAGGTTTTTAATGATTATATTGGAAACACCTTCGACATAACCTAGCTTTCCTATGCTCTCTAGATCTGATAGTTGGAGAGAAATATTATCAATAAACTCGGAAATATTCATTGCATCTTTGCACGTTTCATTCAGAAAAAATTGCAAATTGAATGTTTTATTAAGACTGTTTGTGTTGTTGTGACTGTTAGTATTTATTAAAGATGGTTGCAAATTTTTACAAATCTCCAATATCTGTTTATGTAATTCTAAATTTTGTTTTTGTAATTCTAAATTGTGTTTTTGTATTTCAATTTCTGGACTTATACATTTTTTTTTGTGTACCCATAAACCATTCCTTGATTTATATTTTTTATCACAATTATTACAGCAATATTCTACTTGCTCTTTTTCGCTCTTTTGCTCTCCTAAATTGTCACTTAATGTCACATTGTGCTTATATGAAGTTAAATGACGTTCCCAGTTGAATTTCTTACTGCATGTGTAGTAACATTTTTCACAATGATATTTAAGTTTCATATTTGCTCGTTTTGCTCCTAAATTGTCACTTAATGTCACTATATAGTCTACAAAGAGAAAAAATATTCGGGTTTTACACAAAATTTTATCGTAACAAAATGAAAATTATTATTTCTGGGATGTGACCTTAATTTTCATTTATGCTCACAAAAAGAGTTTTTCACAAAAGTTTTCTAGAAAACACAAATTGGACATTTATAAATGTCCTTTTTTCAAATTACAAAAAAACTTTTGGCAATTTTATTCTACTTTTTAAATAATAAATTTGATTTTTAACTTAAAGAAACTAATTCCAATTTTTTGGAATGGAGAGAACGAGAGAATAATCATACCCTATCATCATAGTATCCGCGCATATACTATACACACTATATCTACTTTACAGTAACCAATTTGTGTCAATATGGTGCGCCAGGGTGGCGATGCCTGGGTTATTACCTATATACGTGAATTAACACCATTTATGCTCTGGAAAAAGAATCGGGAAATCGGTAATGAAACGGTAAATCGGTCACAAAAATATAAAGGAGAAAAACACGAATTATACCATATTCACCATATTCGCTTCTGGCAAATTTTCATCTATTATATCGGTCGACACTTCCACTATTTCCGCATCTTTTATTACTACTATTGCATTTGAAACCTCTATTATTCCATTGTCACACATTATACTATCATCCAATGAATCTATTCTCACATTCATTAGACAACCACAAAGTACACCACAAATAAAACCTGATAACATGTATATTAATATCATTCCTAATAATATTAAAATTAATATTAGAAATATTGATAATTCCATTTTAACGCTTTTAATGGAATTATCTTTTTATATTCAACAATTTCACTTTTTTTATTTATTACATCAACATACCTAAATTCACTTTTCTATTTATTGGCTTTCGCATTTGCTTTGTTTGCAGTAACATTTGATATTTTTCTTTTTTTACCAACTCTTCATGTATTATCTTTTCTGTTATTTCTTCACCTCGTTTCACTTTTTCTATTATTTCTAAACGTTTTGTTGAACAATATTTGCATGTACAACCCAAATCTATATAATGATGTTTTTGAATATCGTTTTGAGTCAAATTTTCTATGCTTATTCTTTTATAAAAATCATACTCTTTTGTTGACCATGTTTCACATTTGTCACATACTCTTTTCAGCCATTCTTTTAAATACTCTTCTCTCTCTTCTTCTGTATAATAAAACGCTAAATAATCATCTTTTACGATTGATTCATAAAGATTTAATGGTAATTTATATTCTGATTTAAATTTTTTATATAAATCACCTATTTCTTTGTTTTCTGTTTCATAATCTCTTATTATATAAATCTTTCGATTCAGTATTTTGCTTAATATCGAAGACCATTGTAAAGAATCTTTCAAACGCAGTTTTATGTATGTTATATTGTTTATGGACTGCATTTGATATTTTCTTTTTGCGTCGAAACTTTCTATGATTGGAATATCATATTTATCTATGTAGTGATCTCCTGTTCCTATATGATTAAATATTTCATTGAATCGTTTTGTTATTCTATGTAAGTTGTAATTTTTTACTTCTTCTGGTTTATTATTAAAATGTAAATCGCATAATTTTTCAAAATATTCTGACATTTTTCTCTCGATTGGGCTTCTATAAATATCGATAACGTATACTTTTTTTTGTTTGCTATTGTATTCTATTAATCCAGAGATTGAAACTGACTCGTCGCTTTGGGTTAGGATTCTTAGCATTGCATCATCGTGTAAATGGATTACGTTGCAAGTTTCACTGCAATTCAGTCTCAATGATGACACTAAACTGGTTGAACCTACTTTTGGACTACAGTATATTATTATTAAATCTTTTGGATTATTTATATTCAATCTATTGTTTAATTCTAAATAATTCATTTTTAATAATAATATTTTTTTTTATAATACTTATAACTTAATTTATATTTACCTATTTGCGCATTCTGCGAGACTTACGGGACTTTCTTCCTTTACGCGATTTACGCATTGATTTTCTCATTCTACGTGATCTACGACGACCACCATTTTGGTTTTGATTGTTACTGTTACTTTGACTTTGACTTTGACTTTGATTTTGGTTATTACCTGCCATTTTATATATTACATCTACATTTTATTTTTTTTATATTTTGGATTTTATATTTTTTTATATTTACTATTTATATTTTATATAGACCTAATCATTGTTTCTTTATTTCGCGCAACGGAATCATTGCCGCATCATTATCGTAATTTCTTTCTAAATAACTTGATTTCTTTGTTTTAGATCTATTATCTGTATCTGTATCTGTTTTATTATTTACATTATAATCATACTCAAATTCATACCCGTAATTGTATCCATATTCATAATTGCTTTCGTAATTGTATATTTTTTTAGGTTTGTTATGATTGTTATGATTATTATGATTATTTTTTTCATTTACATCAAATTGATAAATATCAATTATTTTTTTAACAATTGGATTTCTCTCAATATCAGATTTTCCTAAATATATCACTTCTATGTTTTTATTATCTGTATCTGAATTAGTATCTGTTTCGTTGTATTTATTTTGAACATCATACTTTTTATATAATTCAAAACGATTCACAAAATCAGACAATCCACTACTATTACCTTTATCTGTCTGTTTTAAATCTCCTGTAATTACCATTTTACTATTCGTTCCTATTCTAGTTGTTAACATCATCATTTGATTCGGAGAACTATTTTGCATCTCATCTGCAATTATAAATGCATGTTTAAAAGTTCTACCTCTCATATACGCTAAGGGTGATATTTCTATAATATTATTTGATACCATTAAATCTATTTCTCTCTGTGAAAAAACCTCTAAAAATATATCAAAGATTGGTCGTGTCCATGGATCCATTTTTTTGTTTATATTTCCAGGTAAAAATCCTAAATCTTCCTCTACTGTAACTAGCGGTCTCGTAATTATAATTTTATCCACCATACCAAATTTCAACTGTTTAATTGCTTCTGAACACGCAAACAAAGTCTTACCTGTACCAGCAGGACCCAATGCTACTATTATCGTATTATTTTCATTCGATAATTGATCCACATATTTAATTTGATTCTTCGTTTTTGGATAATATATCGGGATAAATTTACGATCATGTAAATTAGCCTTTTTCATACTAATAAAACGTATTGGGTTGTTATTGATCACACGTGTTTTAACAGGATTACATATAAATAATAACGGCAAACATTTCCACCATGTAAACATTTATTATATAGTTTTATATTTCTAAATAATTATAAACATAAAACATAATTTTTGTAATTATTTAGAAATATAAAAATAATTTTGTATTACAGTATAGTATAAATGGTACAATCAACGCCACAACCTCACTACGAGAGTAATACTTTTTCAGAAACAAAGACAGATATTATCGATGTAGGAGATGTAACATCATACGATAATAATAGAGCGTCAGGATCAACAACAAGCACTGCTACAGGTAATGATATGAATAATACAATGACCACAGCAATAAATTACGCAAATACACTCACTACTGGTTTATCTAATACTCTTTTAGATGATTTCGTTAAAAATAGAGTAAACACTGATAATATTGTTACATCATTAACTACTACGGTTATATCAAATTTAATAACTACAAAAATTGATAATTACGTAATTGAAAATAATCTAGTACCTGGACTTACATATAATGTAGATACTTTTTATAAAGCATTTAGTAAAATTCTCAATAATTCTGATGCAGATGGTGCAAATTCAACAGTTAATTATTTTGCAACATATTTTCATGATATAACTTCTAATCGTTTAACTGATTTTTTACCTCTTATGAATATTGGTCCAAATGATTATATTTTATATGAAATTACTGTACCAAATGAAAAATGGTTATCAGAACACAATTTAATTAATGTAACACCTTATTTTTACGATTACGTTACTCAAGACAATAGAACTACTAATCCATTTGCAAGTGTTGATATAACTGTATCATTATTTAATGAATTTAAAACTTCAGGTAATAAAATACAGATTTGTATGACTTCCAGTAAAACCGTTGCACAAAAACTAGATGCTGAAGCTAAAAGTAAAGGATATATAAGTATAATTTCTAAAATACCAGTAGATTATATAAATTCATGTACATTTCTACCATTAATAAGAGTAGGAAGTTTACATAATGTGGATGATGTTGACATAAACAGTTTCTTAAAAACATACTTTTACAGGTCAAGTGATTCAACTATTCATAATAATTTTACTAGTCAAGAGATTATTAATCAATTACCACCAACTTTATCTCCTAATAATCCAACATTTTTAAACAATTTAAATACATTTGATAATATTGTTCATTATTTAAATAATAACGTTTGTGATAAAAGTAAAACATTACACACATATCAGTATTTATCAAATTTTTATGAACCTCCTTATACTACACCATACGCAATTAATAGCTTTTATACAGCGATATCAACTACACCTATCGCAAAGCTTGAAGGAAATAATACAGGTGAAAATTACTTTAATTCCAATATCATAGATTTAACATTAGTAAAAACAGCTTATTTATATATATTGGCTTTAAATCAAAATAAAATGCGAATAGGTCTATCATCTAACGTACAAATTTATGATTTAAATAACTTAGCAATTATTACTAATGGTACTATATCGACTTCTCCATCAATACCTGCAATGTCTTCATCTTTATATCCTGATATCAACATAAACGCTAATAATTTATCACTATTTAATTTATCAGCATTTAATGTAGAAAATCTTATAACTGTAGGTGTTAAAAATATAATAATAATTGAGAGAAATGAATATAATCCAATAAATTATTATCAAAGTTCGAATGACTATAATGGTAGAGCTTATATTTTATATGGTAATTATTTGTCTCAAACTGATATTACTAACTTGAATACTATTACTGGTAACGATATAACAATTTCATATTTAAACAATTAGATTTCATTATCATTGATGCATTTTTTCATTAAAAAATATCGTTTAAATTTTTTCTTTTTGTCTATAGTATATCCGTCTGCTTTTCGTATTGGTTCCATTTTATATTTATATACATGTAAAATTTGTCTTATTAAATTTAACAATGGCCATCGTTGTTTTTCTTCTGCATCTTCATGTAACGCAGTAAGAAACGTAGAATTCATATTTTTTTAAATCAGGAATTATTTTTTTATTTCTTCATATTATCATCCAATAATATTTTTCTCGATATAAGTGATTCATCTAAATTCTCGAAATTTACATTAAGAATATCATGCAGTATTTTTCTACTTATTTCATCCATAATTAATCGTATACTATATAAAAAATTATATATTATATCCGATAAGATAAAACGCACATATACAATAAAAATATAACCATGGGTTTCATTGAATTCATCAGTGTTTTTTTTATTATGTGTTTTGAAAACGAAAATTTTTTTACCTGTAACAAATCATAAAAAATGGGTAAATATAATATGACTGGTATTATTTACGATCATGTAAATTAGCATTTTTCATACTAATAAACCTAACAGCATTATTGTTTAATAAAACAGTTCTAACTGGATTTTGTAAAAACAACAAAGGTAAATATTTTCAAAATTTTAACATTTATTGTATAATTTTATATTTCTAAATATATATAAACATATTAATATGAAAAATAGTTATATAAATCATTTTAACAATACATTACATATTAATGATTTAAAACATTACGATAATCAAACTATTTTATCATCTATTTTTACTTATTATAATGGATCTTATAATATTATTCATGATGTATCCAATAAATCATTCAAAACCAGTTTAACCAAAAATTTTACTAATTTATTACACGCAAAAAAAATATACATTATAGACTATGCTAATGTTATTCATATTTTGTATAATCACTATCGCAACATAAACAATGTAATATCAACATTTTATACATTTATACATAAACATTTATTACTCAATGAAACTATATTTATTATTTCGAAAAATGTTACTATACCAAATATTGATTTTAATTTTAATATTCAGTCTGTTTTTACTATTGGGAAAAAAATCACATCACTTGTTATAAATAAAAAATATTTTGACGAAGAAAAACTGAATGTTTATAATTTGCAATATAAAAACAATAATAAGATATCTTCCAGTTCAGATGATTTATTGGGACATTTTATTTGTTTCAACCTTTTTGTTTATTTATTCAAAAATAATAAAAAAACAGAGAATAAAATTGTAATGATAACAAATGATAAACAATATCTAAATAAAAATTTATTTGGGGTTACAAAGGATGAAACAAAATATCATATTCATTTTCAAAATGATATTATCATTAAAAAACTCGGTATTATTAATAACGATTATATGCTTTCACATGATATAATAGACGAGGTATTCATTGTTAATTTTTTCAAAGAATATATTACAACAAATCAAAATGATACAAAAGATATCGAATGTATCATTGTATCACTTATTGAATTATTGTTAAATAATAATCGAAAAAATAAAATATATACTGGTAAATTTGTAGCGTCTCAAAATATTAATAAAAATTTCACACGAAAGAAATTCATAAAAAAAACAACCAATTTCACATACAACCAATTGAATAAATTATTTGTAAAAACAAAAAACACAAACAATCATATTCATTGTATTCTAAACAATATCAAACAAATAAGCTACTACAACGGTGATTTAAAAAAATCTTTTTATTTATATGCTTATATAAAATATATTCAGTCATTCCTACATAAAAATAACATAATGTACGATTTTTACGGTAATATCGAGAGTGATGAAATCATTCAACTTTTCCATAATAAATAATTTTATATATTAGATATTACATATTAGATATTACGAATGATGAAATATCGTTTGAATTTCTTCTTTTTATCCAAAGTATAACCATCCGCTTTTCGAATTGGTATCATTTTATATTTATATACATGCAAAATTTGTCTTATTAAGTTTAACAATGGCCATCGCTGTTTTTCTTCAGCATCTTCATGTAACGCAGTAAGAAAAGTTGAATTCATATTTTTTTTCAATTCTGGTATAATATTCTTTATTTCTTCGTACTTGGTGTCATCCAATAATATTTCTCTCGGTATAAGTGATTCATTTAATTGATCAGGATTCAAATGTAGAATATCATGCAATATTTTTTTACTAATTTCGTCCATATAGATCGAATATTATTTATGTTTTATGAAAAAAATATATATTATATCTGATAAGATAAAACGCACATATACAATAAAAATATAACCATAGGTTTCATTGAATTCATCAGTGTTTTTTTTATTATGTGTTTTGAAAACGCAAATTTTTTTACCTTTAACAAATCATAAAAAATGGGTAAATATAATATAACTGGTATTATTCCATATTGAATATTATTATAAAGATATACCAATGAAGATGCATTAGATAGCGTGTTTAAAAATAAAATAGTATGTACTAAAAACAAACTTCTATCCCGATTTATAACTACAGGAAGTGTTTTAATATCATTTTTTCTATCACCTTCTACGTCAGATATATCCATCAATAATTCATTGTTGATGGAACCCCAAAATATATAATTTATAG
>Ga0214921_10012135_pt1 | contig 10362 bp, 10 predicted proteins | sample LL1505_MetaG_FD_177992 | JGI IMG/M metagenome (GOLD analysis project Ga0214921, IMG submission 177992) | Freshwater microbial communities from Lake Lanier, Atlanta, Georgia, United States - LL-1505 | ecosystem: Environmental > Aquatic > Freshwater > Lake | place: USA: Georgia | collected...
CGATGTCTTGCGGACCTAAACCACCTGCTGGTTCATCGAGCATTAAAATCTTCGGCTCAGAAACCAGTGCTCGCGCAATCGCAACTCGCTTGGTGTCGGGATAAGCCAAGGTATCTGCCCGGCGATTAGCTAATGTGCCGGCATAGACACGATCTAGTGCGCGCATTGCTTTATTGCGCAGAATCTCTTCATCACCTTTATTTGTACCAAGAGCGGCCGAAATCAATCCGGTCTTAGCTAACTTCTGTGCGCCGATCATTACATTTTCTAGAACAGTTAATTCAGGAAATAGACCGACGCCTTGCAATGTGCGCGCGATTCCCAGATCAACTAATTCATCAGTGCGTGGCCAATTACGTTCTTTGCCCTCAAATTCAAAGGATCCCGAATCTGGTTTTACTAAACCGCAGATGGCGTTAAATAAAGTTGTCTTGCCGGCGCCATTAGGTCCGATCACGCCAACGACTTCATTGGGGCGAAGTTCAAGATGAACATCGTTTAGGGCTTTTAGACCACCGAAGGAGATGCTTACGCCCTTGGCATATAAAAGTGCATCGCTCATAGTTCATAGATTCTAGGCACTCGCGGACCGATTCGCGTAACTATCTCGTAATTAATTGACCCAGATGCGCTGCCCCAGTCATCTGCTGTGTATTCACCGCTATCACCTGGTCCAAAAACAGTGACCCAATCCCCAGATTGCGCCGACGATGTCAGACTTAAATCAACTACAAATTGATCCATTGAGATGCGACCAATTATTGGCGCGCGTTGTCCTTGCGCCAATACACCTGCGCTCTTTGCCACACGTGGAATACCGTCTGCATAACCCATCGCAACTAACCCTAACTTGGTATCTGATTTCGTAATTTCAGTTGCGCCATATCCAACAGGTGAGCCTGCCGGAACATCTTTAACTAAATGAAGTTTTGCTCGCAGCGTCATGGCAGGTTTTAATCCAAGTGATTTAGATGTACCCATATTTTTTAGATCTGGGGTTAGGCCATACATGGCGATACCGGTACGAACCATGTCAAAGGCGGCCGGATGGTCAATTAAGGTTGCGGCCGAATTTGATAAGTGGCGAATCAAATTGTTAAATCCTGCGGATTCAAGATTTGCCACCATCTTTTTGAAACGATTTAGTTGTTCCAGATTTTGGGGTTGGCCAGGCTCATCAGCGCGGGCAAAGTGTGAGAAGATTCCGACAAGTTGAACTTCTTGCATATGTTGTAGATCAATTTGATCCCACTCGGCCAAAAAACCACCACGGGACATTCCGGTATCTACTTCTAGATGAATGCGGGGGCGCTTTGTGCTCTTAACTTTTGAAATTTGTGCCAGAGTTTTAATCGAGGCGATTGCAATATCAATATCGTGATCAACTGCGCTCTTAAAATCTGATCCGGGTGGAACTAGCCACGCCAAGATTGGCGCCGTAATTCCGGCTTCGCGAAGTGAGATCGCTTCTTCTAGTAAAGCAACACCTAACCAAGTTGCTCCACCATCGAGGGCTGCCTTGGCCACCGGAACAAGTCCATGGCCATACGCATCAGCCTTAACTACTGCCATCAAATCAACGCCAGCTTTGTCTTTTAGTAGAGCGACATTTGCCTTAATAGCCGATAGATCAACAATTGCTTCCGCTCTGTTATTCATCGCTCAACCACCACCATCGCAGATGCGATCCCTGCATCATGAGAAAGAGATAAGTGAACTTTTGCGCCATCAATTAATTCAGCAATTTCACCGCGAAAGAGGAAATCCGGTTTTCCACTTTCATGGTTAATTACTTCAGCATCATGCCAGGGCAGGCCGTGACCTGCGTTAAGTGCTTTCGCTAACGCCTCTTTTGCAGCAAAGCGCGCAGCAAGGGATGCAATTGGTTTAACCGCTTCAGCTTTTGTAAATAACTTTTCGCGCAAAGACGGAGTGCGCTCTAAAGATTCGGCAAAGCGCGCGATATCAACGACATCGATACCAATCCCATCAATCATGGGCTTTAGTGTAATTGGCGTTAAGAGAGTTGGCTATTAGATGGCCAATAGCGATCAATTGCAATAATTAAGACTAATAGCGAACCACCAATAAATAGCCCTCCAAGTAAATCTGAGAACCAATGCGTATCGCGAATTAATGAGACCGCGCACACCGTCAAACTAATTGTGGCAACACCAGCGCTAGCTAAACGACCACGATATCGATCAACATGTGCATAGCGATAGATTAGATAGGCAAGTACTCCCCAGGTAAGTAAGGCATTAGATGCATGACCGCTTGGATAAGACATTCCTCCGAAGTGCAATAAATCAATTCCAACCTTTGGCTTAGTACGACCTAGCCAGAATTTGAAGATACCAACAACAAGATTCAAACTAAGCAAAGATAAAATTGCCAAGTTAAGCGGGCGCCAAGTTTTAAAACGTCGCGCGATATAAAATGCCGCCAGCAAAAGCGCAGTTGCAGTTACGCCACGAAGACCGAGATCATCAAGGCGACGAATAATTAATCCGCTTATCCCCCGAAACTTGGGGCGGTCTAGATCATGGATCCATTTATCGATTTCAACCAGAGGGCCATTTGTTAAGACTTGTTGGGTAATAATTAAGAAACCTACGAAAAGAATCGCTGACCAACGGAAAGCTCGGACCATTTGTGCACGGCGCACATCAATGACTACTGACACTTTTATTCGACCGTAACTGATTTAGCTAAGTTACGCGGCTGATCAACATCATTGCCGCGCGCAATAGCCATTTCGTATGCAAATACTTGTAGCGGAACTGTGGCCAAAATTGGTTGGAAGAGAGGCGAGCATGCTGGGATTCGAATAATGTGATCGGCTCCAACAACTTGGGCGCCTTCATGGGCGATAACAATTACTCGTGCACCACGTGCTTTCACTTCTTGGATATTGCTCAACATTTTTTCATCAAGTAAATGATCGCTCCCGGATGGAAGAATCGCAATAACCGGAGTGCCTTTTGCTTCATCGATTAGCGCAATCGAGCCATGCTTTAACTCGCCACCAGCAAAGCCTTCAGCATGGATATACGCGAGTTCTTTTAACTTAAGCGCACCTTCCAGCACAACCGGATAACCGATATTGCGACCAATAAAGAGAACGGTTTCTGCCTTGGCAAAGTTTCTAGTTAGCGCACGTAGCGGTTCAACGGTTTCAAGGATCTGTTCAATCTTTCCAGGTAGTTCAAGCATCTCGTTATAGAGCTCGCGCACCTGCGCATCATTTAACTCACCTCGCACTTGGGCTAAATGCAGGCCGATCAGATCGACTGCGATGATCTGAGTAAGCAGCGCCTTAGTTGATGCCACAGCAATTTCTGGACCTGCATGCGTGTAAAGCACTGCATCTGATTCGCGCGGGATAGTTGAGCTATTGGTATTACAGATTGCAAGCACCCGCGCACCAGCAGATTTGGCGTGACGGATAGCCATCAAGGTATCCATGGTTTCACCCGATTGCGAGATGGCAATTACCAAAGTATTTGGATCAATAATTGGATCGCGGTAACGATATTCGCTGGCAATTTCTACTTCGACGGAGATCTTTGCCCACTTTTCAATTACATATTTAGCAATCATGCCGGCGTGATACGCGGTTCCACAGGCGATAACGACAATCTTATTTAGCGCTTTGATTTCAGCATCTGACATATGCAGCTCATCGAGTTCAATCTTGCCGTTATCGGTTAAACGCCCAATTAAGGTATCGGCAACAGCTTTTGGTTGCTCAAAAATCTCCTTGAGCATGAAGTGGGTGTAGCCACCCTTTTGTGCAGCAGCTGAATCCCAAGTAATTGTGTACTCCTTTGGAGCAACTGCCTTGCCATCTAAATCAATAATATTTATGCCGGCAGGCGTCATTGTGATGATCTCATCTTGCCCAAGTTCAACTGCGCGCTTGGTGTAATCGATAAAGGCAGCAACATCAGATGCCATAAAGTTTTCACCATCGCCTAAGCCGACAACTAGCGGAGAATTGCGGCGGACTCCGACGATTACTTCTGGTGCATCTGCATGGACTGCGACCAAGGTGAAAGAGCCGCGCAGGCGAGAGACCGCTTCGCGCATAGCCTGTGTTAAATCTCCGTTATGTGATTTACGAAGATCAGAAAGTAAGTGAGCAACAGATTCGGTATCTGTGTCGGATGAAAATGAATGCCCGCGCGCTTGCAGCTCTGCCTTTAGTTCAGAGTAATTTTCGATAATTCCATTATGGATAACAGCGAGCTTTCCTTCGTTATCTGTATGAGGATGGGCGTTGCGATCGGTTGGTCCGCCGTGCGTTGCCCAACGAGTGTGGCCAATTCCAGAATGAACAACTGGCATGTTTGCAGGAAGCGCAGCTTCAAGATTAGTTAATTTACCAGCGCGCTTTTCAATAAAGAGCGCACCTGGTGTACCTAATGCAATTCCTGCTGAGTCATAACCGCGATATTCGAGGCGTCGTAGGCCTTCAACTAGCGGTGTAATTGCAGACTGTGGCCCGGTGTAACCCACAATTCCGCACACTTTTATTTACCCCAGCTCTGCTTGAACGACCTTCGCCAGGTCATTTGCTATTTCGCTCGCTAGGTTATCACTCTGTGCCTCAACCATCACGCGGACAAGCGGTTCGGTGCCAGATGCTCTTAACAAGACACGTCCGTGTTCGCCAAGTTTTGCTTCAGCAGCAAGAACAGCGGCCTTGATTGGCGCAGATCCATCTAACTTCGCTTTCGCAACGTTCTTAACATTTACAAGTACTTGCGGAAAGCGCACCATCGACGCAGCCAGCTCTTGCAAAGTCTTTCCAGATTTAACAACTTCTTGTGCCAGTGCTAACGCCGTCAAGGTGCCATCGCCAGTTGTTGCAAATTCACGCATAATCAAATGACCAGATTGTTCTCCACCGAGTGAGAAATCTTTTTCAATCATCTTCTCTAATACGTAACGATCGCCAACTGCAGTTGTTTCTACAGTGATGCCGGCATCTTTCATGGCATGGAAGAAACCTAAATTGCTCATGACGGTTGCAACAATGGTGTTGGCCTTAAGCGATCCTGATGCTTTAAAGCCGCGGGCCAGAATCGTCATGATTACATCGCCATCGACCTCATTGCCTTGCGCATCGATTGCTAATACGCGATCGGCATCGCCATCGTGGGCTAAACCAAAGTCAGCGCCTTCACGCAATACGGCAGCGCGTAATTGTTCAAGGTGGGTAGAACCGCAGCCATCGTTAATGTTCCAACCATCGGGTGCATCAAATATGGAAATTACTTCAGCGCCGGCACGGCGATAGGCCTCAGGCGAGACCGTTGTTGCCGCACCATTGGCGCAGTCAACGACAATCTTTAAACCTTTGAGCGGAGTCTTAACTGAGGCAAGTAAGTGCTTTAAATATCTTTCGCGAGCGCTATCGTCAATGATTGCGCGACCCACACCGCGACCAGTTGGGCGCTCCCATGGTTCACCGATGCGAGCTTCAATAGCTGCTTCGATTGCATCATCTAACTTTCCGCCACCGCGTGAAAACAACTTAATTCCATTATCAGGTGCTGGGTTGTGAGATGCCGAAATCATTACGCCTAGGTCGGCGCCACTTTCAGCAACTAAATGTGCAATAGCTGGAGTAGGCAGAACACCTACGCGATAGACGTTAACGCCGGCGCTAGTTAATCCTGCAACGACGGCAGCTTCTAGGAATTCACCTGAGGCACGAGAGTCTTGGCCAACAATGGCGATCGGTTGATGGTCTTTATTAGAGGAACTTTCAACGAGAATATGGGCCGCAGCAACGGCAACGTCGAGCGCTAATTCAGCGGTTAGATCGCGATTGGCTAAGCCACGTATTCCATCGGTTCCAAAGAGTGCCACGATGCGGCGCCTTTTGAAATTAACGCTTGCTGTATTGCGAACGCTTACGAGCCTTCTTCAGACCGTACTTCTTGCGCTCGATAACGCGTGCATCACGCTTTAAGAATCCAGCCTTCTTAAGCGCTGGACGGTTTGCTTCAACATCGATCTCGTTAAGTGAGCGAGCAACGCCTAAGCGAAGTGCGCCAGCTTGGCCAGATACTCCGCCGCCGTTGATGCGTGCGAAAACATCGTATTGGTTTTCTGCACCAACAGTGCGGAATGGCTCCGAGACTAATTGTTGGTGAACCTTATTTGGGAAGTAAGCCTCAAGAGTCTTACCGTTAACAACCCAACGACCTGTGCCAGGTACTAGGCGAACGCGAGCAACTGCTTCTTTACGTCGACCGGTTCCTGCGCCAGGTGCCTTGATTGCTGGGCGGTTGGTTGCAGGTGCTGGTGATGATGAAGAGTAAGAAGTAGGAACTTCGTTCTCGTCTAGATCTGTAACTTCGTTATAAGTTGTATCTGACATTTGTTATAGGTCCCTTACTTTGCGATCTGTGAAACTTGAGTGAATACATATGGTGTTGGAGCTTGTGCACCGTGTGGGTGCTCAGGTCCTGCGTAAACCTTTAGCTTTGATGCAACTTGCTGGCCGAGACGGTTCTTAGGAAGCATTCCCTTGATCGCTTTTTCAACTAAACGTGTTGGGTGCTTCTCGATTAGCTCACCGTAAACAGTTGAGGTTAAACCACCTGGGAAACCAGAGTGGCGGTGTTCAAACTTTGCTAAAGCCTTGTTGCCAGAGAGCGCAACTTTTTCAGCATTAATAACAATTACAAAGTCGCCCATATCCATATGCGGAGCAAATGTTGCCTTGTGCTTACCGCGAAGAAGAACAGCAGCATGTGTTGCCAGGCGGCCAAGAACTACATCTTGGGCATCGATGACGTGCCATTTACGGACGACATCTCCGGCCTTAGGACTATATGTACGCATGCTTTATTACCTTCTTCTTTTAGTGAGCTTTGATGGAACTGGTGGTACTGCTTTCAGCACCGTATCTGGTGCAGAGGAAGAACTTTACCTTTCATGCGTAGGTCAGGTCAAAATGGCCTATTTCCACGCATGATCTAAAGCGATCAATGGTCGAATATCGCCTCGGGGCTTTCATAGACCTGGCCATTGGCCCCGAAGACCAAGAATCGGGTAAATCCGCGAGTAAACCAGCGATCGTGGGTCACAGATAGAACAGTTCCTTCGTAACGATCTAGGGCCTTTTCCAAACTTTCAGCGCTCGCCAAATCTAAGTTATCGGTTGGCTCATCAAGTAATAGCAACGTTGAACCGGATAACTCAAGTAATAAGACTTGAAAGCGCGCTTGTTGTCCACCAGAAAGGGAAGAGAATTTCTGTTCGGCTTGCTGATCGATTTCATATTTGCGAAGCACGCTCTTGGCTGGGCCAAGTTGTAGCGAATATGTCTCCCACAATATTTCAAGCAAAGTCTTAGATTCAAATTCAGGGTGGGCATGAGTTTGCGCAAAATATCCAATTTCAACACGGGCACCGACTTTAAAGGTGCCGCTGTATTTCACGCTTTCATCTCCGGCAATCATTCGCAAGAAATGTGATTTACCAGTGCCGTTCTTGCCTAGCACCGCAATGCGATCACCAAAGAAGACTTCGAAGTTAAAGGGTTCAGTTAAGTTAGCAAGTGCTAAATTTTCAAAGGTAAGTGCGCGCAAGCCCGTACGTCCGCCACGCAGACCAACCTTTACATCTTGCTCTATAGGCGGTGCCTCGGGTGCGCCAGCTTCCTCAAATTTACGTAGGCGAGTCTGCATCGCATGATATTTATTTGCCATATCAGGTGAGATCGCAGCTTGCGTTTGCAACGTACGAACCAAATCCTTTAACCGTTGATGTTCTTGCTCCCAGCGCAAAAGCATTTCGGCAAATCGCTCGTTACGGGCTTTACGAGCATCATGCCAAGTCGAGAACTTTCCACCGTGGACCCAAGAGGTATTGCCATTTACGCCTTGTTCTAAAGTGACGATGCGGTTGGCAGTATTTTCCAATAGTTCACGATCGTGGCTTACGAAAAGAACTGTCTTCTTAGTTGCGCGAATAATTTCCTCTAACCAGCGCTTAGATGGCACATCTAAATAGTTATCTGGCTCATCAAGAAGTAGAACTTCTTCAGGCCCTTCCAGTAACGCACGAAGTACCAGCTTCTTCTGTTCTCCCCCGGATAAAGTATTTACTTTGCGCATCGAAACTTCTTCAAAGGTCTTATTTAACATCTCGGTACAGCAGACATCCCAGATAAGTTCGAAGTCATATCCCCCAGCATCGCCCCAATCGATAATCGCTTGGGCATAGGCCATCTGATCTTTCTCGGTATTTGTGGTGTTTATTAAATTTTCAGTTTCAATCAACTTTGCCGCGGCATCGCGAATCCGTTTTGGGGCTACTGAAATCAAGAGTTCGCGCACATTAGTTTCATCGCGTACCGAACCGATGAATTGGCGCATCACACCAAGGCCACCGGTAATAGCAACTGCGCCTTCATCTGGTTTTAAATCACCACAGATCATGCGAATTAAAGTTGTTTTGCCAGATCCATTTGGACCAATTAGCGCAACCTTTGCACCATCACCCACCCGAAATGAAACATCATTTAGCAATACGCGACCGTCAGATAGCGAATACTCAACCGCGCTGACATCAATATGGCCCACTAGTTGAGCTCTTCCTCGCGGCGAGCAACTGTCTTGGCAGCGCGTTCTACAAGTTCAGCCGCATCTGGATAATCGACTTTATAAAGGGTTAGCCCGCGCCCCGGAAATACCAGAGAATCACTTACGCGTTCTTTATCTTCTAGCAACGTTGTAATCCAGCTGGCATCTTTACGGCCATCCGCAACGCAAACTATCGCGCCAACGAGATTGCGCACCATTGAATAACAGAAGGCATCGGCAACCACATCGCCGACTAAGTAACCTTCGCGATCGCGGCGCCATTGAAAGGTCTCTAAAGTGCGAATTGTGGTGGCACCCTCCCGGAATTTACAGAAGGCTGCGTAATTGTGGGTGCCTATCAAAAGCGCGCTGGCGTTATTCATGACATCAACATCTAGCGGGCGATACCAGCCTTCGGTATTAAAGCGGGCTAGCGGTGGAATTACTTTATTCTCATCAAGGATCCGGTATTCGTAATAGCGACGCAGCGCAGAAAAACGGGCATGAAATGCAGCGGGTGCGATCTCAATATTATTAATGCGGATATCTTCATCGAGAATTCGATTCAATTTATAGGCAAGATCTGTTAACTCAAGTGATTCAGGAAGATCAACGTGAATTACCTGGCCAGTTGCATGAACTCCAGCATCGGTGCGGCCAGCGACAATTGTTTCGGCCTTATGTTGGGCCACAATGCTGATGGCTTCTTCAACCGTTTGTTGCACGGTGCGGCGATCTGGTTGTCTGCCCCAACCCGAAAAGTTGGTGCCATCGTAAGAAAGATCCATGCGTAAACGACGAAACCCACTCTCGGGATAGAGAGTGGGCTCGGTCATCTAATTATTTTCTTTACTGTTGAAACTGAAGAATTAGTTATCTTTCTCAGTTAGAACTTCGATTACCGCCATTGGAGCGTTATCGCCCTTGCGAGGTCCGATCTTGGTAATACGTGTGTATCCGCCTTCGCGAGTTGCAAAGCGTGGACCAATTTCAGTAAAGAGTGTGTGAACAACGCTCTTATTTGCAATACGTGCCATTACTTCACGACGAGCTGGAAGATCGCCCTTCTTTGCAAATGTGATCAACTTTTCAGCCAATGGACGCAGGCGCTTAGCCTTTGCCTCGGTTGTTGTGATCTTGCCGTGTTCGAACAATTGCTCAGCAAGAGTGCGAAGGATTAGCCGCTCGTGTGATGGGCCTGAGCCCAAGCGAGGACCTTTAGTTGGTTTTGGCATTGTCGTATCTCCTAGGCCTGATCTGCTTCAGCGAAATCATCATCTGATGCATTGAAGTTCTGGTGCTTGGTTGGATCAAATCCTGCTGGGCTGTCCTTGAGAGACATTCCCATTGAGACAAGCTTTGCCTTGATCTCATCGATTGATTTTGAACCAAAGTTACGGATATCAAGCAAGTCAGCCTCTGAACGGTTAACTAGCTCGCCAACTGTGTGAATGCCTTCGCGCTTCAAGCAGTTGTATGAACGAACTGTGAGATCCAAGTCTTCGATTGGAAGAGCAAGATCTGCAGCAAGAGCAGCATCCATAACAGATGGCCCCATCTCGATACCTTCTGCATCAACATTGAGTTCACGTGCAAGACCGAAGAGTTCAACAAGTGTCTTACCAGCTGATGCAACTGCATCGCGTGGCTTCATTGATGGCTTTGTTTCAACATCAACAACAAGACGATCGAAGTCTGTGCGCTGTTCAACGCGGGTTGCTTCTACCTTGTATGTAACCTTCAAAACTGGTGAATA
>Ga0214921_10012137_pt1 | contig 10362 bp, 13 predicted proteins | sample LL1505_MetaG_FD_177992 | JGI IMG/M metagenome (GOLD analysis project Ga0214921, IMG submission 177992) | Freshwater microbial communities from Lake Lanier, Atlanta, Georgia, United States - LL-1505 | ecosystem: Environmental > Aquatic > Freshwater > Lake | place: USA: Georgia | collected...
TGAAAGCTTTTTTATTCATTTTACGTCTACCATCATATATTAAACCTTGTTCAGATGCATATTTTTTTGCCTGTTCTACTGCTTTTTTATACTCTTCTTCAGTATCGTATGCAGCTCTTATAGGTGCCCCAATTTTTTTTGCACCAGAACTACTTGAAGTGGAACTAGAAGTACTGCTTGGAGTGAAACTAGGAGTACTTAAAATAGATTCAATACTTATAGTTTCAAAAAGAGATGGAGTTGTATAAACATCTCTTGATTTGCAACCAGTTCTTGTTTTTTTGCATTTAGGTTCTTCATCGCATTCTGCACGAGTACGACCTTTACAAACACCAGGCATTTTTGGACCAAATGTCGATTTATATCTGCGAATTCTTTTAGGCTTTTTTGAGTTGCGTTTACTCTTTTTTGCACCATCAATTAACTGAGATTTCATTTTATTATATACAAATATAATAAAATAAAAATAAAAATAAAAATGTTTTTAAGAATTTATCATTCTAGTTTTTGTATATCTTTCAGATAGTAAAACAAATGAATCTATCCATTTCCATATAATTTTTCTTTCCTCATCATCTAAAGAATCTGATCTCCATAATTTTGAAAAATTTATAGATTTACTTTTAGCGATAGATTCAAAAATATCATTTTTAAGAAAAACAGATTCGTTTCTCATTTCTATATCTTTTTTAATTTGTTGATTATCTTTATTTATTGTATGAATAAATTTATTTACTATATCTTGAATAGGTACTTGGTCTTTTATAAATATTCTAAGTATAATTAAATCTGGTTCCTGAGGAAACGCTTCTATTAATTCATCTACAAAGGATACTAAACTATTTTTGAATTGTATAAGTACTTGAGTTTCGGACATATTATTATATTTTAATATTATTTCTTTAAATATCTTCTATAATATTTCCAAAGCAACTAAAAGACTGTTTTGAGTATTTTGTACCTGTAATTTCAACATTTATTTCATTTCCTGTCTCAATTTTTTTTTTATTATTATTATTTTGAAATCTTTTATTTACTGCATCATATGAATAGTTTTTTAAACATGAAACAGGTATTAAAACTTTTTGTTTATTTTTAATATTTAAGAAAATACCTCCATTAAATATCATACATACCTCGCCTTTAAATTTTTTTCCTATTTCTGGTTTTAAAGTATAAGCTTCAAATTCAACTATAAAAATATTATCACAATTTACATTAGAGATATAGTTATCTTTTATTCTAATTAATTTTTTAATACCTAAAATATAACCATAATCTTTTGTACACTCGTTAAGAGTAGATTCTTTAATTTTTTCATAAATATATTTACCAATATCATTATTTAAATTTTCATGATCAACGCATATTCTTTTTTCAATAATACTTGTCATTTCCCTAAAAATAAATTATAAGATAAATAAAAAAATCAATTTTAAATTATCTTTAGTATCCAATTTTAAATTAAAATTATATTATTTAATAATATAATTTTATATTTATTTCATCTTTAAATTATTTATTCATCAGAAGACTTCTTTTTAACTACTTTTTTAACAACCTTTTTCTTAACAGGTGAAACGTGCTTAATAGTTTCTTCAACTTTTAGATCATCGTCGTCATCATCATTTTTAATACTGCTTGAATCTAGCATATCATCGTCGTCATCAACATTCATCGGATTTGAGACTGTAGTATTGGTCAAATTCATGACTTGAGGTCTTGCTTGAGGACGAGATAATAATCTTTTAACACCACTATTAATAAGACTAACTTCAGCTTCATATAATTTAACTTGAAGAGAAATCTTTAAACTTCCTAAAAATAGAGATTCAATCTTAATAACTGCTCTAGTGTAACAGTATTTTCCAATTAAATCTAATGCGTTAAAAGATTCACCAGTTACACTATCAAAAAATTCTGTAATAATTTTATTTTGCCCATTTTTCTTCGAAACGATTAATTTTGCATATAGAGTTGGAGTTGCACCGTCAACAACTTCTCCATCTGCATTTTTCTTATAGTAAATTGGATTGAGTTTTCTTAAGTCACTTCTTTCTAAATCTTTCATCTTTAATTCCTTCTTATTATCAACTAAATAATCCTTGCATTTTTCAATAATCTTTTCAAAAGTATCAGTGAATGCCTTTTCTTCGTCAGAAGGTCCATCCTTAGAATGGAGGCAAATAGGCATTGTGTAACCATTAATTTGGTTAGTCTTTTGGTCTACATTTTCACAAACACCAAAAGAGAAGAGCTTTTCAGTGATAAAAACAAGCTCCCCTTCAGAACCATCATCATTCTTAGTACCAATATTAATTCTCTTGCTAGTCATTCCAGTATCACCAATCTTTTGAATTTGTACCTTGCTAAAAGTCATATTGTCAACATTATAGCCAACGGCCGATCTTAATTGAGTATTTTCCATGTTTTGTTATATCCTGATATATTTTTAAATAACAATTTTTATAAATCAATTTTTTTTTTCGTACTCGAAATAAATGTTCAACTTTATTAAAGAAATTTTATTTGTTAATAGACAGGTACATCCCGATGTTCAAATATCAAATCATTCTAAAGTTTATTTAAACTCGATTATAAATAAAATTTTAATGTTTATTATTAATAATCTTAAAAAAGGTTTAAATTTAGATCAAAATTTTAAACAGATACTTGGACCAAAATTATATGAACATGCAATGTCAAATTGTGGACCAATTTCAGGAAAATGGATAAATATCCTACTAGTAACTTCAAAAAAAATAAAGGATATGTGTATTAAATATAATGTATATTTAGAAGAAAATGAAATTAAATTTTTAAGTTGTACCTTAGAATATATTTTAACTGAAATATTAGAGTTATCTGGTAATGCATGTAGAGATAATAGAAAAGTTCGTCTTTATAATGAACATATTAATATTGCTATAAGAAATGATATAGAACTAGCTGATCTTTTTAGTATAATGGATATTAATATTACTGCTTATAGTAATAAAAGGAAAACACCTAAACAAAAATAGTTATTTAAAATTATATTTGTTAAATTAAAATGAATTCAATCGAAAAACAAATTAAAGAAATGTATGAAAAAGCTTTTTATGATGTTATAGATGAAACTATTAATTCTAAAAATCCCGATTATGAATGGATAGTAAATCTTTATAAAGAAATTAAAAATAGACTTATAGGATATGTTAGTAAAGATTCTAAAAATTATGAATTAATAGATTCACAATTTGATATTCAATTATTTAAACAAATGATCGAAAATGATGTTTTTAATATGGAATCTTTAGAAAAACTTGTTAATACTACATTTTATTGGGTTGAAAAACTTCAAGCTCCACAAAGAGATTCTGAAACTAGAGAAGCAAAACAAAGAGTATTTTCTACCCAAAAAGACAAAATGGTATCTACATTTATAAAAGAGGTAAATAAATGTATTGATACATTGGATAAAGATTTAAATAATTTTATAAAAACAACTTCCCAGTCTTAATTTTTAAACTTTTATAAGTTTAAAAATTTATACTCTTTTACTTTTTCTAGATTTACGTCTCATTCTAGATATTCTTTTACTTTTTCTAGATTTACGTCTCATTCTAGTTTTACTTTTACTTTTTCTAGATTTACGTCTCATTCTAGTTTTACTTTTACTAGATACTCTTTTATATTTATGTCCTCCGTCTTTATTTCCCAAAATATAATTATATATCTTTTTTAAAGAATCAATAAGTTTAAATATTATAAAAGTGCCTGTTCCAATACCAAGAACAGGTGATTCGCTAAATAGACTAAAAATAAAAGCTTTCAAAGAAATAAGTAAACTTGATAAAATAGGACTTATTATATAATTCCATATTGACGGAAAGATATATTTACAAATCATTAATAATGTATTATAAAGTAAATTAAATAATGTTTGAACACACCATATAAAAATCTCCCTGAAATATAAAGGATTATAAATAATAAGTGTTAAAAAAGCTGTTATAATTAATAATTTTTGAAGAAAAGCCCATAAAAAAATAGAATTATTATTTAATTTTATAAAATATTTTGCTAAACTAAAACCAGATTTTAATAAATACATAGTCTGACTCAAAATATATTTACCATCCTCAATCGCACCACCATCTTCTAGACTAAAATATTCACCTGGATTCATTTTTATCAGTTCATTTCTTACTTTTGAATTAAAGTTATCTGACTCGGCATAATATTGTTTTATATATTCTTTTATTTCTGGATCTAATTCATTTAGATTGCATGAATTTTTAACTTCTTTATCTATGTCAATCATATATTTATATATTTGTTTTAATATTGTATACTCTTCTTTACTTTGATTATTTAAGGAATAAGATGTAACTTCTGAACTTATTTTATAGGGTATAAGTTCTGAACTTATTTTATTAGGTGTAACTTCTGAACTTATTTTATAGGGTATAATATCTTTTTTTTCAAAATAAAATAAATTTTCTAACTTATCTATTTCATTTATATATTTTTTAATCATTCTTTCTTGAGACTTTTTTTTATATCTCCGTTTAGATTTTATTTTAGATGATAATCTACGCTTAAATTTTTGGACTTAATTTACTCATTTTTATAAAATGAAATATTTTAAATATAAAAAATAAAATTATGCGTTAATATAAATGAAGTCTAGTAGAACGAAAAATCGAAGACAAAATCGAAGACAAAATCGAACGAAAAAACGAAGACGAATACAAAAACGAAAATCAAAAGATGGAAATATCATTGAAGATATAAAAAAATCAAAATATTCAAAATTTAATTATAATTATGAAATAGATATGAAAGATTCTATAGAATATAATAACTTAATAAATGAGAAAAATATAGAAAATATAGGAATTAGAATAGATGATTTAATACAATATATAATTAATCTAGATTTATGCCCTTCTAGAGAAGACTTGTTTAGGACAAAACAAAATTATGTAACTAATCTTATAAGAATAAAAAACAAGTATAATTTAAATACTCGAAAAAATATTTTCAGAAATAAAGAAAGACCTGAAAAAGAATATGTTCAAGTAATAAATAAAACTCCTTTTTTTATAATAGATAGTTAAAATTTTATGACATAAATTTACGTCAAATCGGAGACTCTAGATTAATATGATTTGTAGATTAAAAATATTTGTATTAAAATTTTAATGAAATTAAAATAAAATTTAATTAAATTAAATGAGTGTTGAAGTAGAAGATGTAAGTACAACTGATTATAATTTAATTTATTATATGAATGATATGTATACGAAAATAAATTGTTTAATACGTTCATATTCTAATAATGTTTTTGAAGCAAGCGAAATATTAGATGGTATGTATATTGGTAGTATAAGTTCTGTATACGATTTTAATAAATTAAAAGAAATAGGAATAACACATATAATATCTGTTTTAGCAGGTTTTAATCCACCTTTTCCAAATGATTTTAAATATTTAATTCTTAACGCGTTAGATACAACAAATACAGATATGTCTAAAAATTTTGAAAGTACAAATAACTTTATAGATGATGCAATTGAAAATAATGGAAAAGTTCTTATACATTGTATGGCTGGTAGATCAAGAAGTGTTACAATATTTGCGGTGTATATTATAAAAACATACGGATTTCCAGTTGAAAAAACTTTAGATTTTATAAAAAATAAAAGAAATATAATTGAACCGAATATAGGATTTAAAAATCAATTAATACAATATTATAATGAATTATATTCTGAAGAATAATTTTTAAACATTCATGTTTAAAAATTTAAGTCATAATAGATTCTTTAGTAAAGTGTGATGCATGTTTTAAAGAATTTTCCATAATGAATATTAATAGACATAATAAAACATGTAAAGAACGTAAGAATAAAAGTTTATTAGATGATAATATAGAACAACTTAAATTAAAACATAATAATGAAATACAAAACTTGAAGATTAAGTATGAAAAAGAAATTCAGGATCTTAAAAATTAATCAACCTTATGAAATTCCTAATGGAATATTTAACCAATTAAGATATACAAATCCAAATTATTTTGATACTTTTATAATAGTTTTTACAAGTGATACAACAAACACAGACACAAAAGTAATAAGCAATTTAGCATTTAATGGTATGCCATCAAATAGTCCAGTTGTTGAAATGGAAATAAGTTAAATAAAATAAATATGTATTTTTATAACTGGTTAAATCTATATTTTTATTCGATTTCTAGAATTTAACATTCAATAAATTTTTATTTTAAACATAAAATATGTTTAAAATATCATCATTTGTTTAAAAAATTTATTTAATACAAATATAATTTAACCTATTTTTACATATTAGATTATTCAAAATTATTTCGAAAATAAATAAAATAAGTAAATTATATTTTTTTATTACTTATAATAAATAATAAATGAGACCTAAAATTAAAGAAGGTACTATTTTAGTATCAATCGCGTCTTATAGAGATCCAGTATGTAATAAAACTTTAAAATCTTTATTTGAAAATGCAAAAAATCCAAATAAGGTTTATGTAGCTTTATGTCAACAAAATAAAGTTCAAGATGATGATGACTGTCAAATAGATTTTGAAAATAATCCGAATATTAGATCCATAAGAATTCCTTATTACGAGGCTAAAGGTCCAACATGGGCTAGATATCTTTGCGCTACTTTATGGAACGGTGAAGAATATTTTATGCAAATAGACAGTCATACTAAATTTGTAAAAGATTGGGATGAAAAATGTATAAATATGATTAAAGATATTATAAAATCCGGAGATTCTAAAAAACCTATTTTAAGTCACTATCCAAGAGAAATTCACGATTATGATAATTATAAAGAATCTGATAAGACTTTTGTACCACGTATGTGCAAATCTTTTTGGAATAATAGAGATATGTTATCTTTTATGGGTGCTGAAACTAAAGATACAAAAAATAAACCTTATAAAACTCCTTATATTGCAGCAGGAATGGTATTTTGTAATTCAGATTATTTAGATGAAGTTCCTTATGATCCAAATTTACCATATTTATTTGTCGGAGAAGAAATTTTACATAGTATAAGGGCATATACACATGGATGGGATGTATATACTCCAACAGAAAATGTAGTATTTCATGAATATACAAGATCTGATAAACCTAAAATATGGACAGATAATCCAACATATTCAGATATGCCAGCTTTTGATAAAGTTAAATTTTATATAGGTTTAATAAAAGATGATTCTGGTTTAACCTCAGAAGTTAAACTCAATTTAGATAAATATGGATTGGGTAACAAACGAACATTAAAAGATTATTATAATTTTGCAGGTATTGATGTAGATAAAAAAATTGTCACTACAAATTTTTGTAAAGATGATAATAAAGCGTCTGAAGATGATATAAAACAAAGTAATGAAAAAAATCATGTGAAAGAAGGTTTTACTTTTTTTACAAAAGAGACAACTTCTATGTCAGTATTTATAATTATATTAGGAATTGTGTTAGCAATTATATTGGCAATTATATTATTCAAATTATTTAAACGATTTAAAAAAAGAAATAGAAGTTAATTAAAATGGAATATGAATGTCAATGTTGCAATCAAAAATGTGGAACTATAGCAAATCTTAATAAACATCTTAGTATATGTCCCAAATATCATGAATGGATAAAAAATTATAAACCTCCTCAGTCTATTAGATGTGAAAAATGTAAAAGAAATTTTATTGATATTTCAAACCATATATGTGATATAAATTTTATCTAATATTATAATATTTTTATTATAATATTTATGTATACTTATTCTTTTACAAATGAAATTTGTATTACAACATTATCTATACCTTTATTATTAAATTTTTTAATTGCTTTTTCAGCATCTTCTTTATTTTTAAAAGTTACTAGTGCAATACCCTTTGATTCATTTGTTGACATATCTTTTGGTATAGAAATTTTAGTTATATGTGTATTATCATATGAAAATAACTCATATAAATCATGCTCTTTTATATTTTTACTTAAAGATACTATTTTAATAGTTGTACTTATATCAAAGATATTTTTTGGTTTTTCTCTTAATTCAGTTGTTTTTTCAACTTCAACTTTATTTTCTTTTGACATTTTACAAATTCTAGACCAATGATCTCCTTCACATATTGAACATCTTCTTTCTTTTTCTTCTATTTTAGGTTCTATATATTCTGTTTTTTTGGTTGGTGGTGGTTCCATAAAAACTTCCTCAGATGATAAAGTTGTAACTCCAGAATTAGATATTGCAGCAAGTCCGAATTTTTTCCAATTTTCTCGACGCTCTTCCATAGTATCATTAGTTCTTCTACGAATAATATATTTTTGTATCTTCTTTATAACTTTTATTTTTTCTCCAAATTCATTTTCTTTATATTCAATAACTTCTACAATTCCTTTATCTTCAAACATTTTGATTTTTTAAAATAACTTCAAAATTATAATTCATTTTTAATTTATTAACCATAATTTTAACCTAAAAACACTGTAAAATTAACCGAAAAAAATTGATTTTTTTAAATAACTTTTCAGGTAATTTATGCCCGATGGCCAGATATACGAATATGGATATGAACGGATACAGTTATGGTTCCGAATATGAAGCGAACGGATACAGTTATGGTTCCGAAAATGAATATGACAGTGAAGAGGAGTATGAGAGAGAAATTCGTCTTTTAGAAGAGAAAAAGAGATTACTTGATGAAAAAAAAGATAAACAAAAAAAGGAAAAAGAGATTATGGATGCTTTAAAGTTAAAAAATGAGCTAGGAGTTATTAAAACATTTCTTAGCTGGGTAAACAATAAACCGTTAAATCAAAAAATAGAAAAATTAAGATTTGAGGATGATGATGCTGGATGGACAAAAATTCAAAAAGTAGAAAAAAAAGAAACTGAAAAAGTAGAAAAGAAAAAAGTAGAAAAAACGGAGATGTGTAGATTTGGAAAAGACAAGTGTCTACATAAGAATTGTAGATATGCACATTCTATTTTGGAGTTAAATATTGTAGATTGTGATTATGGTTCTAATTGTAAAGCGATTTATTTCGACCAAAGAAAAAATATTTACATGAATGATAAGAGAAAATCAAAAATTTGCATGAGAATTCATCCTAAAGAAACAAAAGAAAATTTTTACTCACGAGTAAATATTGCGGTTCCAGTCACAAAGGAGGAAATGGATTTTACTTATGATTATATAGTTGATTTTGAAAATAATAATAAAAAATTTTTAGAAGATATTCAAAATAAAAGAAAAAATATACCATGCAATAAAAGAATTACATACGATATTCCAACTCCATACAATATAGTAAGAGCTTATGAGTATGGTTTACTACCGGCTGTAAAAGAAACTAAAAAAGAGGAAAAAATTATCAAAAAGGAAACTAAAATTATCAAAAAGGAAAATAAAGATGAAAAGTCTAAAAATAATCAAAAAATTGCAACTCTTCAAACAAAAATCGAAGAAATTGAAAAAAGAATAAAAAAAAATAATTGTATTATAGAGCGTTTTTCAGCTCGTGTTGATATTGTTATATGTCAACAAAAATCTAAATCTTTACAAGCTGAAAATGAATTGTTGAAAAACAATTTAGTTAACTTGAAAAATGATATTGAAAAAATTAAAAATCCTCCTAAGGTTCAAGAAACACCTAAAATTCAACCTAAAGTTGAGATAAAAAAAGAAACTATACCTGAGAAAAAAGTTGAAAATAAGACTAATATTGTAAGTGCAATTTTTAATGTTTGCGTAAAAAGTTTTAAAGCTGCATTGGGTGTAATTTCAAAAGAACCGTCGCAGTTTTCTGTTGAACCAAAGGTTGAACTAAAGGTTGAAGTAAAAGAAAACACAAAAACTATAATGTGTAAATCATATGGAAAATACATTTGTCCTATGGGAACAAATTGTAGATTTGCTCATTCTTTAAAAGAATTGAAAATAGAAAAATGTGTATATGGTTGTAGATGTTTTGATGTTGAATTTATTTCAGGTTCTTATACAAATAGAAAAAATTCGAAAAATAGAGTTTGTAATAGAATTCACCCTGATGAAACAATTGAAAATGTCCATAAGAGAATTGGAATTATCGAAGAAGTTTCAAAATGCAAAACTGAATTGTGTAGATCAGTTGGAAAATATACATGTCCTATTGGAATAAATTGTAGATTTGCACATAATTCCAAAGAATTAAAAGTTCTACCATGTAATTTTGGATTAAATTGTTTCGATGTTGAATACTGCTCTGGTGTTTATAGAAATAAAAAAAATATGAAAAATAGAATTTGTCAAAGACAACATCCAGAAGAAAGTTCAAA
>Ga0214921_10012139_pt1 | contig 10361 bp, 7 predicted proteins | sample LL1505_MetaG_FD_177992 | JGI IMG/M metagenome (GOLD analysis project Ga0214921, IMG submission 177992) | Freshwater microbial communities from Lake Lanier, Atlanta, Georgia, United States - LL-1505 | ecosystem: Environmental > Aquatic > Freshwater > Lake | place: USA: Georgia | collected 2015-05-28
GAAACGATAGGCATCTCAACACCCTTTTGGGCAGCTAGTCGAAGAATAGGTGCAACAGAGGTCAGACCCTCTGCTGTTTGAGATAAACGCTTGAGAACTTCTCGCTTTGAATAGCCCTTACCAAGCATTTCTCCTGCTTTGTGGTTACGAGATAGTGGAGACTCTGAAGTAGCGATGAGATCCCCAAGACCAGCTAAGCCAACCATGGTCTTCTTCTTAGCACCAAAGGCAACAGCAAATCTTGATATCTCGGCAAGGCCTCTAGTCATAATCGAAGCTTTAGTGTTTTGACCATAGCCAACACCGTTGACGATACCGATGGCAACAGCAATTAGATTCTTGAGGATTCCACCGAACTCAGTTCCGATTACATCTTTGTTAGTAAAAGTTGTGAAGTATGAGTTGGTTGACGCAGCTGCAACTAGTGCTGCATTCTCGGTTGATGTGCAGGCAGCAACACAGGCGGCTGGTTGTTCACTAGCTATTTCTAGCGAGAGATTAGGTCCTGAAACAACGCAGATCTGATCATGGCTAACCTTGAGCACCTCTGCGATTACCTCACTCATGCGAAGTCCAGAGCCCTGCTCGACACCTTTCATCAAAGAAACGATGATGGCATCTGGAGAAATGAATTCACCCCACTCTTCTAAATTGGTTCTAAGCGATTGGGATGGAACTGCAATATAAACCTGCTCAGCACCAGTCAAAACTTCTTCGATGTCACTAGAGGCTACAAGTGCTACTGGCAAGTTAATGCCTGGCATGTAATCACCATTGCGATGAGTGCTATTTATCTCTTCGGTTAGTTCTGGTCTTCTAGACCAAAGAACTACCTCGTTGCCAGCATCAACTAGAACTTTGGCAAAGGTAGTTCCCCAAGAACCTGCACCGATAACAGCAATCCGAGCCATGATTATTTACCCTTACTCTTCTTGACTACGATTTTGCCACCAGTTACCTTGGCATGAGCCGGAAGCGGCTCTAACCCGGCAGCAATTCTTCTGTCATTCTCTGCTTTTATAATCAGGAATTTCTTGAAATTGCCGTGTTCGGGTAAGCCGTGTTCACTTGGAACAAATCTAGTTGCAGGTGCTTTTTCACCTCTAAGTTGTTCAACAAGTTTTGTAATCTCGACCATAACCTGGTCGCTAAGTTCGACCATTTCCTCTACGCTTACCTTTTTCCCAACGTAAGCACTCATCTCAATTGGCTTACCGATGACCATGTGCACGGTGTGCCATGGCTTAGGGAATATCTTTGATGAGTAGGTGTCCATAACCACTTCAGTACCCCATTGGGCCATTGGAACTAGAGGAACACCGGTTTCCAAAGCCAAACGAATAGCACCAGTTCTTGCTCGCATCGGCCACTGGTTGGGTTCACGGGTAAGGGTTCCCTCTGGGAAGATACCGATTACGTGACCCGCTCGCAGCACCTTATACGCCGATTCCATTGGGTCTGAGTTTCCTCGACCACTTCTGAATACAGGAATCTGACCACAAGCTAACAACACTGGACCAACGATAGGGGTTCTAAACAAACCTTCTTTAGCTAAGAAGTGTGGTGCTCTTCCCAATTTGAAGAACATCATGAATGCTACCGCCAACGCATCAACAGTGGTCACATGGTTTGCGGTGAGAACATAGCCACCAGATTTTGGCAGATTCTCTTTACCAGTGACCTTCACTCGATAAAGCAATCTCACCCATGGCCACAAGATCCAAGCTAGAGTTCTGATTTGCCAAGTAATCTCCTTGCCCGGCTTGAGCTCAGGCATCTTGATTTGGGCAGCAGTTTTTCTTGCCATTAGTTATTCCGAATAACTAAAGTCAGCACCCAAAGTTGTGAGCTTGTCTAAGAAATGTTCGTAACCTCTTGAAATTAGTTGAACGTTAGAAACATTCGAGGTTCCTTCAGCAGCTAAGGCTGCCACCATGTGTGAGAAACCACCACGAAGATCTGGAACTCGAATGTCAGCACCTCGCAATTTGGTCGGACCTGAGATTACAGCTGAATGATAGAAGTTTCTTTGTCCGAAACGACAAGAGTTACCACCTAAACATTCACGGTAAATCTGAATTTGAGCACCCATCTGAACCAATGCATCGGTAAAACCAAACCTGTTTTCATAAACAGTTTCGTGGACTATTGAAAAACCTGTGGCCTGAGTCATCGCAACTACCAAAGGCTGCTGCCAGTCCGTCATGAAACCAGGGTGAACATCGGTTTCGATAACCACTGGCTGCAATTGGCCGCCTGGGTGCTTGAATCTGATGCCTTCTTCTTCGATTTCAAAAGCGCCACCAATTTTCCTAAACACGTTCAGGAATGTTGTCATCTCTTGCTGACGCGCTCCGCCAACCATTATCTCCCCACCAGTGGCAAGTGCGGCAGCGGCCCATGATGCTGCTTCGTTTCTATCAAACAAGGCGCGATGTGAGTATCCGTTTAGAACAGAAACTCCTTCAATGCGGATAACGCGATCAGTATCCACCGAAATGATGGCACCCATCTTTTGCAAGATAGCTATTAGATCCATAATCTCAGGTTCAACGGCTGCACCTGATAATTCAGTTAGACCTTGAGCCCTCGTCGCAGTAAGCAACACTTGTTCGGTAGCGCCAACTGAAGGATATGGAAGTGAAATTTTTGCACCGTGCAAGCCATTAGGTGCTGACATTCGAGTGCCATTTGGAAGTTTTTCAATTACCGCACCAAAGTTACGAAGCACATCTAGGTGGAAGTCAACCGGACGATCTCCGATGTGGCAACCACCAAGATCTGGAATGAAAGCTTCGCCCAATTGATGAAGTAAAGGGCCGCAAAACAAAATAGGTATTCGAGATGAGCCAGCGTGTGCATCAATGTCAATCATTCGAGCCGATTTGACATTGCTCGGGTCTAGTTTCATCACGCCGGTATCGCTGAAATCTATCTTCACACCGTGTAGTTCGAGAAGTCTTTGAACAACTTCGACGTCTGATATCTTGGGAACATCTCGCAATTCGCTTGGAGTCTCCCCAAGCAGAGCTGCAACCATTGCCTTGGTTACTAAGTTCTTTGCCCCGCGGACGTCAACACGACCAACCAGTGCCTTGCCACCTTTAACTTGAATCTGACTCATTGCTCTCCTAGTGCCTTGCCGGTAATGTCTTAGGCATCCAAGCTGGACGCTTTGCCTCAAAGGCCGTGATTGCAGCTTCGTCTCTAAGAGTTAGGCCAATGTCGTCTAGCCCTTCAAGTAAGCGCCACCTAGTGTATTCGTCTATAGCGAATGGGACAGAGAGATCACCTAGGGTGGCAACCTTTTTGATGAGATCAATCTCTATCTTCACTCCGGGGTTAGCTTCAATTGCTGTCCAAAGTTTCTCGGTATCTGACTCCGAAATCTCACCAGTGACGAGACCTTGTTTGCCCGCATTACCTCTAAAGATATCGGCAAACTTAGCAGAGAGAACTGCCTTGAAACCGTAGTCTCTCAGCGCCCACACCGCATGCTCGCGAGAAGAACCCGTTCCAAAATCAGGGCCGGCCACTAATACTTCACCATGCTTATAAGCATCCTGATTCAAAATAAACTCAGGGTCATTGCGCCATGAGGCGAACAGAGCATCATCAAAACCTGTTTTAGTAATTCGTTTTAGATAGACAGCGGGAATGATCTGGTCAGTATCAACATTGGATCTTCGTAGTGGAACTCCAACACCACTGAATCTTGTGAACTTATCCATTAGTTCTCCTCCAAATCTGAAGGTGCAGAAAGAGTTCCTCTAATGGCTGTTGCTGCTGCAACCAAAGGTGAAACAAGGTGAGTTCTGGCTCCCTTACCCTGTCTTCCTTCGAAGTTACGGTTAGAAGTTGATGCTGCACGCTCACCTGGTGCTAACTGGTCAGGGTTCATGCCTAGACACATCGAACAACCCGCAAATCGCCACTCAGCACCAAAGTCTTTGAAGATTTGATCTAAGCCTTCTTGTTCAGCTTGCAAACGAACTCTTGCAGAACCAGGAACTACCAACATACGAACGTGATCTGATTTCTTCTTACCATTGATGATTGCCGCCGCTGCTCGAAGGTCTTCTATTCGGGAATTAGTGCAAGAGCCCAAGAACACGGTATCAACCTTGATGTCTTTCATCTTGGTACCGGGCACTAGATCCATGTATTCCAAGGCTCTCTGAGCTGCAGCATTTTCATTTGGATCAGCAAAAGAAGATGGCGCAGGAACGACATCATTCAGCGAAACACCTTGACCTGGGTTAGTTCCCCAAGTCACAAAAGGGTCAAGAATATTTGCATCTAAGAAAACTTCTGCATCAAAAGTTGCACCGTCATCGGTTGGAAGACTCTTCCAATACTCAACCGCATCTTCCCAATCTTTACCTTGAGGGGCATGAGCTCTTCCCTTGAGATATTCAAAAGTTATCTCATCCGGAGCAACCATCCCTGCACGTGCTCCCGCTTCGATAGACATGTTGCAGATTGTCATGCGAGCTTCCATCGAAAGTGACCTGATAGCGCTGCCACGGTATTCAAGAACGTACCCTTGGCCTCCACCGGTACCAATCTTGGCAATAACTGCCAAGATAATGTCCTTAGCAGTAACACCTTTACGAAGAGTGCCTTCAACGTTTATCGCCATGGTCTTGAAAGGTTTTAGTGGCAAAGTCTGAGTAGCTAGCACATGCTCCACTTCACTAGTTCCAATTCCAATGGCAAGAGCACCAAAAGCTCCATGGGTTGAAGTGTGAGAATCACCACAGACAACTGTGATGCCAGGCATGGTTAGACCTAGCTGTGGGCCAACCACGTGAACAATGCCCTGCTCAACATCGCCAAGTGAATGAATACGAATTCCAAACTCCTTTGCGTTGTATCTAAGAGCCTCAATCTGAGTTCGGCTGGTTGGGTCAGCAATTGGCTTATCGATATCTACCGTTGGGGTGTTGTGATCTTCGGTAGCGATGGTCAGATCTGGTCGCCTAATCGAACGTCCTGCCAATCTGAGTCCATCAAAGGCCTGAGGGCTGGTTACCTCGTGGATTAGGTGCAAATCGATGAACAATAAATCGGGTGCGCCGTTCTCCCCTTTTGCCACTAGGTGGTCATTCCACACCTTTTCGGCAAGGGTTAGGGGTTGGTTAGTCATTAGACACCTCAAAATACGGCTGAAACTCAAGTTTACCAGCGTGGCGTAGATTGGCAGAGTGAATGATATTGAGCGGATCCAACGTAGAACCATCAAAATTTTGGCTGCAGGCCAGGTTTTAGGCGGTTTTGGGCTAGGTTCAGTACTCTCAATTGGGTCTCTTTTGGCTCGTGATTTAAGTGGATCTGAGTCCTGGGCGGGTGCCGCTGCAACCTTTAGCACCCTTGGGGCGGCTATCTGGGCTATCCCGTTATCAAGGCTCGCCTATGCCAAAGGCAGAAGAATCTCACTGGCATCTGGAGCTGCCTTGGCAATTTCCGGCGCAACAACAGTTATCAATGCGGCCAGCCTTCGACTGTTCCCATTATTGCTACTGGGAATATTCTTACTTGGCGCTGGCTCCGCAACCTCTCTGCAAGCAAGATTTGCGGCTACTGACATACCTGCTTCAGGCAGAACCGGAAGATCAATCGGTCTTGTAGTTTGGGCCACTACCGTTGGAGCTGTTACCGGCCCTAACCTCTTCGGTCCAGGTGAAGCACTAGGAAAGTTCCTGGGACTGCCAACAATGACCGGTCCGTTCCTATTTACCGTTGCGGCTCAAATACTTTCAACTCTGGTTTTTTGGTTTGGACTTAGGCCAGATCCTTTGAAGTTTGCCCAAGAACTACAAAAAGATTCTGGAAAGGCAATACACAAGATTTCATTTAAGAGTGCGGTCGAAACTCTCAAGGCTTACCCCATTGCCCTCTATGCAGTAATTAGCGTTGCTCTCTCACACATGGTCATGGTTTCAGTGATGTCAATGACGCCGGTTCACATGCAAGACATGGGCTATGACCTAGTCGTAGTTGGATTCACAATAAGCCTTCACATTGCCGGCATGTATGCCCTATCACCTGTGATGGGTTTTCTTGCTGACCGAGTTGGCAAACTAAGAATGATTTTGATTGGGCAAGGAATTTATATTTCAGCCTTAGCCATTGCTGGGTTTGGTAGTAATGATCGTTGGCTGGTAACGCTTGGACTTTTCCTATTAGGTTTGGGTTGGTCTGCCTCAACTGTCTCAGGGTCTGCTCTGTTAGCTTCAACACTGCCTAGTAATGAAAAAACAAATGTTCAAGGGGTTAGCGATTCACTGATGAACCTAAGTGGTGCGTTCGGTGGTGCAATTTCAGGATCTATTCTTGGTGCAGTTCAATTTGGTGGGTTGAATCTGTTTGCGATTATTCCAGTATCAATCATCACGGTGTTGAGCATTGTGAACTACAAGAAGGCTATCTAAGGGCTAGTAGCTCCTCCCAAGTTGGACCAGCGCAGCCACCTTCAAGTTGAATCGAATATTCAGCTGCACGACAGGCTAGTTCTAATGATTCTTGCAATCCATTACCAGCCGCCAACGCAGCCAAGAAAGCACCGGTGTGAACATCACCTGCCCCATTGGTATCTACAACTGGAACTTTACGACCAGGAGCTAACGCAACAACGTTACCTTGATGATGCAATTCCGCACCTTCTGCACCTTTACGAAGTAAAAGCCAAGCATCAGAAGACACATGCGGTGCTAATTTCTGGTACTCACTCTGATTGCAGGAGATCAATGTTGCATTTTTTCCAATCCAATCCAAGACTTCATCAGTAAGCTGTGCCGTGGTTGGTCCCGGATCAAAAACAATTTTGCTTCGAATTAAGCCGCTTGCAAAGAGCTCTTCGAAGGCAGCTCTGGATGTTGGATACACCAATTCATAGCCATAAACCACTAGCCAACAATCCTCGGAATAGTCATATTGCTTTAGCTCTTCAAATGATCTAATTCCTTCAGCTCCGCTCTGAGTTACAAAGCTCCGCTGGCCATCCGGTTCAACCAAGGTTATGCAGAGCCCAGAATCCCCGTGGCTAAAGGTTTCAATACCAATGGCCTCAACCCCTTCGATTGCCATAGCGGCCCGAATGGCATCAGATCTTGGGCCTTGCCCAATTGGTGAGCAATGAACTGCTCTGAGTCCTAAACGTGTAGCCGCTGCCTCAAGGTTTAGCGCGCCACCAACCTGATCGAAGGTTCGAGTGGCTAAGACATCACCGCCAGGTGCGGGTAAGTGTGGCACAAAAGTCACCTGGTCAACCAGCCCACTGGCTAAGGACTTGATGTGAGTTGGACGAAATTCAGCTAATTGCATTAGTTAAACCCTACCTTTTAAGGCAAACCCGCCTCCAAGAATCAATTCTTTGAAGGCGAGATTGGTGACCCCAGCGGGATTCGAACCCGCGCTACTGCCGTGAGAGGGCAGCGTCCTAGGCCGCTAAACGATGGGGCCGAAGAGCAACCTCTCCATTATGCCAGAGCGAAGGGCCTAATTCCAGCCCCAGCTCAGGCAAAGACTCTCAGCGACTGCGGAGCAATCGAACAAACTACTGGCGATTGACCTACATGCTCTCCATCGGAGTATGCCGGCATACCCTCAGAGTGCAATTCAACTTTCTTTGCTCTAATTATTTCAACCGCTGGATGAGTAACATGCTTACCTTCATAAACGGTTGGAAATATCTTTATGAGTTCTAGCCGGCTAATCGAATTCAAAATAAATAAGTCCATTTCACCATCGATAACTGAAGCTTCTGGAGTTATCAAAAGTCCACCGCCGTAAGAAGGTGAGTTGGCTACTGTACATAGGTTTGCCTCAAAGACTCGCTCAACTCCATCAATAACTGCTCGATAAGGAATTGGCTTGAAGGCGGCTAATTCTCGATACATCGCCAAACGATATTTGATCGGACCGGTAATCCACTTCCAAGTATTTGCTCGAGCATTAACTAAGGCATCAAAACCAGCACTGACAGCTCCAAACGAATAAAACGTCTTTGAATTTGAAACTGATTCAATCAAATCCACTTTTCTTATTTCACTAAGTTTAGAAACTATGTGTTTGACACCATTGACAACATCATGGATGGGAAGCCCCAATGCTCTAGCAGAATCGTTTCCAGTACCTGAAGCAATTAGCCCCAGCGGCATGTCTGTTTTAGCCGTGATATTAACACCAAGATGAAACATGCCATCGCCACCAACGACTATCAGCCCATCAATAAGTTTGTTCTCAACAGCTTCTCTAGCTTTGTTTGAAGCAGCTAGAAAACTCTCTGCGGAAAGATCTATCAAGTTGATGGCATGCTTAGCGAACTCTTTCACCGCCAGTGCTCCGTCGGCTTTACCCCGACCTTTCCCCGATGTCGGGTTGATCACTATGCCAAAAGTTGTCATCAGTTACTTTCTGAGCGTCTGCGCATTGAGGGCAACAATCAACGTCGATAGAGACATCAAGACAGCTCCCAATGCTGGAGTCAGAACTAAACCTAGTGGCATGAAAACACCCGCTGCTAGCGGTATTGCCAGAATGTTATAACCTGCTGCCCACCAAAGGTTCTGCATAGACTTCCGTCTGACCTTCTTACTTAGTTTCACCGCTCGCACTACTGCTGTTGGATCATCACTGATAAGGACAATTCCTGCCGATTCGATGGCCACATTTGTTCCAGCACCGACGGCAAAACTCACATCCGCCTGGGCGAGTGCTGGTGCATCATTGATGCCATCTCCAACGAAGCCAATAACAGCTTTGTCTGCCTGCAAACTCTTCACAATCTCTGCTTTGTGCCAAGGCAAAGCTTCAGCAAAAATTTCTGTTATCTTTAGCTCCTTAGAAATTGTCTCAGCCACCCCTTGAGAGTCTCCGGTGAGCATTCCGACTCGGATTCTCTCAACTTGGAGTTGGTAGACAGCCTCAGCCGACGATTCTCTGATCGAATCGCCTATCTTTAGAATTCCTTCAAGGATGCCGTCAACCACAATACAGATAACCGTGTAACCGTTACTTGCAGCTTCTGACGCCCAGAGCACTTCCGCTACTTCCATTCGGACATTGTTCTCAAGCAGTAAAGCAGGTGAGCCGACTATAACCTGTGCTTTACCGACCTGTGCTTTGACTCCTCTACCGGCTAGCGACTCAAAGTTCTTAGCCTTAGCAATCTTCAACTTCCTGGTTTGTGCTTCAGAAACAATTGCTTTAGCAATTGAGTGCTCGCTACCGAACTCAACTGAGGCAGCAAGAGCTAGCAACCTGTCTACATCTTTGATCTTTGAGAAAGTTGCTGGCTCGATAGCCGCAACTCCCCGACTTCCCTTGGTTAGAGTCCCCGTCTTATCAAATAAAACAAAATGTATTTTGGCTGCCTGCTCAAACATCTGACGATTACGAATCAACAATCCAGAAGTTGCTGCCTTAGCGGTTGTAATTGCAGTTACAAGAGGAATTGCCAGACCAAGGGCATGCGGGCAAGCTATTACAAGAACTGTCACAACTCGCTCCAAAACAAAATTCACATCCTGTGTGCCATTAGCTAGCCAGTAACCAAGAGTCAATCCGGCCGATGCGATGGCAACATAGAATAACCAACCAGCAGCCTTATCGGCTAATCGTTGTGTCTTTGATTTAGATTTCTGGGCTTCATCAACCATCTTCACAATTTGTGAGAATGCAGTATTTGCTCCAGTAGCAGTGGCTTCAATGACAAGCGAACCAGCCTTGAGGTCTGAGTCTAGAGAGTTCACAGTACCTGCAAATACGGAAGAGCCCTTGGATTTATCGACAAGTGCAGCTTCACCAGTAAGCATCGATTCGTTAACCTTAGCCGAGCCAGATAAGACAATGCCATCGATTGCTATCACTGATCCTGGCCGAACGACTACCTTGTCGCCTGCTCGAATTCTGATAACAGGCATAGTTACATAGTTTTTTCCACTCAACACTTCAGCAGTATCAGGTAACAGGTTTTGTAATTCACCCAAGGCGTTGGATGCTTGCAGCACAGCAGACATTTCAATCCAGTGACCAACCAACATGATGGTGATAAGTGTTGCCAGTTCCCACCAGAAGTCCATGTGACCGATTGGTGAGCCGATAATTTCTGCAACTGTGAGTGCGAAGCTATATCCAAAAGCGACAACCAGCGCCATGGCGATAAGTGCCATCATCCCTGGTTTACGAGCTGTTATCTCCTGCCAACCAGTGGTGAGAAATATCCTCCCTGATGTAAAGAACATGACAATACCTAGAACTGCAGGAATGTAACTAGAAAGTGGAAAAGATAGAGCCTGGTAACCAAGCAGCATCTGAACAGTGTGAGAGAAGTAGACGGTAGGGATAGTAAGCGCAGT
>Ga0214921_10012140_pt1 | contig 10360 bp, 9 predicted proteins | sample LL1505_MetaG_FD_177992 | JGI IMG/M metagenome (GOLD analysis project Ga0214921, IMG submission 177992) | Freshwater microbial communities from Lake Lanier, Atlanta, Georgia, United States - LL-1505 | ecosystem: Environmental > Aquatic > Freshwater > Lake | place: USA: Georgia | collected 2015-05-28
TATTGAAGGCAAAACAAACAAGCAGCAAAAACCAAAAATTGAAGAATTCATATTAATGCTTACATCGGGAATTGGATTGGTCAATGAAGATATCTTATCTGCTGATGAAGTGGGTGCGGTGGTTGGCAATGAACTCACTTCAACTGGAATATCATTATTAGTTTATACAATGATCATAATGACCATATACCTAAGTTTTAGATTCCAGTTTAAATATGCACTTGGGGCTTCATTTGCTCTTCTGCATGATCTTTTATTCACTTTAGCATTTATGGGTGCATTTCAGATCAAACCTAGTGTTCCCATAATCGCAGCACTTTTAACTTTACTAGGTTATTCTATCAATGATACAATTGTTATATTCGATAGAATAAGAGAAAACTTAGGTGGAAAAAATGATTTTTCCTTTAGTGAAGTAATGAATATCTCTATTAACCAAACTCTTGGTAGAACTATTAATACTTCTATAGCAACACTTATATCTATTGTTGCTATAATATTTGGTGGAGCTACCGAATTATTTGATTTTGCATACGTACTAATTTTTGGAGTGTTTATAGGTACTTACTCTTCAGTATTTATTGCTGCACCTGTTGTAGAAATATATGGTAATTTAGAAAAAAAATCATCTTAAAAATGTGACATCATCTCATATTCTCCGAGAATTAAGTATAAACTCGTTCTTAGCTCTTGGATTTTCCTCTCCTAATCCCCCCGTAGCATGTGTAATAACTGACGAAAATAATAATATACTTTCGTCAGCACATACTCAAAAAACAGGTTTTAATCATGCAGAAAAAGAGGCATATGAAAAGTTAGAACCTAATTTTGATGCACCACATTTTGTTTATGTTACACTTGAGCCATGTTCTCACTATGGTAAGACACCTCCCTGTATTGATCTCATTATTAAAAAAAAGCCCAAGAAAGTAATTCTTGGTTCAATAGATCCTAATCCAATTGTCAGAAAAAGAGATTCTCTTAAGATATTAAAACAAAATGGAATTGAATATGAATTTTCTGAAGAAATCAAAGAAATTTCTGAGGAATTTCTTTCTGGGTTTTTTATGAGAATTAATAAAAATAGGCCTTTAGTACTTATAAAATCTGCAGTTTCAATAGAGGGATATTATAAGCAGAGCTCTTTAGAAAAGATCCAAATAACATCAAATGAATCTAATAATATATCCCAATGTATTAGGCAATCTGTTGATGGAATTGTAGTAGGAAGTAGTACAGTAAAATATGATTTACCCAAATTAAATTTTAGATCAATTAAAAAAATCAATTCATCTGTATATCCAACTAAGAATATATATTTTAATAGTATACTTCATATTTTATCTAATGAATATTTAATAAAAATTATCAATGATCGTCAAAATCAACCATATAGAATTTTTATAATTTCTAATAAAAACTTTCCAGAAGTACAATTTTTTATAGATCAAAAATCAATTGGAATCGATAAAACAATATTTATCCAGAGTGAGAACCTTATTAAAGATAATGAAAGCTTATTATTTAAATACACTTCAAATGATATTTATAAAAGTTCTTTTGAAAATATAAAAAAAACAATATTTGAAATTGCAAATAAATTTGAGATGAATTCAATTTTAGTAGAAGGTGGGAATTCTCTTTATAAACAATTTGTAATAGATTTAAATAAAGAAGATAAAATTTTTGAAATACAATCAGATATAAAAATAAATATTGGAGAAAAACCTTTTTGGATGGATAAAAAAGAAATCATAACTAAAGATAGTTTTCAAATATTAAATGATAATTGGAAGATTAAAGGAATTTAACCATGTTTACAGGATTAGTTGAAGCAAAGGGGAAAGTAGAAACCATTCAAAAAACTGAAGATGGTGCATATTTTTGGATCAGTACTTTTTTATCTCAAAATGATCTAAAAATTGGTGATTCCATTACAGTAAATGGAGCTTGTCAAACAATAGTAGAATTAAATAATTATAATAATAATTTTAAAATCTATTCGTCATACAAAACTTTAGAGCTAACCAATTTTAACTATTTAAAATTGGGAGATATTGTAAATCTGGAAAGATCATTACTTCCATCCTCTAGAATGGGAGGTCATATTGTCCAGGGACATGTAGATGGAATTGGAAAAATAATTGATAAAGAAATTAGAGATAGTGGAAATACTTATATTTTTAAAATTGAAATTCCTTTAAATTTAAGAAAGTACATAATTGAAAGAGGAAGTATAACTATTGATGGGATTTCACTTACTGTGGTAAAAATTGAAAACAATATTCTAGAATTAGTTTTAATTCCAGAAACTATAAATAAAACAAATGCTAGTCAATGGGAAATTAATTCAATTGTAAATATTGAAACAGATATATTAGCAAGATATTATGAAAATTTTCAAAAATATTCTTAAGACTTACTCTAAAATATTATCGATTGATATATTCAACGATTTTATCTTTCTATATAAATGAGTTCTTTCTACACCTAATATTTTTGATGCTTTATTAACATTTCCTTCATTTAGTTGTAAAGTTTTTAGAATGTACTGCCTTTCAAATTCATCCTTTGCTTTTTTTAAATCGCCCTGTTCGAAAATTTCTTCAGCTTTTCCAAATCCTTTCAAGGCTTCTTTTGCATCTTTCCCTGTAATTGTTTCACCTATTGTTAAAATACAAAGCCTTTCAATTATATTTTTTAATTCTCTAATATTTCCTGGCCAAAAGTGATTTGATAGAATTGATATGGCATCATTATCAATTTTTTTACTTTGTAAATCATTTTCTTTAATTGAAACATTCATATAGTGATCAATTAAAACTGGAATATCCGCTCTTCTCTCTCTGAGTGGTGGGATATAAATTGGTATTACATTTAATCTATAATAGAGATCTTCTCTAAATTTACCTTCTTTAATTGCTTCTTCTACTGGTATATTAGTAGCGGCAATCACTCTTACATCAACTTGAATAGAATCAGTAGAGCCAATTCTCTCAAACCTTTGTTCTTGTAGAACTCTTAAAACTTTTGCTTGAGTAGCAAGTGTCATATCACAAATTTCATCAAGTAATAATGTTCCTAAATTAGCTGCTTCAAATTTTCCTATTCTTTTTTCATTTGCGCCAGTAAATGCACCTTTTTCATAACCAAATAATTCTGACTCGATCAATTCCTCTGGAATTGCAGCACAGTTGATTTCAATATATGGATTATTTTTTCTTTTAGAATTTAATACTATAGACCGAGCAACTAATTCTTTTCCTGTTCCATTTTCTCCATATATAAATACTCTTGCATTTGTGGATGCAGCTTGGGATATAGCAAATTTTACTTTTTTTATTGCTAGGGATTCTCCTAAGATAATATCATATTCTAGTTTAATATCTGGTATTTCATCATTTGGATTTTTGTTTAAAACCTTATTTATAGTTTCAAGAACTTTTGAAATAGAAAGTGGTTTTTCAATAAAATCAATTGCACCTTTTTTTGTGGCTGTAACTGCAAGTTCAATTGTTCCATGACCGCTTATCATAACAATAGGAATCATCGGATAAATTTTTTTACATTCATCTAAAATTTCTATTCCATCATCCTTCCCCAACCAAACATCTAACAGGATTAAAGATGGTCTTTCTTTAGTAAGATTTTTTAATAAACTTTTTTTATTTGCAAAATCTTCTACTTCATAATTCTCATCTTCTAAAATATTTTTTAGAGATTTCCTGATTTCTAATTCATCGTCTACAATATATATTTTCATAGTTTCATTCTTGAGTTGGTAACTCTATTTTAAATTTACAACCACCCATATCTGAATTTTCTACATATATCTGACCACCATGATCGTACACTGTCTTTTGAACAATTGTTAAGCCAATACCCGTTCCATGTGCTTCTTTTGTAGAAAAGTATGGTTCAAATATTTTTTCTTTTAATTTTTCTGGTAGACCGGGTCCATTGTCTTCAATAAGTAAAATTACAGATTTTCTTAAAAATTTCTTATCATGTTTAGTTGTTATTTTAATGACTCCTGAAATGTCCTTACCGTTCTCAACCCGATCTATAGTTATAGCTTCGATTGCATTTTTAATTAAATTATTTATAACTCCAAGAAATAACCTTTTATCTACAAAAACTTCTGGTAAATTTTTAGAAAGTCTCAATGAAAAATTGATATTCTCTCTATCTTTAAAAAGATTCAAAGACTCTTCAATAATAGGATTTATATTTTGATTGATTAAAACTGGTGAGGGCATCCTAGCAAATTCAGAAAACTCCTTTACCAAGTGCTCTAAAACCCTTACCTGACCTATGATAGTTTCCGTCCCTGTTCTAATGATTTCTTCTAGCTTTTCCTTGTTAGGACTATCAAGTTTTCGCTTAATTCTTTCTGCAGAAAGTTGTATTGGTGTTAGAGGGTTTTTTATTTCATGTGCCATCCTCTGAGCGACTTCTTTCCAGGCTGCTACTCTTTGGATATGTAGTAATTCTTCCTTCTTGGATTTTAAATCTTTTGTCATTTGATTAAAAGATTCAATTAGAATTCCCATTTCTCCTTCTTCGCTGTTTTCCAAAACAAAATCAGTATCTCCCTTGGAGACCCTCTGGGTTGCTCTTGCTAACTCTACGATAGGCCGAGAAAGTTGCCTTGCTAAGAAAAAAGATACAAGAATTGAAACAGCGAACATACCAATTGAAAAAAGTCCAAGAGATAATCTAAGTGCAAATGGAACTTTCTCTTTCCATAATTGGGCTGTATTATATGAATTTTCTGTATTTATTATAGTAAAGATATTACTTTCATTTCCTGTATGAATTTTTTTTCCTAATAAAAGATAATCATTTAAATTATTTTTAAATTCTATTTTCATTATAATAAAAGCTTTATCTTCAAAATAAACATTTTGAGATAGATATCCCTCATTAGGGTTAGAACTAAATTTTTCTTTATTTAAAAAATTAAATAAATTACTATTTTCATAAATTAATTTATTATCTAAAATTAAAGATATATAATATTGATCATTGACAATATTATTTTTTATTAAATAAGAATATAATGGTTCATTATAATTATTTTTTTTTTGATTGATTATGATAGATATTTCATTAACTTTATTTATTAATAAATTCCTATCAATTGCTTCTTGAAAGGTTATAGTATTCTTAGATGCAATTAATGCTTTAGAAATATCAATTCTATAAAAACTTTCAACTAATCTACTTACAACATTAGAAGATAAAATAAAAATAGGGATAGATGGAAGTATTGAAACAAAAATGAATGCAACTGTTAATCGATATCTAATTACACTTCTTATTTTACCTGTTTGCTTATTCCTTATATTTCTGTAGAGATAAGAAATTATGAGAGAGAGAGTAAAAAATGGTATTATAAAATATATATATCCAAATATTCTCTCAACTAAATCTACATCATTACTGCCAGAAAATATGATAGACTCTGCTAATAATATTGCTGTAATTGCACAGAATATAAATATATAAAAATCCCTAAGATAATATTTTACTTCCATTGAAAGGGAAATTTTTTTAAACAATTTTATTTCCCAGGAAACACAAAGTCATTTTCAATCAATAATTTCAATGCTTCTATTGCTTCTTCTTCCATTTTTCCATCAGCTATAATTTTAAATTCAGATCCAGGAGAAAGAGCTAACATCATTAGACCCATAATGCTTTTTCCATTCACTTCTATATCATCTCGTATTACATGTATTTCGCAAAGATACTTAGCTGCTGTTTGAACAAAAACACTTGCTGGTCTAGCATGCATTCCCTGTCCTTCATTTTTTATTTTTAAGAATATTTCTTTCAATTCTCTTTTCTCTGGTGCATTTTTTCTGAAATTCTCTTACTAAATTCTCTTGCACCATAATTTCCCATATTTTTTAATCTTTGATTCATTGAAGCTGTTTCTACTAAAATAGGAATATTTCTTCCTGGTTTAACAGGAATTCTAATCAATGGAGTTTTAACACCCAATATTTCGTCATACTCTTCATCTAAGCCAGTTCTATCATAGTATGCTTCAGGATCTGCTTCCTCAATATTAATAATCAATTCTATTTGCTGATGATCTCTTACAGATCCAACACCAAAGATATCTTTTATATTTATAATTCCCAATCCTCTAATTTCCATATGATGTCGGATGATATCAGAGCAGGATCCCTCTAAATAGCTTTCAGCAATTCTTTTGATTTCTACCATATCATCTGCAACCAGTCGATGACCACGCTCAATTAATTCCAGTGCCGTCTCACTCTTACCTACTCCACTTTTTCCAGACAGTAATATTCCAATACCGAATACTTCTATCAAAACTCCATGTCGCATCGTTCGGGGAGCCAAACTCCTATTTAGTACTTCAGAAATTAGAGTTATAAACTTATGAGTTGTCATAGGAGTGGTGTAAATAGGTATATCTAAATCTTTAGATTTACGAACCCACTCTTCAACTGGTAAATTCCCATGTGTGAAAATAATACAGTTCAATGGATATGAAAAAAATTTATCAGCAATTTCAGTGATCTTTCCAGGAGGTAAAGAATTTAAATACGCCCACTCACCCTTTCCAAATATTTGTATACGATCATGAGCAAAAAAATCAAAAAACCCAGTTAAAGAAAGCCCAGGACGATTAATTTCAGAATTAGATATTTTTTTACTTACACCTTTTTCGCCTGATACCAAGGATAATAATAATTCAGAATGATCTTTTAGTAGAGATTCAACTGATAAGGCTACATTCATTCTTTATTTTTTAATTCCTTAATTCGTTTTCTTCTATTTGCCGGAAGAATTTGTAAGATTTTTCTATATTTGGCTACTGTGCGCCTTGCAATATCTATCCCCTGTTTTTCCATTATATCTACTATATCTTGGTCGGAAAGAGGTTCTTTCTCACTTTCTTCTTTTATCAAATTTTTTATAATATCATGAATTTTTTTAGAAGATTCAATATTACCTGAATGAGATTTAACTCCTGATGAAAAAAACCATTTTAATTCTAAAACACCCCAAGATGTTTGGATGTACTTATTTGTAGTTATTCTTGAAATTGTTGATTCATGCATATTTAATTTATCTGCAATATCTTTAAGTGTAAGAGGTTTTACATGACTCACACCCATTCTAAAAAAATCAATTTGAAAATCTATAATACAATTTACAACTTTAAAAAGTGTTTGTCTTCTTTGATTTATTGATCTAATCAACCATTGAGCTGAATTCATTTTTGAAATTATAAAATCTTTATCAGTTGAATTATTTATTCCAATTATTGCTTTTTTATATTCTTTATTAATTTTTAATTTAGGTATCCATTCATCATTTATAAGAATACTAAATTCTCCTTCAGTCTCTTTTATAAAAACATCAGGTACTACATAGTCAACTTTTTTATAATTATACTGACTAGCTGGAAAAGGAATTAGTTTCTTAATGAGTTTAGTTAAATTTTCAATTTCTTCTTCTGTTAACTTCATTTGTTTGCTAATTTTTTTATAGTCCAACCTTTCAAGATCATTGAAGTACAACTTAATTAGTTTTTGTAGATTATTATTTTCAGGATATACTATTAGTGATTGAATATATAGAGAGTGCCTTACATCTCTAGCTCCAATTCCAATTGGATCAATTCTATGGATATAGTACAATATTTTTTGAATTATCTTTAAATGAATATTTAATTCTTTACTAAGCTCTAAAGGAGAATATGTTATAAATCCTTTTTCATCTATCATTGAAATTAAAATTTCTGATATTGATAATTCTTTTTCATTTAGATTTGTTAACCTTAGTTGGTTATATAAGTACTCGCTTAACTTAATATTGAGAGGGGATGATTCAATCATCTTTTGATTTCTGTTTGATGCTTCATTATCATAATATGCAGGTCCATCAATACTATAAGTTTCTTGCCATGAAACATCCGAGTTTTTTATAGATTCACGTACTTCCATTTTTTTTACTTCAGCTACAGAATAAACTTCAGGAGCTTTAGACTTTTCAAGATTATTAATTTCTTCAAGCATTGGATTATCTATTAATTCATTTTGAATCTTTTCGAAAAGTTCCTGAGTAGATAGAGGCAATAACTCTATCGATTGACGCAAATCCTGCGTCATTATTAACTTTTGGGTTTGTTTTTGAACTAGAGATTGAGATAACATAATTAGAGAGTAAAATCTTCTCCCAAATAAATTCTTCTTGTTTCAGGATCATTTATTAAATCATCTGCTGTACCACTTATCAATATTTTTCCACTATACATAATATATGCTCTATCGGTTATTTTTAGAGTTTCTCTGACATTGTGATCAGTGATTAAAATACCCAGTCCTCGTTCTCTTAGAGATTGAATAACTGTTTGGATATCTTTTACGGCAATTGGATCTACCCCTGCAAATGGCTCATCCAATAAGATAAAATCAGGATTTGTTGCTAATGCTCTTGCAATTTCACATCTCCTTCTTTCCCCTCCAGAAAGTGTATAACCCTTTTGATTTGCAACCCTCATTATTTGCAATTCAATTAAAAGCGAATCTCTTCTTTCAACTATTTCTTTTCTGGTAAGTTTCATGGTTTCTAAGACCGCTTCCACATTTTCAGCAACACTCAATTTTCTAAAGATAGATGCCTCTTGTGCAAGGTACCCAATTCCTAATCTTGCTCTTTGAAACATAGGTGCATTTGTTACATCTTGGTTATCAATAAAAACTTTCCCTTCATCTGGTTCTACAAAACCAACTGACATATAAAAAGAGGTAGTTTTTCCAGCACCATTTGGTCCTAGCAAACCTACGATTTCCCCCTTACTGATATTGAAACTAACTCCATCTACAACTTTTCTACCATTGTAGATTTTTACTAGATTTTGCATTTTGAATGCTTTTGCAGTCTCTGTCATTTTTCTTTGATGTTGCCTAAGCCGTCAGACAAAAGAATTCGATTTATTTCTGGATAAATAATTATCAATCCACAAGAGATCTTCGACCCATCCCTTTCAATGGATGGGTTGCCATTTACTAATATTTTTTTTTCTTCTTCGTAGTATGTTGCAAATTGTCCCCTAATGATACCACTTTCTGATAAAATTTGAACATCACCTCTAGCTACAATCTCTTTTCTATCATCAAATCTCTCGAGTTCAACAGTAGTAAGAGTAGAAGAAACCTCCCCACTTTTGTTCATGAATTCAATTTTAGGATCTTCAGTAATATGAGTATATCCTTTTTCTTCTATATGCTCAAACAATTTTCCAAAAATCTTAATATTACTTTTCTTATCAAAAAAAATAAAATCTTCATTTGATTTTAAATTTTTATAATTTATACCGAAAGCTGATAAATTATCACCCGAAAATTGATAGTCTTCTTGGATAACTTTTGAATCTCCTATTAAATCTATTCTTTCTTCTCTGTTGCTTAATTTTGAAAATACTTCTAATTTATTCCCAGCAAAATAGGAAACTTTTCGTTCCTCTTTTTTTTCGGATTCTTGGTTAGTTTTTTCATCAGAAGAGCGTCTAACTATAATTGTACTTCCCTCTAATTTAGTAATTTTAGAATTATTATTATATACAGCTGTGTTTCCACTTAAAAATATATTATTTCCAAAAATAAAGGGATTATTATCCATTCTTAATTCTGCAGCTTTTTCGAAATAAGTAGCAGATTCACATAGTATTGTATAATCAGGATCTTGTAGAATTACACCTCCAACAAGCGAAATTCTATCCTCACTCATGTATCGCAATATTTTAGGTGCAGTCAATCTAGTTAATTTATTTTCAGAATTATAATAAAACAATGTTGGTCTTCCATCTAATATAATTGTTTCTTTTAATTTATCATATAATCCTTTTTGGGCTGTGAGGGTTATTTTATTTTCAGAATCTTCAACTCTTACATTTCCTTTTAAAGTCCCATTGACTGCATCTGATCCAATAATTTCAATAAAATTAGCCGAGAGCTTTATCTTTCTATGGAGTATCCAAGCACCTTCAGAAAGAGAGTATGCTGTAACAGGGAACCCTTGGAATTCTTTTTCTTCTTGTATAAGTGCTCCACCACCCCATGAAGTTGGAATTTTAATTACTCCTGAAACTTTACTCTCAGTATTTATAACTATTTTTTTATCAGCGTCTATTATTTGAATTGGAGGTAATAGTAATGGTGGTCTAACCACTGCACTACTCGAGTATATGTTTAAAATAAATATTATAAAAGTTATTATTTTTTTTGAAAATTTAAATTTTTTTATATTTTTAAACATTTCAATTATTTTTTTAGAGGATTAGACCCTGAGCTTGAAATACCTTCTGGTTTTA
>Ga0214921_10012141_pt1 | contig 10360 bp, 8 predicted proteins | sample LL1505_MetaG_FD_177992 | JGI IMG/M metagenome (GOLD analysis project Ga0214921, IMG submission 177992) | Freshwater microbial communities from Lake Lanier, Atlanta, Georgia, United States - LL-1505 | ecosystem: Environmental > Aquatic > Freshwater > Lake | place: USA: Georgia | collected 2015-05-28
CTCACGGGTCAGCACCCCCTCTTGCACCAGAATGTCCTGGGGGCTTGTAACGCCAGTGCGGCTTTGCAGGGTCTGTCCCAGCTCGGCCACGCTGCGGGCATCGCGCAAGGTGACGATGCCCATGTTGCGGTTGCCGCTGTCAGACTTGACCACCACAAACGGCTTTTCCTTGATGCCGTACTCCTTGTACTTGCGCCTTACCTTGGTCAGCACGGGATCCACCTGGGCACCCAGGTGGTCCAACCCGGCCTTGCTGCCCAGGTCAACCTCGGCGCAACGCTCAAAGATCGGGTGGATCAGCCAGGGGTCCACCCCGAGCAGCTTGCCCAAGCGTTTGGCCACCTCTTCATAGCACTTGGCGTGGGCGCTGCGCCGCCGCGTCGACCAGCCGGCGTGCAGCGGCGGCAGCAGGTACTGTTCGTGGATGTCCTCCAGGATGCCGGGCACGCCGGCGCTGAGGTCGTTGTTCAGCAAAATGGTACAGGGGTCAAAATCCTTCACGCCCAAACGGCGTTTGCCCCGGATCACCGGCTCCAGTGTGACGGATTCGCCGTTGGGCAGGGCCACGGTGGTGGTTTTTTTGATGTCCGGGTCAATCGAGCCGACGCGCACGTTCAGACCCGCCATATGGAAAATGCGCTGCAGTTGCGCCAGATTGGCCAGGTAAAAGCTGCTACGCAATTGGTTTTCAGGAATCACCAGCAGGTTGCGGGCTTCCGGACAAATCTTCTCGATCGCCGCCATGGCAGCCTGCACCGCCAGCGGCAGCATTTCGGGCGTCAGGTTGTGCCAGCCGCCCGGAAACAGGTTGGTATCGACCGGCGCCAGCTTGAAACCGGCGTTGCGCAGGTCCACCGCGCTGTAGAACGGCGGGGTGTGCTCCATCCATTCCAGCCGGAACCAGCGCTCAATGGCCGGCATCGAGTCCAGCACACGTTGTTCAAGCTCGTTGATGGGGCCGGTCAGGGCAGTAACCAGGTGCGGAACCATCGTGTTCTTTCTCGGGAGTTTGGTGTGGCCGTTATAGACCAAGCTTAACTGGGGTCGAAGTGATCGGAATCAAGCTGGGGCAACGGGGGTCTCACGATGGGACTGGTAGCCGCTGCGGCGCAAGGCTAGGCACCGACGCTGCGGTCTGGCGCCAGCACGCAGCTACTGATCAGCCAGCCCCCATCTGCCTGGCGTTGCAAGGTGTACATGGCCAGCCAGGATAGTCCGCCAGCGTCCCGCATGTGAACGGGTTGCACCACCGCCGCGTCCAGCGACTTGGGCGTCAGGAACCTGAGATCGGCCGGGCGGTACACCACCGGGTAGGCCTGCCGCACCATGGCCATGAAGTTCTCCGGCGTCTGAAACAGGGCCCGGATATTGGGCGCAGCGTAGGAAAAGGCGCGCTCTGCGTCATCGCCGGCAAAAGCGGCCAGTTGGGCCCGTACGGTGGCCTGCACCGCCTGTCCATCTTCAGTGCTCACCGCAGCCCGACCTGGCAAAGCGAGCAGGGCAGCCCAAGCCAGCAAAGCCAGCAAGCTGGCGCGAAACACAAAGAGCAGGTGGCGCATGGCAACTTTCCCCGGCAATGAACAAATCGATGTCAGCCCCGCACTTCACCTTCACCCAGCACGACGTATTTGAGCGAGGTCAGGCCCTCAAGGCCAACCGGGCCTCGGGCGTGGAACTTGTCGGTGGAGATGCCGATTTCGGCGCCCAGCCCGTACTCGAAGCCGTCGGCAAAGCGGGTGCTGGCATTCACCATGACGCTGGCCGAGTCAACCTCGCGCAAAAAGGCCTGGGCGTGCATGTGGTCGCGGGTGATGATGGCGTCGGTGTGGTGGCTGGAATAGCGGTTGATGTGGGCAATGGCCTCGTCCAGCCCGGCCACCACCTTGATGCTGATGATGGGCGCCAGGTACTCTTCGCTCCAGTCGCTCTCTTGCGCCGGCACCAGTTTTGCTGCGGTATTGATAGCTATACCCTCAAGCGTATCGATGGCTGGCGCCCGATTTGGCTCAAGAAGAGCCAGGGTCTCGGGGCAGCCGCGCATCTCCACGCCCTTGCCAGCAAAGACGGCGGCGATGCGCGGCAGAAACGCTTGCGCCACGCCGCGCGCCACCAACAGGCTCTCGGCTGCGTTGCAGGGGCTGTACTTTTGGGTCTTGGCGTTGTCGGTGACTTTGAGCGCCATGGCCAGGTCACAGGGGTCATCTATGTAAATATGACAATTGCCATCCAGGTGCTTGATCACCGGCACCTTGGCATCGCGGCTGATGCGCTCGATCAGGCCCTTGCCGCCACGCGGGATGATGACATCGACAAACTGCGGCATGGTGATCAGCTGGCCCACCACGGCGCGGTCAGTAGTTTGCACCAGTTGCACGGCATCGGCCGGCAGGCCGCTGTCGGTCAAAGCCTGCTGCACCAGCAGGGCCAGCGCCTTGTTGGAGTCGATCGCCTCTGAGCCGCCGCGCAGGATGCAGGCATTGCCGCTCTTGATCGACAGACTGGCGGCCTCGATGGTCACATTGGGCCGGCTTTCGAAAATCATGCCGAACACGCCAATCGGCACCCGCATCTGCCCCACCCGGATGCCGCTGGGTTGCTGGCGCAAACCGGTGATCTCGCCAATCAACTCGGGCATGGTGGCGAGCTGTTCGCAACCCTGGGCACAGGTTTCCAGCACCTGCGGCCCGAGCTTGAGCCGGTCTACCAGCGGCGCGGCCAGGCCGGCGGCGACAGCGCGCGACAGGTCCTTGGCGTTGTCGGTCTGTAGCGCCGGGATGGCTTCGCGCAACAGGGCGGCGAGGCGCCTCAACGCTCTGTTTTTGGTAGCGGCATCCGCTTTAGCCATCAGGGCTGCAGCCGCTTTGGCTCGGGCCCCGAGGGCCAGGCTGTAGTCGCTGAGCTGCTGTGCGTCCATGACGGATCTGGCCCGCCCTACCAGGCGGCAATCGCGCCGTCGGTGCGCGGCTCGGTGCCGCCGCACAGCACACCCTGCGCGTTGCGCCAGATGATCTGACCACGGCCGAAGGCCAGCCGGTTGGCGGACCAGTTGACCTCATGGCCCAGCGCGGCCAGCCCGTGGAACAGGTGCTCGGGCGTGGCGCGCTCGATGTTGACGCGCCGCCCGCTGTCCCACTCCCACCGCGGGGCGTCGAGCGAGGCCTGCGGGTTCAGGCCGAAGTCGACCGTATTCATGACCATCTGCACATGGCCCTGGGGCTGCATGAAGCCGCCCATCACGCCAAAGGGCCCGACCGCCGCACCGTCCTTGGTCAAAAAGCCGGGGATGATGGTGTGGTAAGGCCGTTTGCCGGGCGCCAGGCAGTTGGGGTGGTTGGCATCGAGCGAGAAATTGTTGCCACGGTTGTGCAGGCCGATGCCGGTGCCGGGCACCACCAGGCCGGAACCAAAGCCCATGTAATTGCTCTGGATCAGCGACACCATATTGCCCTCGGCGTCGGCCGTGCTCAGGTAGACCGTGCCGCCGCGTGGCGGCTCGCCTGGCGCGGGGCTGGCCGCCTGCGCGCCAATCAGGGCCCGGCGTTCGTCGGCGTAGGCGTCCGACAGCAGATCAGCGACCGACACCCGCATGTGTGCCGGGTCGGCAATGTGCGCCAGGCCATCGGCAAACGCCAGCTTGATCGCCTCAATCTGGCGGTGGTGCGTGAGCAGCGTGTCGCGCTCCTGAAAGTCAAAACCCTTGAGGATGTTGAGCGCCAGCAGCGCCACCAGGCCGTGCCCGTTGGGCGGGATTTCCCAGACGTCGTAGCCGCGGTAATTGACGCTGATGGGTTGGCACCAGTCGACCTGGTAAGCGGCCAGGTCGTCCAGCGTCAAATGACCGCCGGCCGCCTGCACGCAGGCGGCGATCTTCTCGGCCAGCGCGCCGCGGTAAAAACTGGCAGCGCCAGTTTGGGCAATGTCTTGCAGCGTGTCGGCATGGCCGGCCGAGCGCCAGACCTCACCCGCCTGCGGCGCCCGCTCGGGCGCAAAGGTGTCAAACCAGGGCTTGAAGTAGGGCGCCTTGAGCTCCTCGCGGAACAGCCGCGTGGCCTGCTGCCAGGCAAAAGCCACCATGGGCGATACCGGAAAACCATCGCGCGCCAATTCCACCGCACGCGCCATCGAGGTGGTGAGGGGCAGCCTGCCAAAGCGGCTGGCCAGCGCCGCCCAGGCCGCCGGCGCGCCCGGCACCGTGACCGGCAAGGGCCCGTACTTGGGCATGCTGGTGTGGCCCAGACCAGTCAGGTGGTCCAGCGTGAGGCTGCGCGGCGCCGGACCACTGGCGTTCAGCCCATGCAGTTTGCCGCCGTGCCACACCAAGGCGAAAGAATCGCCACCGATGCCGTTGGCGGTGGGCTCGACCACGGCGAGCGCCGCGGCCGTGGCGATGGCGGCATCAACCGCGTTGCCACCTGCTTGCAGCGCCGCCAGCCCAGCCTGGGCCGCCAGCGGCTGTGAGGTAGCGACCATGCCGCGGTTGGCATAAACCACCGTACGGCGGGAGGCGTACGGGTAATGAGTAGCATCAAAGTTCGTCATAGTCACACGATGGTAGCATTCGGAAAACGCCGGTTTTCCCTCAGCCCTGCTCCCATGCCCTGCTTGCCACCACACTGTCTCCAGCCAGCTCCACTTGGCCTTGCCGCATGACTTGGTCCATCCTGGCCCGTGACACCGAAGGCCGTTTCGGTATCGCCATTGCCAGCAAGTTTTTCTCGGTCGGCTCGCTCTGCATGCACACCCAGGCCGGGGTTGGGGTCTTGGCGACCCAAGCCTTGATGAACCCGCTGTATGGCCCCCAGGGCTTGGCGCTGCTGGCGCAGGGGCTCTCGGCCCAGGCGGTAGTCAATGCCTTGACCAGTGCCGACGCTGGCCAGGCCCAACGGCAGCTGCACGTCCTGCCGGCCCGCGGCCCAGCTGCGGCGCACACCGGCAGCGCCTGTGTCGACTGGTGCGGCCATACGCAGCGGGACGGTCTCAGTGTGGCCGGCAACATGCTCGCCGGGCCCCGCGTGATCGAGGCGACGGCCGAGGCCTTTGCGGCCAGTGCCGGGCAGCCGCTGGCCCTGCGCCTCATCAGCGCCATGCAAGCCGGGGAAGCTGCGGGTGGCGACAAGCGCGGCAAACAGTCGGCAGCGCTGCGCATCCAGGGCCTGCAGGACTACCCCGAGCTGGACTTGCGGGTGGACGATCACGCCGAGCCGCTGGACGAGTTGCAGCGTCTGCACGACAAGAGCCTGGAGCGCTTCCAGCCCTTCATTGCCTGTTTGGCTACGCGGGAACGGCCCGCCGGCGAGCTGGAGCGCAGCCGCATCGAGGCCCATATTGACCAATTCCACGCGGCCTGGCGTGCCCGTGCCTGAGCGTGGCGCTGCTTGAAGTCACCGACCTGAGCACCCGCTTCGTCACCGACGGCGGTGAGTTCGCCGCGGTCGATGGCATCAGTTTTTCGATCGAGGCTGGCAAAACCCTGGCCATTGTGGGCGAGTCGGGTTGCGGCAAAAGCGTCACCTCGCTGTCCATCATGGGGCTGGTTGGGCCGGCTGGGCGGGTGGCGGCGGGCTCGATCCGGTTCGACGGGCGCGAACTGGTCGGGCTGGCGCCGGCCGAGATGCAAGCCCTGCGCGGCAATGCGCTGGCCATGATTTTCCAGGAGCCCATGAGCTCGCTCAACCCGGCCTTCACGGTGGGCGAGCAGATTGTCGAAGTGCTGCTGCGGCACCGGCAGATCGTCCGGCACGAGGCCGAGGCGCTGGCGCTGGCCATGCTGGAGCGGGTACGAATTCCGGCGCCGGCCCAGCGTTTTCATGAACATCCCCACAAGCTCTCCGGCGGCATGCGCCAGCGCATCATGATTGCCATGGCGCTGGCCAATTCGCCCCGGCTGCTGATTGCCGACGAACCCACCACCGCGCTGGACGTCACCATCCAGGCGCAAATTCTGGAACTGATGAAGAGCCTGCAGCAGGACAGCGGTACCGCAGTGATGCTGATCACGCACGATCTGGGCGTCGTGGCCGAGGTGGCTGATGAGGTGGCGGTGATGTACGCCGGACGCATCGTGGAACAGGCGCCGGTGGCGGCGCTGTTCAGCCAGCCACAGCACCCCTACACGGTGGGCTTGCTAGGGTCCATGCCGCGGCTCAATGGGCCGCAGACACGGCTGGCAGCCATTCAGGGCCAGGTGCCGGGACTGTTCGAACGGCCGGCTGGCTGCAGCTTTGCCGCCCGCTGCCCCTTTGCCGTGGCGCGCTGCACCCAAGAGAAGCCACCGCTGCGTGCGCTGGGCGGCCAGCATCTGGCCGCCTGCTGGCTCGCGCCGCTGGATGTTGACGCGCTGTTGCCCCCAGGGGTTGAAGGTGCCCACGCATGAGCACCCCAAGCACCATGACCACCACACCCCTGCTGCAGGTCAGCGGCCTGGTCAAGCACTACCCGGTGCGCAGGGGCCTGTTCAGCCGCATGACCGGTGCGGTAAGGGCGGTGGACGGCGTGGATCTGACGCTCGAAGCTGGCCAGACCTTGGGCGTGGTGGGAGAGTCGGGCTGCGGCAAATCCACGCTAGGCCGGCTGGTGTTGCGCCTGATCGAGCCCACACAGGGCCGTGTGGTGTTTGCCGGTACCGACCTCGGCCTGCTGGGGCCAGCGGCCTTGCGTGCGCAACGGCGGCAGATGCAGATCATCTTCCAGGACCCCTATTCTTCGCTCAACCCGCGCATGACCGTGGGCCAAATCCTGACCGAGCCGCTGCGGCTGCACGGCCTGCATGGTGGCCGGCATGCCGAGCGGGTCGCCGAACTGCTGCAGACGGTGGGCCTGGCGCCTGAGCACGCCGGACGCTACCCGCATGAGTTTTCGGGCGGCCAGCGCCAGCGCATCGGCATTGCTCGCGCACTGGCCGTGGAGCCGAAGCTGATTGTCTGTGACGAGGCGGTGTCGGCGCTAGACGTCTCGGTTCAGGCGCAGGTGGTGAACCTGCTGCAGGATTTGCAACAAAGGCTGGGGCTGGCCTATATCTTCATCGCCCATGACCTGGCGGTGGTCAAGCACATTGCCAGCCACATCGCCGTGATGTACCTGGGCCGGGTGGTGGAGTTCGCCGCCAAGGATGCGCTCTTTGCTGAACCTCGCCATCCCTACACCCAGGCCCTGCTGTCCGCCATTCCGGTGCCTGAGCCCGGCAGCCAAGGTCAGCGCATCCTGCTGGCGGGCGATGTCCCAAGCCCGGCCAACCCGCCGCCGGGCTGCCCGTTTCACACCCGCTGCCAGCATGCGCGTGACAGTTGTTCGCAAGAGCCGCCAACGCTGATCGGGCCCGACCAGCATGCCGTGGCCTGCCACTTTTGGCGCGACATCAAGGTGCCCGCCCTGGTGCGCAGCGCGTCCGTCAACACTCGGCTGCAACGCCTGCAATCCGCTTTTATCAACTGAGTTCATTTACAGAGAAGGAAACCATCATGATCAAGAAATCCCTGGCGGCAGCCTCACTGCTGCTGCTCGGCCTGGCCCAGGCCCAGACCCTGCGCATTGGCCTGGCCGAAGACCCCGATGTGCTCGACCCGACCCTGGCACGCAGCTTTGTCGGCCGGGTGGTGTTCTCGGCCCTGTGCGACAAATTGCTGGATGTGGATGAAAAGCTCACCATCGTGCCGCAGCTGGCCCAAAGCTATGAGTGGTCGGCCGACAGCAAGGCGCTGACCATGAAAATTCGCCCCGGCGTGACTTTTCATGACGGCGAAAAACTCGACGCTGCTGCCGTCAAGTTCAACATCGAGCGCCACAAAACAATGCCTGGTTCCAACCGTCGTGGCGAGCTGGGCCCCGTTGCCAGCGTCGATGTGGTCGACCCGATGACCGTGCGCCTGAATCTGAGCGCACCGTTCACCCCGCTGCTGGCCATTCTGTCCGACCGCGCGGGCATGATGGTCTCGCCCAAGGCCGCGCAGGCGGCCGGCGACAAGTTCGGCCTCAAACCAGTCTGTTCGGGCGCCTACAAGTTTGTCGAGCGGGTGGCGCAAGACCGCATCACGCTGGAGCGCTACGACGGCTACTGGAACAAGGCCGCCATCAATTTCGCCAAAGTCACCTACACCCCGATCCCCGACGCCACGGTGCGCCTGGCCAATCTGAAGTCCGGCCAGCTCGATTTCATCGAGCGCATCGCCTCATCCGATGTGGAAAAACTGGAGGCCGAGAAGAAGTTCAAGGTGTCTCGCATCACTGAAATCGGTTACCAAGGCATCACCATCAACATCGGCAAAAGCGACAAGGCGCAGCAAAACCCGCTGGGTCGCGACCCGCGGGTGCGTGAAGCGTTTGAGCTGGCGCTGGATCGCCAGGGCCTGGCCCAGGTGGTGATGGACAACGAGGCCAAGGTGGGTAACCAGTGGGTGTCCCCAACCAACAGTTATTACGCCAAGAACGTGCCTCTGCCTAAGCGCGATGTTGAGAAGGCAAGGGCCCTGCTGAAGGCCGCTGGCGTGCCCAACCCGAGCTTTACGCTGGTCGCGCCCACCACCTCGGAAGCTCAGCGCATTGCGCTGGTGATCCAGGCCATGACGCGGGATGCCGGCTTTGACGTGAAGATCCAGTCCGCCGAATTTGCCACCTCGCTCAACATGGCCGACAAGGGCGACTTTGACGCCTATGTGCTGGCCTGGAGTGGCCGCCCTGATCCGGACGGCAATCTGTACAGCTTCCATGGCTGCAAGCAACCGCTGAACTACGCCGGCTACTGCAACGCCGACACCGACAAGCTGCTGGACCAATCGCGTGCCGAGCGTGACCCGGCCAAGCGCAAGAAGCTGTTTGAACAAATCACCGCGCAGGTCATGAAAGAGCGGCCAGTGATTTACCTGTACCACCGCAACTGGCTGTGGGCCTACAGCCCCAAGCTCAGCGGCGTGCGCGAGATCCCGGATGGTCTGCTGCGCGTTAGCGGCCTGAAGCTGGCGCCCTGACCGCCAACGCCCCATGTTCGAGTTCCTGCTCAAGCGAATCGCCAGCATCATCCCGACGCTGGTGGTGGTGTCGATGCTGATCTTCGGGCTGCAGCAATTGCTGCCTGGCGATCCGGCCAAGATCCTCGCGGGCGAGGAGCAGGACCCGACCGTGGTGGCCTACCTGCGCACCAAACTGCACCTGGACGAGCCGCTGCCCGTGCGTTACGGCTACTGGATCGGCGGTGTGTTGCAGGGTGACCTGGGTGAGTCGGTGCGCACCCAGCAGCCGGTACTGAGCCTGGTGTTGCAAAAGCTGCCGGTCACCGTGGAACTCGCGCTGCTGGCCATGACCATCGCACTCCTGATCGGGATTCCCGCCGGCATTGTGTCGGCGGTCGGTCGCGGCACGGTCTGGGATACGGCGGCCAATGTGCTGGCGCTGTGGGGCATCTCCACGCCCAATTTCTGGTTGGGCATCCTGATGATCATGCTGTTTTCGGTGCAGCTGGGCTGGCTGCCGGCATCGGGTTATGTGAGCCCGTTCGAGGATCTGGGGGCCAACCTGGCGGCCATGATCATGCCGGCGTTTGTGCTGGGCAATGCCATTGCCGCGGTCCTGATGCGCCACACCCGCAGCGCCATGCTGCAGGTGATGTCGGCTGACTATGTGCGCACCGCCCGCGCCAAAGGGCTGAGTGAGCGGGTGGTGGTGCTCAAGCACGCGCTGCGCAATGCGCTCACCCCCATCATCACGCTGGGCGCGCTGGAGCTGGGCACCCTGCTGTCGGGTGCGGTGCTGACCGAGCAGGTATTCACCATCCCCGGCTTTGGCAAGCTGATCGTTGACTCGGTCTTCAACCGTGACTACGCGGTGGTGCAGGGGGTGGTGCTGGTCACCGCCACCACTTACATTGTGCTGAACCTGCTGGCCGACCTGGCCTACTTTGCCGCCAACCCGCGGCTGCGGGGCTAAACCGGTGGCCCGCGTGACCGCGAGTCCGACCCAGCTGGCCTGGCGCCGTTTTGTCCGCCGTCGGGCTGCCCTGCTCGGCGTGGCCATTGTGCTCGGCTTTATTGTGCTGGCGCTGGGTGCCGCCTGGATTGCGCCGCTGGACCCGATTGCCACCAGCTGGGGCGCGCTGCGCAAGGCGCCCAGCGCCGCGCATTGGTTTGGCACCGACGAGATCGGGCGTGACGTGTTGTCACGCGTGATCTGGGGCACCCGTGCCTCCCTGCTCGCGGGCGTTGTATCGGTCTCGATTTCGCTGCTGCTGGGCGTGCCGATCGGCCTGGCGGCTGGCTTCCTGGGTGGGGCGGTGGACACGGTGATCTCGCGCATCACGGATGCCTTTCTGGCCTGTCCGTTCCTGATCCTGGCCATTGCCTTGGCTGCGTTTCTAGGGCCCAGCCTGAGCAAT
>Ga0214921_10012142_pt1 | contig 10359 bp, 12 predicted proteins | sample LL1505_MetaG_FD_177992 | JGI IMG/M metagenome (GOLD analysis project Ga0214921, IMG submission 177992) | Freshwater microbial communities from Lake Lanier, Atlanta, Georgia, United States - LL-1505 | ecosystem: Environmental > Aquatic > Freshwater > Lake | place: USA: Georgia | collected...
GCATGCCGCGCCAAAGCATTCCAAGAGGAAAGATCGATAGGGCTGCGCATGAATAAAAGAATGAACCAAAGACTTGTTTAGGTGAAGGGTTTTATGAGTTCATGGGTGCTTGAAGTATCTGTTTGGAGCGGGATAATCCTTGGATGCCTTCCAAGACCACTGTTCAGTATCTCGGTCACTCTTGTTTTCTGATTTCAACGCCCAAGGCAAAAATCCTGATCGATCCATTTTTGACGGGGAATCCGCGGGCAGCGGCAAAGGCCGAGGCGATCCAATGTGACTATATCCTGGTTAGTCACGCCCATGCGGATCATTACGGGGATGCAGTTCCTATCGCCAAACGAACGGGGGCGACCCTTATAGCTCCCTATGAACTTGCTCTGCACGCGGGCGCCCTAGGAGTGAAGGTTCATCCCATGGGCTGCGGAGGAGGTAGAAACTTTGAATTCGGGAGAGTTCAGCTGACAATCGCCCATCATACGTCTTCGGTGGATAGTCCTGAAGGTCCGATCACCCTGGGGGGCCCTGTAGGATTTCTGATTCAGACGGAGGGGAAGACAATCTATTTCGCCGGCGATACAGCTCTAACCATGGAGATGCAACTTCTGGGGTCGAGGAATCAAATCGACCTGGCGCTATTGCCCATCGGCGACAACTTTACCATGGGCCCCGACGATGCGGCCGAAGCGGTCCGGATGTTGAGGCCTAAGATGGCGGTTCCTATTCACTACAACACGTTTGATATGATATCGGTCAACCCCGAGGTCTTTGTCTCTGCGGCTGAAAAGCATGGTTGTAAGGTCGAAGTGATGAGACCAGGAGCGACCATTCAGTTGTGAAGAAGATCACAATTCATAATCCCTTTGACGGAAGGTTGGTGGGCGAGGTGCCGTTACAGGATGGGAAGCAAGTGAAGGATGTAATGGATCGTGGAGCAGGGGTCTTTGCGGATCGGTCGAAATGGCTGCCGATTCCGCGGCGTATTGAAATTCTTGAGACGTTTCAAAAACTTGTTGAGGAGAACCAAGAGAAACTTGTCCAGCAGGCCTTGGCGGAAGGTGGTAAGCCCTTGGTGGACACCAAAGTGGAAATGGCTCGGGCGATCAATGGGATTCGGGTCGCGATGGAAACGATTCCACATCTTGTAGGTAGGGAGATCCCGATGCGGCTCAACGCGGCCTCAATGAACCGCATGGCTTACACGTATCGCGAACCCGGGGGTTTGGTTACTGCCATCAGTGCCTTCAATCATCCGATCAACCTGATCATTCACCAGGTGATTCCGGCTGTGGCAGTGGGTTGTCCAGTGGTGGTAAAGCCTGCCAGTAAAACCCCGCTCTCCTGTTTGAGTTTGGTGAATCTCCTGCATCAGGCTGGGTTGCCTAAGGAATGGTGTCAGGCCGTCATTTGCTCCAATGAAGATGCAGAACTTCTTGTAACCGATCGGCGACTGAATTTTCTGACTTTCATCGGTTCTTCCCGAGTGGGGTGGTCCTTGCGGTCAAAGCTCGCTGCCGGGGCAAGCTGCGCCTTAGAGCACGGGGGATCTGCCCCCGTGGTGGTAGAGGCAGACGCAAACTTGGAAGAGGTGGTCCCGCTGCTGGTAAAGGCAGGGTTTTATCACGCGGGACAGGTGTGTGTTTCCGTTCAGCGTGTTTACGCGCACGAATCCCTTGCGATGAAACTCGCGGATGAGATGGCGAGAAAAGCCGGCAAGTTGGTGGTGGGCGATCCTTCGGATCCCAAAACTGAGGTGGGGCCTTTGATCACCCATTCGGAATGCCAGCGGGTATCGGATTGGGTGGATGAGGCGGTAAAAAACGGAGCTAAAATCCTGTGTGGAGGAAAGAAGATTTCCGATAGCTGCTACGCACCCACCGTCCTTTGGAATCCTCAAGAAGATGCCAAGGTATCCCAAGAAGAGGTATTTGGCCCTGTGGTCTGTGTATACAGTTTCAAGAATCGGGAGGATGCAGTGAAACGTGCCAACGCCCTGCGTTTCTGCTTCCAAGCGGCCGTCTTTACGCAAGAGATCGACCAAGCTTTCTACTATGTCCGGAATCTTCAGGCCACGGCCGTGATGGTGAACGACCATACCGCTTTTCGTGTCGATTGGATGCCGTTTGGGGGCCGAATGCAGTCGGGTCTCGGTATGGGTGGAATCCCTAGAAGCATGGAGGACATGACCACGGAGAAGATGTTTGTAATCCGGACATCCTCTTAAGGAAATTGTGACCACAAGGGTTTTTCTAGTCCGCCACGGATCCACCGTGCTTTCCGTGGAGGATCGATTTGCAGGGAGGACGAACGCGGCCCTGAGTGATCATGGGAGGGAGCAGGCCCGATCTTTGGCTAAACGACTTTCTAAAGAACCATTAGAGGCTTTCTATGCGTCTCCCTTGGATCGAACCATGGAGACAGCCTCCATTCTGGCGGATCCCCATCGGAAAAAAGTACAGCCCGAATCTGCTTTTCGGGAAATTGATCACGGTGTCTGGGAAGGGTTGACTCGTTATGAGGCGGAGTCGAAATACGCAGAGATGTATTCTCGTTGGGAGGAAGACCCGTTTAACTATGCGCCAGAGGGAGGAGAGTCAGGCCTTTCCGTGACAGCCCGTGCCATGCCAGCACTTCTCTCATTAGTGGAAAAACATCAGGGGCGGATGATCTGTGTCGTTTCCCACAAGGCAACCATTCGGCTGCTTCTGAGTACGGTACTGGGATTTGATCCAAGAACCTACCGTGATCATCTCGATCTCAATCCGGCCTCCTTATCGATTTTGGATTTTCGAGACGCCTATCACGGTCGACTGACGGTCTTTAATGATGTCGCTCACTATGCCAAGGATGGTGGCGCGATCCCTCCACCCCCCGAGGGAAGGCTTTCAAAAGTTTGGGGAGAGAGTGGGGGAGGAAAGGGCTAGCGCAGCTTTCCGAAGGAAGCGGTTACCTTGAGGGCTACTCCGCCACGGGCGGCAAATTCTCCTGTAACGACAGCATGGGCAGGGGAGATGGCTCGGACGAGGTCATCCAGAATTCGGTTTGTGACCGCTTCGGCAAACGAGCCCGTGTTACGGAAGGAATGTAGGTACAGCTTGAGGGACTTGCTCTCCACGCATTTCTTTTTAGGTGTATAGCGAATGGTGATAGTCGCGAAGTCGGGTTGACCTGTGACAGGGCAGAGAGAGGTAAATTCTGGGGTGGAGAAAGTAATCTCGTAGGGGCGGCCGGGTTTGGGGTTTGGAAAAGTTTCCAAACGAGCCAAGGAGGGGTTGGCCGGAACGGCAACTTTTCGACCTAGAAGGCTAAGGCGAGACATGGGTAAAACTTAGCCTCAAAACACCCAACGAGGAAAGGCTCGAAGATCCCTAAGTAAAACGTTTCAATAGGGTATGGAGCCATGGTTTCTCCCTGTGGGAATTTTCTTGATTGCCTTCCTGTACTCATCGGTCGGTCATGCGGGGGCTTCCGGGTATATTGCGGTCATGGCCCTGTGTGCCGTTCCGGCACAGGAAATTCGGCCCGTTACCCTGAGTCTTAATATTGCGGTCGCAATCTTGGGGGGATGGAACTTCATCCGGGCAGGCCACTTTTCCATGAAGCTTCTCTGGCCCTTGGCTGTGACTTCCATCCCTTTGGCATTCTTGGGTGGCTACCTAAAGCTACCGAATCACCTGTTGCACCTGTTGTTGGGATTGGTTCTTTGGGGTTCGGCGCACCGTTTCCTTATTCGGCCTAAAGAGGAATCCGTTTTCTGCTATCCAAAGCGATCCTCCCTCTTGGCAACCGGGGGTGTCCTAGGCTTTTTGGCGGGTTTGACAGGTACAGGTGGGGGAATCTTTCTTACCCCGTGGATGATTTGGAAAAAGTGGGCTCCCACCAAGACTGTAGCGGCAGTTTCAGTCATCTTTATTCTAATGAACTCGATATCCGGATTGGCGGGATATGTTTCCTCCGTTCGCTCGGTTCCTAAAGTCGGCTGGATCCTTTTTGGCGCTGCAGTGATTGGTGGGTGGGTGGGTTCCCGCTGGGGAAGTCGGCACTATTCCCCGTTATGGATCCAGAGGCTGTTAGCGCTGGTTTTGTTGATTGCTGGCGGGAAGCTGATTTTTATTCCGTGAGATGTTTTAAGCACTCCCGAATGGCTGGCAGTAAGGGAGGCAGGCATTCGGTAATGGCTTTGGGGTTTCCCGGGAAGTTGATGATCAGAGTCTGACCTGCAACCCCTGCAACTGCCCGTGAAAGAATCGAAGTAGGGGCGATAGAAAAACTGGCCATCCGTTGGGCTTCGCTAAGGCCAGGAAGTTGTTTATCCAAAACTGTCAGAGTTGCTTCCGGGGTGATGTCACGGATTGAAGGACCGGTTCCGCCGGTGGTCAGGATGAGTGGGATTTTCTGTCCAACCCAGAACTTTAGGGCGGCAGAAATCTTTTCTTTCTCATCAGGAACAATTAGGGGCAACCAAATCAAAGGAGAGTTCCACTTCTTGGAAAAAACCCGTTCGAATTCCGGTCCGCCTTTATCCTCGTATATCCCCTGGTGAGCCCGGTCACTAACCGTCAGGCGGGCCACCCGGAGAGGATTCAACTCTTCTCCTTGCTGATGAGTCGAATATTTTGAATCACCATCTTTCGGTCAACGGCCTTCAACATGTCGTAAAGGGTGAGTGCGGCGACGGAGACAGCCATAAGAGCCTCCATTTCTACTCCAGTGCGTGCATGAACTCTTGCTTCGGCCGATATATGAATCTTGTTGGCGAGGAGGATAAGGTCGACAGAGACGGCATCTAGCGGAAGAGGGTGGCAGAGAGGAATTAGATTGGATGTCTGTTTGGCAGCTTGAATTCCAGCGATCCGTGCGGCCGCCAGCACATCTCCCTTGGGTGTCTTCCCTTGGCGCAAAAGTTTTACGGTCGAAGGGGAACAACGGATTTCACCCGTCGCGATGGCGCGACGGAACAGGGTAATCTTTTGGCCGACATCCACCATGGTGGCATCGCCTTTTCGGTTTAGATGATTGAGACGCTTCACCATGGCATGGTGGGCAGAACTTCGACCGGCGAGCCAGCCTCCTGTCCCGCTGGAATGCGCAGGAGGGCGTTGGCTCGGGCAAGGCAGGAAAGATCGGAAGAGTCCCGCCACGCGAGGGGGGTGGCTTTGAGGGTGGTGTTGTGCGTGGCAAGGCGGCAGGGCCACCAGGTTTCCCTGAGGTCGGCTTTTAATTCGGCTCCAGAAGCGAGTTCGGCCAGAAGAAAGGGGCGTTCGGGCTGGTTGACCCAGCGATCCAAGGCGCGGCGGACAAAAAGGTGGAAGCAGACAAAATGGGAAAGAGGATTGCCGGGGAGTCCGAAAGCCAGGGTTTTTCCTTTCTGGGCGAGAATGAGGGGTTTGCCGGGGCGGACAGCGACCTGTCGGACGTGAATTTCAAATCCGAGTTCCTTCAATACGGATCCAGTGTGATCATGTTCGCCTACGCTGGAGCCGCCACTCAGGAGGACCAAATCCGGCTTATAAGATAAGCATTCAGTAAGAGACTGCACAAAAGCAATGCGATCATCTCCGATCCTACTGTGCCAAACTGGATTCGAGGGATACGAAATAAGAAGAGAACGGATCATGGTGGAGTTGCTGTCTCGGATATTCCCCGCTTGAGGGAGGGCGGAAGGATCGATCAGTTCTGCTCCTGTCACCAAATGAGCCACCCTGGGTAAACGGGAAAGCTTGGGTTCGGTAATTCCGATTGAGGCGAGTAGCGCAAGTGAGCCCGGTTCGAGTCTTGAGGGTGAATGGAGAAGTGTATCGCCTTTTTGGGCGTGGGATCCCTGATGTCGAATTAGGGAAGAAGTGGGTTTCTTAAGGAGCTCGACTTCATGATCGGAAAGAATCCGCACGTCTTCCTGCATAATCAGAGCGGCTCCCGATGGAAGAGATGAGCCTGTGAAGATTCGGAGGGCCGTGCCCAGCGAAGGCAGGACGGGGGTAGGTGCTTTAGGTAAATGTGGGGAAAGTAGGCGGACCTTGCCTGTGGGTTGGTCGGGATGAGTGAGATATCCGTCGATGCTGGAGCGGTGAAATGGAGGTTGGTCTTCCATTGCCTGACTCGATTCCCGAAGAATTCTGTGAAGGGATTGATCCAGTGGAATACTCTCCATCTCCAAAGGGTGGGGAATCAGAGAGTCGATGCGTTCCAAGACCTGTTTTACGGTGGTCATGGCCGTGTTTTCCAAATGGGAACATCTTTTTTCAATCGGTCGATAAAGTGAGTTAGGAGACCAAAAGCCTCTGCGCGGTGGGAGGCAGATACTCGGACCCACAGAGAAGTTTCGCCTACAGGGATATGGCCAAAACGGTGAGCAATTTCGACCGCGATGCAGGGATATTTCAGGGAAAGTTCCTGTAAAATCTGATGCATCATGTTTTCGGCCATCGGTTGATAGACCTCATAAAAAAGGGAAGAAATGGGAGTTTTGTCCTCATGATCCCTAACTACACCCGAGAAGGATATCACCGCTCCGGAACTTGGGTCTTTCAGTTCAGGCAAAGGGAGGATGGGCTCGGGAGTAAGTAAGATCGATGTTTTCATTCAACCTCCGGATACAGGGGGAAGAACAGCCACCTCGTCCTGAGGATCCAGCTGTTGATCGGGTTGAAGAAAAGAGCCGTTTTTGGCGATCCGGCAAGACGGTTGGAGCGCGAGTAGGGAAGGATGCTTTTGGGTTAGGAGTTTCCAGAAAGCTTCTGCTGTCATGGATCTGGAAGAAGAGATCGATTCTTCGGATTGGCCCGTGGCGATACGAGCTTGGGCAAAGTAGAGAATCCGCACAGGTTACCCGCCCAAAGCCGTCATCGGGCGGGAAGGCTCGTAGCCCGCGGAAAACTCGTGATCCTTGGGTTTTTGGTCGACGGCTTGCCTGAGAAGTTTCTCCGTCCGACCCGATCCATGGCGGAGCTCTTCGCGAAGGTCGATTTCACCGTGTCGCCCTAAACAGGGGCGGAGTTTTCCATCTGCGGTGAGGCGAAGTTTGTTGCAGGAGGAGCAGAAGTCCGGTGTGGTCATCGCTCCGATTAGACCGACAACGGCCCCGGAGGGGTGGTCACGAAAGTAACGGGCGGGCCCCTGGCCACCCGGGAATAATGGATCTGGCGTGAGATTCTCATCCCCACCGAGAATGTTCCAGGCCTCCTGGGCAGATAGAAAGAGCTCCTCTCTCTGTTCAGGAAGGAGGGTTAAGGGCATCAGTTCAATGAAGCGGATGGGAACTTGGTGTTCAGCGGCAAAGCGAACCAATGGACGGAGTTCCCGTTCATTCTTTCCACGAAGCAGAACGCAATTGAGTTTGATCTGTTGAAAACCAGCGGAGATTGCCGACCGGAATCCCTTGAGAGTGTCATCCAAGGATCCTCCGGTGATCTGGTGGTACAGATCCGAGTGTAGGGCATCTAGGCTGAGGTTGATGGACTGGATTCCGGCATCGCATAGGTCTGGGGCAAGAGGAGTGAGGAGGGTTCCATTGGTGGACAGCGATAGGGAGTGAAGCTGGGGAATGGAGCTGATCCCCCTGACAATTTCTAAGAGATCTGGCCGTAGGAGTGGTTCGCCGCCCGTCAGGCGGACATGTCGTATTCCTACTTGGACGGCCTCTTGGACGACACGGATGAACTCTTCGGCAGAGAGATGTTCAGGACGCGGTGCCCATCCTCGGTAGGCTGCTGGTCGGCAATAAAGACAGCGCTCGTTGCACTGGTCGGTGATGGAGACACGCAGGTAATCAATTTTTCTGCCGAATGAATCCAGCAGGGTGGGGGACGGAGGATTAGATGGGATTGCGGGTGGTGAAAAACTCATAGTCCTCGTTGAATCCCCCTTCACCTTGACCCAGGTGCGCAAAACTTTCGACAAACTCAACGGCTTGAACCCATTTGACGGACTTGAAGCCGAGCTCGAGTTCGTTACGGAGGCGCAGGGGAGCGCCATGTGACTCGGGAAGATTTTTACCGTTCATCTCGTAGGCAAGAATTGTCTGATTGTGGTCCATGTGTTCGATCTTGTGGGCATCGTAATAAAGGCCCCGGCCTTTTCCGGCTCCATGCGCAAAGGAATAAAAAACAACATACCTGACATTCGGCTTGGGTTGGACCAGGGCCATGATGTCCTTTAAGCGAACGCCACCCCATTTTGCGATCCCGGTCCATCCTTGGATGCAGTAGTTGGAGGTGATCTGTTCCTGTTTGTGCATGGACCGCAGTTGTTCGAGGGGAATTTCCATCGGCTTTTCCACTAATCCTCCCACTTGTAGTCGATAGTTCCGAAAACCCTCCTGGAGATGTTTTTTGTATTCCTCGGAATCCGGGGGAGTTCCATTCACCCAGAAATAGGGGGAAATATCCTTTTCCTGGTAGGTCGCCACAGGGCGAAGTTTTTCAAAGCCGTCGAGTAACCAGCCAATCATCCAGCGCCCGATATGTTGGATCTTTCTTGGATACTTCAGGGTGAGGGGAGTCGCTGCTATCCAGGCAACCGCCGTGAATCCCATGATCACGGCAAAGACAAGGAAACCACCCCAAGAATGTTCGTCGGTTCCAAGCGTCATGTGATTGAGGTTGTTGAGGGCATCGGTGGCAAAGACCATTACCACATGGCCGACGATAAAAAGAATAAAGTATCCCAATACCAGAAAGTGGAGAGAGCGGGCCACCTGGCGGTTGAGGAATCCGGTCGCTAGGTGAAGTTGGGCGGCGACAGCAGGCGACTGCATGATACCCGTGATCAGAGCCAGGGGAGATGCGATAAAGACGGTTGTGAAATAAGCCAGTAGCTGGAGGCCGTTATACTGGAGCCAGCCACTGGGTGGGGGGAAATCCAGAGAGAGGTATTGGATGGCGGTGGAGATGGTGTGAGGGATGATGTCCAAGGATACAGGTACGATGCGACGCCATTGACCAGTCGAGAAAAGCAGAACATAGACAACCACTCCGTTTGCGAGCCAAAGGGTATCGAAAACAAAATGCCACCAGCGTGCTAATCCGATCGAATGACGGATTCCGGGCAAACCGAGCCAACCAGGCAGAGCAACCGTATCTTCTTTGGCATGGTATTCGCGGTCGAGGGGTACGGGTCCCAGAAGGCGGAACCATTCAGAGCCTGGGGTGCAACCTGGGTTGAGATAGAGGCGGGGATGATCGGCGAGGATCTGGATTCCGGATCGGATCATGAAAAGTAGAAGAAAGAAATTCAACCAGTGGCAAATTCGGAGCCAGGCGGGAAATCCGTCGGGCACGGGCTGGGCAAACGATCCGGTTCCAGGATAGGTGGTAATGAATTGTTGGACTTCAGGCAGAGTTCGAAGAAAGCGGGCCCCGAAGACGGCCAACCCTGCGCCCAAAATCCCGAGGGGAATGAAGGTGAGAAGGATTTGCCGGGTGGTCACCCAGAAGGGGCCTAATCGGATTTCGGGGAAGTTCGCCATCTTTTGCTCAATTCCCCCAGCGAATTTCTTTGGATCGACAACGTCATCCGCCGTCCGAGTCAATTCGTCGGAAAAGGTATGCTTCATGAACTTGATAAGAATGGAAGGTGGCGTGAGCGAGGTCTAGGGAGATCTGACGGAATCTGCCGCCGCCGCAGTGCGTGGATAATGTCGGCCCTTCCAAGGGAGTCGGCCCCGCAAGGTTTGAAGCCATGAGTTGAAAGCGATGATGAGAACCAGAATCTGGCCGAATGGATGAAGGAATGCGCCCAGGTAGCTTTGGCGAAAGCGGTGGGCCAAGGAAAGACGAAGGGCAAAGATGATGGCGATTTCCGTCCAGACCAGAGGACCCCGAAAAGGGGTGAGGAGTAGCAGGAAAGGAGTTAGAAAAATCACGATTTGAATCAATTGAAAAAATAAAAAGGCCGGAAAGTTTCCATCAAAGCTGGGGTAGAGATTTTTGGTGAAGCCTTCCCAGACTTCGGAAAAGCGGTTGTACATCCGACAACGGACGAGGGCAATGGAGTGACCTGGATTCGTTCCATCTAAGTTGAGAACCTTGAATCCTCCCTCGCGCATATTCCGGGCGATGGCGATATCCTCGACCATATGGTCGCGAACAGACTCGTGGCCTTTGATTTTCTCATAAGACTCTCGTCGAAATAGGACGAACTGGCCGTTCGCAGCCCCAAAACAGCGGAGGGGTCTGCGAGCCCAATGGGGAAGATAAAAAAGGATAAAGAGATGAACGAAGGGGATGACGAGGCGCTCGCTCCAACTCAGGGATTCCTGAAACGGCCACAAAGAAATCAGATCGGCTTTTTGCTCATGGGCGAGATTGACGGCGTGGGCAATGGTGATATCGGAAAAGCGGGTGTCTGCGTCAACAAATA
>Ga0214921_10012143_pt1 | contig 10359 bp, 5 predicted proteins | sample LL1505_MetaG_FD_177992 | JGI IMG/M metagenome (GOLD analysis project Ga0214921, IMG submission 177992) | Freshwater microbial communities from Lake Lanier, Atlanta, Georgia, United States - LL-1505 | ecosystem: Environmental > Aquatic > Freshwater > Lake | place: USA: Georgia | collected 2015-05-28
GTCACTTCGGCGCCTCCACGGCCCTTGCCCACCAGGCAGACACCGTCTCGGGGTCCAGTTCGGCGCCGACCGCTTCGCGCACGGCCAGTGGCAGGCGGGCGAACGTGATCCTCTGCCGTGCCGCGGTCGTGGCGACGACCTGCCACTCGGGCTGCCACCGCTCGGCCAGCGCCGCCGCAACCGTGCGCCGCTGGCTCTCATCGAGGAGGGCATCCCGGTCGATCGCCTCGACGAAGATGGCGATCGCGGCCGCCTTCTGTCGCGCGACGCGGCTGGCGACCTCCTCCGCGTAAACCACCGCCACCTCCGGGCCGGCGGACTGCTCGAGGGCCCGCTCGAGCACCGGTTCGATACCGTTGGCCAGCGGCGCGCGACCGGCGGCCTGATCCTCGACCATCTTCCTGCCGGCCGCCAGGACGACGGCCCGCTGAGCCGGCTCCAGTCCCGGACACGCCTCACGCACCCGCGACAACTCCCGCACGAGCACGGCCTGGGCCCGCGATCGGCGGGCCTGCGCGAGCCTGACCTGCGCCTGCTGGCGGCCGTCGGCCTGCAGTTCGGCCGCCGGTGGGGCGACCGTGGCGGCGTCGCCCCACCAGGGATCGATGCCGCCCGCGGATTCGCCGCCGAGGGGCTGAGCGACCCCCTGAATAACCCCGGCGTTGCCCCGAACCTCGATCGCCCCCTCGCCCTCGATGACGACCTGCACCTGGCCCTGGACCTGCACCTGCACCTGGCCCTGCAGCGGCGCCGGCAGGCAGGCCGCTGCCAGCACCGCCGCGGCGAACGGGGCGAGGCGACTGCCGCGGGCCGTCATGGCCGTTCCTTCTCGAGACGATTGAAGTAGGCGTCGAGGCCGGCGCGAAACTCGTCCGGCAGCACCCGACCGGAGACGCCGGTGGCCTGCTCGTCCTCGCCACCGGCTTCCGCCGCCGAGCGGTTGCCCGCCCCGACGAGCGCGAGCGCCGAATCGCTGGTCGTGCCGGTGGAACCGCCGCCGGGCGTGCCCCCGCCCCCGCCGCCTCCCCCGCCGCCGCCGTTCGAGCAGGCGGCCTGGGCGGCGAGCAACAGTTCGATGACCTCCGTCTCGGCGCCGATCGCCTTCGGGCCGGTGTCGGGGGAGCCGAGGATGTCGGCAGCCTCCACCATCACCTCCTCCACCTTGTCAAACAGGCCGAGCTCCTGGGCGAACTGCCGCTCGCCTTCGGGCTCCTCGAGCAGCCGATCGACGATGTCGACGACCCGGTCGGCGAGCCCCTCCTGGCGGTCGGCGAGCGCCGCGGCCGTGGCGGCAAACGCGTCGGGATCGACCGCATCCCTGGCCTGCTGCGCCACCCGGGTCTCCTCGCGGAGATTCACCTCCTCCTCGAGGATCTTCATCGTCTCGAGCACCACCTCGGGGGGCACGCTCTCGCGCGGCTCCCCCTCACCCTCGCCGCCACCGCCGCCCTCGCGCGGCGGCACGAGGTCGTCGGCCAGCCGGTCGAAGGTGTCGGACCAGAACTCCGCCTGCGTGATCGACATCCCGGCCTTGGTGGCGACGTCGCCGGCGAGCTGCCGGAGGCTGCCCAGGGCATCGAGATCCTTCATCTCCTCGAGCACCGTGCGAAACGCGGGCAGCTGCCGCCGGTCGAGGTAGGCCTGCATGTCATCCATCAACGCCGACACCTTGTCGGTCTCCCGCTCGGTGAGCTCGCGGACGCCGCCGATCGCCTCGTCGATCTTCGCGGGCCGCTCGTCGGTGGCCACGAACGCCTCGGCCGCCAGGCCCGCGAGCCGGCCGCCGATCGAGGCCTGCTCGCGCGAGGCGAGCTTGAACCGCTTCACGAAGGTGCTGCCCTCGAGCCGGGCCATCACGGCGGCCAGTTCGTCGGCCACCTTGGCGAACTCCTCGAGCAACGCCTCCTGCTTGGCGATGGCCTCGTCGAGCGCCTCGTCGGCGGGCGGCTCCGCTTCGCCGGCCTCGCCGGGAGGCTTCTGCTTCGAGACGCCCGCCTGCGTCGAGGGCAGGCCGAGACGACCCTGCCCGGCGGCGGGCGGCTTCGGCTGCTGACCGGCGGCTGGATCCTGGGGCTGCTGCGACGACTCCTTGTCGACCACCTGCGGGATCGGCGGCGTCGGCTCTCCCGGCTGGCCCCCCTGGCCGCCGGCCGGCTTGCTCTTGTCTTCCCCCACGCGCGGTGGCTGCTCGCCCTGCTCGCCAGGCTGGCTCTCACCGGGCTCACCGGCGAGCTGCCCTGCCTGGGGTTCGCCCGGCTGCGCCGCCTGCTTGGGTGGCTGGCCCGCCTGCCCTGGCTGCGGCTGACCGGAGTCGCCTTGTTGAGCGGACTCGCCTTGTTGAGGCTGGCCCGACTTCGCCCGGCCCTGTTGCCCCTGGCCAGCCGTCGCCAGCCGCGCCGCGGCGGCCTGCTCGAGCAGGTCGGCGACGCTCGGCATCCGGTTCTCGGCGATGTCCGCGAGAGCCTGGATGTCCTCCGCGAGCCGCTCGAGCGTGCCGGCCTCGAAGTCGGGGTTCTTCATCGCCTCGCGGACGAGCTTCCCTCCCTCCTCGACGAGTCGCTCGAGCCGCCGGGCGTTGGCGTCTTCGGCGGCGGCCTGGCCCGCGAGCCGGCCCCGCACGTCCTCATCGAGAAGCCGCTCGGCGGGCAGGTCACGGAGTTCCTTGTTGTTGGCCAGGAGAGCCATCTCGCGATCGCGGACCTCGCTCGCCCGCTGGCGGAACTGCGCGAGCCGCGTGTTCAGGACCAGCGCGTGCTCCGCCTTGTCGACCACGTAGATCAACAGCGGCGTCGAAACAGCCCGGGGCCGGCCCGGCTTGTAGTCTTCGGCGAAGGCCCTGAGGAAGATCGGCTGCGGGGCGATGCCGAGTGCGGCTGGGCAGAACGTGGCCACCGCCTCGATCGATTCCACGTCGACCCCACCCTGCTTCAGCAGCCGCTCGCCACGGGTGCGGGCCGCCGGGTCGTCGCTGCCGGTCGACCATTCGGCCAGCCCCTCCCACTCGAGGCCCACGCGCCGGATCCCGAAGTCGTCGCGCACGTCGACGCGGAACCGGAGCGTGTCGGTGTCGAGCAGCACGTCGCGGTTGGGGGGCAGGTCGAGCGGCACGACCGTGGGGGGCTCGTCGGGCTTGGGCGCGATCGAGAGCACGAGCGGCCGGCTGCCGTCCAGACCGTGGCCGTCCCGCCACGTGAGCGTCACGGTCCCAGGGGCGGTCGCGGGCCGCGCCGGCGTCCGCAGGACCTCCCCGGACGGTTCGACCGGCTGGCCGTCGACGGTCGCGGCGGCCAGCGGACGATCCGCGGTCGCCACGAGCGTGAGCGCACTGCCCTCGACCGGCGCGAGCGTGCCCCCGCGCACCTCCTGCCGGATCACGTCCGGGCGGCCGAGATACCCGGGCAGCGCGAGTTCGGCGACGAGACTCTTGATCTCCGGCCGGAGCATCGGCTCGATGCGGGTCTGCTGCCGCCAGTCACCCGCGGCCACGGCGACGGCCGCCGGCTCGAGTTGGGGCGGCAGCGCGAAGGCGTAGCGATCCCCGCCGAGCGTGGCCTCGAGCCGCTCCTGGCCGCCGATCCGCACCGTGGCCCGGTCGGGCTTCGACCGGGTCGATTCCGTCAATCGCATCTCCACCTCGGCCGCCTCGCCCCGCGGCACCACGATCGTCTCGGGCAACGGCTCGAGCCGGGCGAAGGTGAACCGCTCCACGGGCCACCAGGGCGCGAGAAACCGCTGCCAGGCGTTGGCCGCGGCGTCGGGAACTGCGAGCGCCGCAGCGACGGCCAGGCAAACCGGAACGGCGGCAGCCAGCATCCATGCGCGGTGCCGCGGCCGCGGCACGGCCTGGTCGAGGTCGAACATCCCGGCCCGCTCGGCCACCTGCGCGATGGCCGCCTCGCAGAGCGTCCGCGAGCGGTCGCCCAGGCCCGTGGGCGACTCGGCCGACCGCACCAGCTCGATGATGCCGAGCAGCTGGTCGCCGATGCCGGGGAACCGGCGACTGATCAGCCGGGCCACCTGCTCGAGCCCACGCTGGCTCCAGATCCAGCGGTGGAACGTGACCGGGATCGCGGCACAGCCGCCGACCGCCACGAGAAACGCGGCCAGCCGCACCCAGGCCGGCGTCTCGGTGAGCCGGTCGATCACGAAGACGGCCAGATACCCGACCAGCACGCCGAACAGGGCGCCCGAGATCGCCTCGAGGAGCTTGATCCGCCAGACCCGCCCGCGGAAGTCGTACAGCCGCCGCCGCAAGCCTGCCGGCAGCGCGATCGGCCCCCGGTCGCCATGTCGCTCGTCAGCCATCGGAGTACCTCCTGCCTGAACCTGTTCCGGGTGCCCGACCCGCGCGCTTGAGCCCGCGCTCCACCTCGGCATTGTCACCTCCACCGCGGCCGCCGTCATCTCCCAGGTTTCGAAGAATGCCGCCGGGCGGCCGGCGCCATCGTCACACCAGCCCCTGCCGCTTGCGGCCCACCCAGAACAGTCCCAGGAGTCCCACCAGCGTCGCGGCCACCAGGGGATGGCACCAGATCTGCAGCCGGCGGACTTCCGGAGGCGGCTCGGGGAGGGCGGCGAGCGCCGCGATCAGGCCGGCCACCTCCTCCTGGGGCACGACCTTGCCCTGGGTCACCTGGGCGATCTCCGCGAGCACCTCGGGCCGGGCCACGTCGCCGATGCCCTCCTCGGCCGAACCCTGCACGAAGAACGAGGCGGCCAGCGTGTCGGCGGTCTCGCGGCAGGTCAGCGTCACCTCGTGGCGACCAGGCTCCTGGGGCGCGAAGTTCGCGGCGAACACGCCCCACTCCGCGTCGCCCGCCGGCGGCAGGAACCGGACGGTGTCGACCTTGCCCGAGGGTGCGGTGATCCGGGCGGCCACGTCACCGCGCACCAGCGGCTCCCCCGACGCGGTCGCGACGCGGGCGTCGAGGGCCAGCGACTGACCGAGTTCGGGCTGCTCGGGCGCGAAGGAGAGGCTCATCCGCTCCCCCTTCGCCATGTTCCGCCGGTAGGCCATCCAACGGACCACCTGGCCCCAGAACCGGTAGTGGTATTTGTCCTCCACACCCTTGCGCCACCGCCAGGCGCCGTCCGTGGCCATGTAGAGCACCTTGCCCGCGCCGAAGGTGCGGGTGACCAGGAGCGGGATCCGGCCATACTCGTTGCCGGCGTCCTCGTGCACGGCGAGCACCTCGCTGCCCGCCTTGGCCCGGAGCACCGGACCATACCACTGGCCGCCCGGCAGGCTCTCCCAGACGGCGGTGTTCTCGCCGCCGGAATCGGCCAGTTTGGTGAGCAGGCTCTTCGCCCCCGCCTCCGTCAGCACCAGCCGCCGCGGCCCCTCGGTCGAGGTGCCGCCGGGGCTCGCCGTGTCGATCACCACCGGACAGAGCTCCTCCAGGGTTGTGCCCACGAGCGACGCCTGCTCGCCCCGCAGGCCCGGCATGAACACCAGCCCGCTGGCCTGATACTCGACGAGCCCCTTGAGCAGCCGGCAGTCCTCGTCCGTCAGTTGGCCCGCGGCCACCCCCACGTCGCCGAGAAACACCACGTCGTATTGCGAGAGCGCGTCGAGGCCGGAGGGAAACGACTCGATGTAGTCCTTGTTGCCGCCGCCGCGCTTGCTCAAGCCCGGCTGGAAGAGCAGGCACGAGACCTCGACGCCCGGATCCCGGGAGAGGGCGTTGCGCAGGTAGCGATACTCCCACCGCGGCACGCTCTCCACCACCAGCACCTTGAGCTGCTCCTGCCGGATCGCGATCGGGGCGGTGCGGGCGTTGTTGTCGGGAAGCAGTTCCCCGGGCTGCTCCGGCAGCGTGAGCGTGAGCGTGTAGTCGCCCTCGGCCGGCGGAGACCAGTAGATCCAGTCGGTGACGGTGGCCATCGGCGGCAGGCGGACGTCCTTGCGAAGCGTCTCGCCGGCGCTCGTGGCGAGGGTCACCGGCACGACCCGCTCCGTGGGCAGCGACGAGCGGATCGTGAACGGGACGCGGACCGGCTTGCCCGCCACGCCCATCGTGGGGCAGTCGAGGCTCGCGAGCTCCACGTCGGGAAGCTTCGTCTGGCTGCCGGCCGGCACGGTGAACACGGGCACCTCCGTGAGCCGCAGCCGCCGGGCGGCCTCGAGCGGCGAGTCTCCCGCATTCCAGTCGCCGTCGCTCGCGAGCACCACCGCCCGGAGGCTGCCGAACCGCTCGGCCACCGCGGCCAGCGGGGCGGCGAGATCCGTGGCCGAGGCTTCCGGCGCGACCGAGAACGGCTCGACGACCACCCGGTAGCGGTCCTCGAGCGGCCGCCAGAAGTCGCTCGTCGCCAGTTCGGCCACCGCCTCCCGCCGCGACCGCGGCGCCGCGGCGGCCACCACGTCGCGGGTGTCCATGCTCCGCGAGCCGTCGACCAGCACCGCCACCACCGGCTTCTCGTCGGGCCGGAACTCCTCGACCCACTCGGGCTGGTTCAGCAGCGTCGCCACCAACCCGGCGATCACCACCCGCAGGAGTTCCACCAGGCCGGTGCCGGCCGCGGAGCCGCTGCGGCGCCAGGTGAGGAAGGCCACCACCATGACGGCCGCCACCAACGCCACCGAGATCAGGATCGTCCAGGGCGTGGTGAAGAACCGGAGCCCCTCGAAGCCGGTGGCGGCGATCATGCGGCGGCCTCCGCGAGGGCCGGGGTCACGAGCGGCGCCGCCCGCCGGCGGGGCAGGCTCAGGATCCCCTCCCCGACGAGCGCCAGGAGCATCGCGATCAGGAACGCCCGCCAGATCTCCTGCACGATGCTGTCGCCGCGGCCGGCGCGGCCCTCGACGCGGGTGTAGGAAAGGCCGCGGAACAGGCCGTCGATCCGCTCGGACGACGCGATCGGCGCGAGGTCCTCCGCCAGCGGCCGGTTGACGGCGACGAGCCGCCCGGCCGACTCGGAGACACCGGCCTGCGAGGCCGCCTCCGTGGAGCCGCCGCCGGCCGGCCCGGCGAGCCGCGCCCACCTCGAGTCCGGCGCGCCGGACGCCAGGATCGCATTCGCCGTCGGCCCGGCCACGAGCTGCCGCGCGCCCGCCAGCGGCTCGAGACCCCGCTCGATCAACCGCTGCAGCAGCGCGTACAGGACGATGCCCTCACGCGCCAGCGAAGACTCCCGCGGCCGCGGCAGCGTGCCGCAGAAGTAGATGCCGCGGCCGTCGGGCACCCGGGCCACCAGCGGCAGGCCGTCGGCGAGCGCCGCCAGCGGCACGATGTCGCCCACGAGCCCGCACGACCGCTGCACCTCGAGCTCGCCGACCGGCAGCGCGCCGCTGGCGAGCGTGTTGGCGAGGATGTCTTCGTCGCTCCGCCACTGTTCGGGCCGGAGGGGCTGCGGGTGGGCCAGCCACTCGCCCCAGGCGACGCCGGCGAAGGTCGTGTCGTCGGTCGCCTCCGGCGGGAAGAAGACCGCCTGCCCGCCCCGGGCGACGAACTCGGCGACGAGTTTCGCCTCGTCCCCCGTGGGCAGCGGGCCCTGCCAGATCAAGGCCGCCGCCTCCGCCCACGGCGCGGTCGCGAGGCCGGAACGGGGCACGCTCTCCGCCCGGGCCACGAGCTCCTTGCTCGGCGGGATCGAGGCGGCGAGTTCGAGCACGCGACCGGCCGCGGCCTCCTCGGCCACCACGAGGGCCAGCCGCGGGGGCGGCTCGTCGAACACGAAGTAAAACTCGTTGTCGGCCTCGCAGGTGTCGGCGGGAATCGAGACCCGGCCCCAGCCCCGTGCCGCGGCGCCGCGGCCCAGGGGCAGGGCGTGGTTGGCGAGCACCGCCTCGCGGCCGGAGAGCTCCAGCTCGACGCTGGTCGTGACCCCGCCGATCTCGAACTTGACCGGCAGCGTCACATCGTCACCGCCATCCTGCCGGGTCGCCGTCACGCTGACGAGCAGTTGCCGCGCGTCGCCCCGGCGCTCGAGCCGTGCCTCGGTGACCCGGACGGCGACGTTGCCCTTGGGCGGCGCGTCGAAGGCCACCAGCTGGAAGCGGACCTGCTGCGGCAGCTTCGCGAAGGCGTCCCGCAGCCCGGCCCAGCCGCCGTCGTCGAGCCGCCAGTCGTTCGTCCGCTCGTCGGAGCAGATCCAGATCTCGGCGGTGCCGGCGGCGTTGTCACGGATGTGGTCGTAGGCCGCCTGCAGCATGCCGGGGATGTCGGCCGCAGCGGCGAGCGGCCCGGCGGCCGGCAGATCGGCGAGCGCCGCCGGCGGCACCTCGACGAGCTTCTCTCCCTCCACCACCAGGCACCGCTGGGGGGCGAGCGTGGCGAGCGTCTCGGCCAGTTGCTGCCGGCCGGTGGTGAGCTTCGTCGCCGGGCTGGCCGGATCGCGGGCCTGCATCGACGGACTGCGGTCGAGCACCACGATCGCCGTGTCGGGCCGCGCCCCGCCGGCCAGGGCCAGCCAGCCCCGCGAGAGCGGCCGGCCGATCGCCAGGATCACCGCCGCCACCGCCAGCATCCGGAGGAGCATGATCAGCCAGTGCCGCAGCTTGGAGTAGCCGCTCGACATCGCCCGGGCCGCCAGCAGAAACCGCATCGCCGCCCACTGGACCGTCTGGAACCGCCGCTGGTTGATCAGGTGGATGATCAAGGGCAGCGCCACCAGCGGCAGCGCCACGAGCACCCAGGGCTGCAGGAACGTCATCGCAGCCCCCTGGCCGCCGCCCGGCCCACGAGAAACCGGGCCAGCACCTGCTCGTATGGCTCGTCCGTCACGACGCGGTGGTAGTCGATGCCCTTCTCGAGCACGATCCGCCGCAGCGCCTCCAGATAGTTCGTCACCGCGGCGTGGTAGCGCTCGGCGATCTCGACCGGGTCGGCGAAGATCGCCCCGCCCCCCTCCAGATCGAGGAACCGCGTCGGCCGCTGGAAGGCGAAGGCCAGTTCCTGCGGGTCGAGCAGGTGGAACACGGCCACGTCATGCCGGCGGAACTTGAGGTGGTCGAAGGCTCCGGCCAGTTCGGCCGGCTCGGCGAACAAGTCGGAAACGATCACCACCAGCGCCCGCTGGCGGATCGTCTCGGCGATTTCGTGGAGCACCTCCGGGAGGCCCGTCGTGCCCTGCGGCCGCGCCTCGTCGAGCACGTCGAACACCAGCCGCAGGTGGGCCGGGCTGCGGCGGGGGGGCAGCGTGCGCACGATCCGCTCCGCGGCACAGGCGATGCCGACGGCGTCCCCCTGCTGGCTGGCCAGATACCCGAGCGCCCCGCAGATCCGCCGGGCGTAGTCGAGCTTCACGAGCGGCTGCGGTCCGGCCTGGGCCGCGGGCTTGGTGGAGCCGAAGGCCATCGAGCCGCTGGTGTCGAGCACGAGCACGAGCCTGAGGTTCGTGTCGGCCTCGTACTCCTTGACGTAGAACCGATCCGACCGGCCGAAGGCCCGCCAGTCGAGCCGCCTGAGGTCGTCGCCGGGGACGTACTTGCGGTACTCGGCGAACTCGACGCTCGAGCCGCGATGGGGGCTCGCGTGCCGGCCCGACACGTTGCCCACCATCGGCCGGCGGGCCACCAGCGGCACGCCGGAGAGCCGCGCGAGCACGGCCGGCTCGAGAAAGCTGCGGGGCTGGCGATCGGAGAGCATGGCCGCCTCACCCAGCCTGCTCGGCGATCGTCTCCTGCACCAGCCGCCCCACGATCTGCTTGGCGTCGATACCCTCGGCCTGGGCGGCGAAGGTGGTGATCAGCCGGTGGGTGAGCACCGGTGCCGCCACCGCCTCGATGTCTTCGAGCCGGGCCATGTAGCTGCCGGAGAGCGCCGCCCGCGATTTGGCCCCGAGCACGAGGTATTGCACCGCCCGGGGGCCAGCGCCCCACGCCACCAGCGGCTTGAGCCAGCCCGGCGCCGTCTCGCCCTTGGGCCTCGTCTTGCGGACCAGGCGGGCCGCGAACTGGTAGATGTGATCCGGCACCGGCACCCGCCGGACCAGATCCTGGTAGGCGACGATCTCGGGGCCGGTGAGCACGTGCTCGAGCGCCGGCGGCGGGCCGCCCGTGGTGGTCCGGGCGATCGCCACCTCCTCGTCCTCGCTCGGGTAGTCGAGCTCCACGAGGAACATGAACCGGTCGAGCTGGGCCTCGGGCAGCGGGTAGGTGCCCTCCTGCTCGACGGGGTTCTGGGTGGCCAGCACGAAGAACGGCGGCTCGAGCTTGAAGGTCTTGCCGACCACCGTGACCTTGTGCTCCTGCATCGCCTCGAGCATCGCCGCCTGCGTCTTGGGGGGCGCCCGGTTGATCTCGTCGGCGAGCACGATGTTGGCGAACACCGGCCCGGGCACGAAGTGGAACTCGCGGCGGCCCTCGGCCGTCTCCTGGAGGATGTCGGTGCCGGTGATGTCCATCGGCATCAGGTC
>Ga0214921_10012144_pt1 | contig 10359 bp, 11 predicted proteins | sample LL1505_MetaG_FD_177992 | JGI IMG/M metagenome (GOLD analysis project Ga0214921, IMG submission 177992) | Freshwater microbial communities from Lake Lanier, Atlanta, Georgia, United States - LL-1505 | ecosystem: Environmental > Aquatic > Freshwater > Lake | place: USA: Georgia | collected...
GAAGTGTTCATTAAAAGCACCACGGACAAGCAAATCGCTGTGCCCCAAGCCCAAGCCCTTGTCTCTTCGGCCCAGTTCCAGTGCCCTTGAAGTGCCTGCACCATCGAGGACAAGGCCTGCTTGCCACCCGTCGCCTACAGGCGTTGTCTGCGCATGCAGATTGATCGTACCGGCCATAAGGACTGTGGCGGGAAGGGCCAAGCGCAAAAGGGCGTGTTTAGACATGGTGTGCCTCGAATGGAGCAAAACCTCCATTCTATTGCAAACGTATTATCAATAGCAATATCGAGCTTTTGGTGTAAGCCAGCGACATGAAGCGGTCAATCCGGATTGGGTTCAACAATCGTCCACTCAAATCCGCAACGCTTGCAGGCCACGTTGCACTTTGGGTGCTGATGTGCGACCAGGCGCAAGCGGCCGTAAACGCCGCAATTCCCGCAGGTGGCCTGGTTCGCAACATATTCGGCACCCATCATGAAATGAAAATAACGGTGGATTGAAAAGATCGCAGACGGCACCGCCAATACCAGCAAAAAAAGCCAAACAAGCCGGCTTCTGACTTGAAGGTCCCGATCAAAGATTGCTTCAAGAAGCGCCAAAACGGCCACGGTCAGCAAGAGACTCGTGACCAGATGCAAATGACTCTCCATCATCATCGCCCGATACCAACGGCTGAAGCTGCCTTGCTCAAGGCACCGGGCCAGTCGTAATGCAATCAGTCTTGTCATATTCGTTCGGGTTCAGTCGTTCGGAGCATCTGACGCTAAGCCCGCTTGCCTTGTCAGCCTGAGTTAGGAATACTGCTGCATCGACACTCGCAAAGCGCGCTTACCCATGAAACTTTATTTCTCTCCCACATCCCCTTATGTCCGCAAATGTCTGGTCACGGCCGACGAGCTTGGTTTGATTGATCAGATCAGCTTTTTGCCGAGCAGCGCTCATCCGGTTAACCGCGATGCGAGCATCGTCGAGAACAACCCACTTGGCAAGGTCCCCACACTCATTACCGATGAGGGTCAGTGTTTGTATGACAGTCGGGTTATTTGCGAGTATCTCAACGCACTTGGTGGTGGCACTTTGCTGCCTGCCAGCGGCACTTTGCGCTGGGAGGCTCAAAGTCTCCAAAGTCTTGGCGATGGGATCCTAGATGCAGCCTTGTTGATCCGTTACGAAAATACAGCGCGGCCCGAAGCCCTGCGTTGGGGTGACTGGATCGACGCGAAGGCTCAAGCAATGCACACGAGCTTAGCCCATCTTGATGCCACAGTCGCTTATTTTGAACAGGATTTTCACTTGGGTCTGCTGACTGTAGGCTGTGCACTTTGGTATCTCGACTTGCGATTTGCCGAGTGGAACTGGCGCGAGCGCTACCCGCGTCTTGCCGACGCAAGCGAACCATTATTCAAACGGGCTTCGATGCAAAAGAGTTGGTCCATGGCTTGAAGACTGGTTCATCGCCTGATGAACCAGTCCTTCAGCCAATGACATTCAATTCCCATAGCGGTGTCTCGTTAACCAGGCGTTCGTGCCCGAGGGCTCTCACATCAACAGTTTTTGGCGCACCGCTCAGCATCCATTCGCTTAGGGCAAGGCCTGCGCCTGGCGCGTGTTGCATGCCATGCCCGGAAAAACCCGCCAGGCAGTAGAAATTGCTGAAGCCTTCAATCGGGCCGATGACTGCATTGTGGTCGAAGCGGTTCATTTCATAGTAGCCGGCCCAGGCTCGCTCAATACGCATTGCTGACAGTGCTGGAATTCGATGCGCAAGCCTAGCCCATTGATCCTCATTCAGTGCACCATAGTCCGGATCCAGCGGCGGATCGGTCCGTCGTGAGCCTGTCAGCTGGTCGGCTTGCAAGTCCGGTTCATGCTGCTCATCGCGGGGCGGCATACCCGCGATCAGGAAGCGGCCTTCGGGCCTCAACCAAAAGCCACTGCTGTCAATCAGCAGCGGACAGTCACTGAGCTCGGTCGGACAGGAAAGCACAAACACCGTGCGGGCTGCCGGATGGATCGGAAGGGGAATAGCAAGATCCCGAACAAGGGCGCCGGACCAAGCGCCCGCTGCGCAGACATAGTTGTCGCTTCGAATCTCACTGCCGTCGTCAAGCACAAGCGATCGCAGGCGACGCCTGCCTGCTGACTGACCGGGTTCGCCGTGCAGGGTTCTAACGTCGGCTTGAAGTTTAATCACACCGAGGCTGAGGGCTTTTCTTAAGAAGGCTTGATGCAAGGCAGGCCCGTCAAACCAGCCTTCACCTTGAAGACCAAGTGAGCCCAGAGCGATATCGTCTAGATACAGCCAGGGATAACTCGCCTTGAGCTCGCCACGGTCTAGCAGACTGACGGACGCACCATGACGCGTTTGAATCGCATGGGTCTCCCGAAGTGCCTGCGACTGCGCTTCATTGGCCAGATACAAATAGCCTGGCTCGGTGAGCCCGAGTTCGACGGGTTCGCCCTCGATCGACAGATGGGTCGATGCCTCACGCAGAAAAGCGATGCCGAATTGCGATAAAGCGATATTGACCGGGCAGCTGAACTGCTGTCGGATGGAACTTGCCGAGAGGCTCGATGAGGCTCTTGAAAACGAAAAGTCGCGTTCGATCAGGGCAATTCGAAGACTTGAATCGATGCGTTTGAGCCAGTAGGCGGTCGATGCGCCCATGACCCCGGCGCCGATGATCACAACATCATAAGCTGTACCTGCTGCGCGATCACAGTGGGCGCTTGAGCGCATGGGCGAGTTCGCCGATGATGCCGCGCCTAAAGGCCAGGACGCAAAGTACGAAAATCAGGCCTTGTACCACCGTGACCCAGGCCCCTAATTGGGCCAGATAATTTTGCATGGTGACGATGACTGCCGCGCCAACGACCGGGCCAAACAGCGTACCCATGCCTCCCAGTAAGGTCATGAGCACCACCTCGCCCGACATGCTCCAGTGCACATCGGTGAGCGAAGCGAGCTGAAAGACCAGCGACTTGGTTGCGCCGGCGGTGCCTGCCAATGCGCCGGAGATGACAAAGGCGAGTAACTTAAAACGATCGGTGTCATAGCCCAGCGAGGTGGCACGGTCCTCATGCTCCCGGATGGCCTTGAGGATCTGACCGAAGGGCGAGTGCACAACCCGCCAGATAAAGAGAAAACCGGCAAGAAAAATAGCCAGGACCAACACATACATCCGATGGTTATCACGCAGGTCGATGGCGCCAAAAAGCAAGCCACGCGGTACGCCTTGAATCCCGTCCTCACCGCCCGTGAAGGGCGCTTGCAGACAGAAAAAGAAGATCATCTGGGCTAGCGCAAGCGTGATCATGGCAAAGTAAATACCCTGGCGGCGAATTGCCAGTGAACCGACGACAAATGATAGACCGGATGCGCAAACCGTGCCGAAGAGTATGGCCAGTTCGGGGTTCCAGGCCCAGACTTTTGCAGCGTGGGCAGCAGCGTAACCCGCGGTACCCAAAAACATCGCGTGTCCAAAGGACAGCAAGCCGCCAAAGCCGATAAGCAGGTTGAAGGCGCAAGCAAAAAGCGCAAAACACATGACCTTCATCAGAAAGATCGGGTAGATCCAAATCGGTGCAATCGCAAAAAAGGCAAGCATCAGCATAAATGCAAGCCGAAGTGACTTGTCTGAGCTTGAGCCCTGGGCAGTGGTGGCTGAGGAAATTGTCATGGCTTCACTTCTGCGTGCCGAATAGGCCGGCCGGCTTGAGCAGGAGAACAATGGTCATGATCACAAAAATCACGGTTGCCGAGGCCTCTGGGTAAAACACTTTGGTTAAGCCCTCAATAAGGCCCAATCCGAATCCGGTCACAATCGCTCCCATGATCGAGCCCATGCCGCCGATCACAACCACCGCAAACACCACGATGATCAGATCAGCGCCCATGGTGGGATTAACCTGATAAATCGGAGCCGCCATCACGCCAGCCAGGGCAGCGAGTCCGACGCCAAAGCCATAGGTGAGCGTGATCATCCGTGGTACGTTGATCCCGAAGGCCTGGACAAGGCTTGGGTTTTCGGTGGCAGCGCGCAGGTAGGCGCCAAGCTTGGTGCGCTCGATCACGTACCAAGTCGCCAGGCAAACCACCAGCGAGGCAACAATCACCCAGGCGCGGTACTTCGGGAGAAACATGAAACCGGTGTTGAAGGCGCCCTTGAACGCTTCAGGTACAGGATAGGGCATTCCCGAGGAGCCAAACTCATTGCGGAAAAGACCCTGGATAATCAAGGCCAGTCCGAAGGTGAGCAGCAGGCCGTAGAGATGATCAAGCTTATAGAGTTGCTTGAGCATGGTCCGTTCGATCAACACACCAGTTGCGCCAACCACAAAAGGCGTGACCAGCAGCGCGAGCCAGTAGTTGATCCCCAGGTGGGTCATGCCAAGCCAAGCAACGAAGGCGCCCAGCATGTACTGAGCGCCGTGGGTGAAATTGATGATGTTGAGCAGCCCAAAGATCACCGCCAGGCCCAGTGAGAGCAAGGCATAGAACGAACCATTGATCAGTCCGATCAGCAATTGCCCGAAAAGGGCTTGCGAGGGGATACCGAAAATTTCCATGGCGGTGTCAGTGGACGGCTTTTGTTGCGGCGATTACTTCTTGACCAGCGGACACTCGCTCTCAGACAAGGGGCGGAAAGCCTCATTGGCTGGAATCGTGGCAACGAGCTTGTAGTAGTCGTAGGGTCCTTTGGACTCTGAGGGCTTTTTCACCTCAAAAAGATAGGCCGGGTGAATCTTGCGTCCGTCGGCGCGGACGCTGCCTTTGCCAAAAATCGGGTCGTCGGTGGGTAACTCCTTCATCTTGGCTGCCACCTTGGTGCCGTCATCGGTCTTGGCGGCGTCGACTGCCTTCAGGTAATGGATCACGCTCGAATAGACGCCTGCTTGAACCATGGATGGCATCTTGCCGCCGTGTGCAGATGCAAAACGCTTGGAAAAGGCACGTGTCTGATCGTTGAGATCCCAATAAAACGTCTCGGTCAACATCAGGCCTTGTGCTATGTTCAGACCCAGGGAATGCACATCTGGCAAGAATACGAGCAAACCCGCAAGGTTTTGGCCGCCCTTGGTGATGCCAAATTCAGCAGCTTGCTTGATCGAATTGGTGGTATCACCGCCAGCGTTTGCCAAGCCAATAATCTTGGCTTTTGACGATTGGGCCTGAAGCAAGAACGAGGAGAAGTCCTGCGTGGGGAAGGGCGTGCGCACCTTGCCAACAACCTTGCCGCCATTTTTGGTCACCACAGCCTCGGTGTCGCGTTCAAGCGCATGGCCAAAGGCGTAATCGGCAGTCAGGAAAAACCAGGTGGTGCCACCGCTTTTCACAATCGCCTTGCCGGTACCGTTGGCAAGCATCCAGGTGTCGTAGGCCCAATGAATCGTATTGGCGTTACAGGCCTTACCCGAAAGGTCGGCAGTGGCTGAGCCTGAATTGACCATCAGCTTGCCTTTGTCACTGGCAATTTTTGCGACTGCCAGCCCTACGGATGAGGTCGGTACGTCAGCAATCATGTCGACCTTGTCGGTATCAAACCACTGACGTGCGATGTTTGACCCCACATCAGGTTTGTTTTGGTGATCCGCGCCCACCACTTCTACCTTCAACTTGCTGCCGCTTGCCTTGATGTAGTCCTCAACCGCCATACGGGCAGCGATGAGGGAGCCAGGGCCTGTAATGTCGGCATATAGCCCCGACATATCATTCATCACACCGATCTTGACCATGCCGTCAGAGATCTGAGCCTGGCTCGATGTGGCACCGATGCCAGCAATTGCTGCGGCCAGAAGGCCAAGCTTCAATTTGTGGTTTAAGGTTTTCATCCTGAGTTCTCCAAAATGTTATCGATCACAAAAAATCTGCAAAGGCAGGGGAAAAATCCGTCACAACAGAGGCCCGACGGCGCCAGATCGCGCCACATGGTCAGTCGGATCAGACCCCAAGATACGTTTTGAGCATCTCCGATTTCGACTCGAGCTCGGTGGCAGAAAACGCCTCAACCACCGTGCCATGCTCGATCACGTAAAAACGATCGGCCAAGGGCGCCGCAAAGCGAAAATTCTGCTCCACCATCACAATCGTGAAACCCTTTTCGCGAAGCATCCGGATCGCTCTTCCAAGTGCCTGAACAATGACCGGCGCAAGTCCTTCTGATATTTCATCAAGCAGCAAAAGTCCTGCGCCGGTGCGCAAGATACGGGCGACCGATAGCATTTGTTGCTCGCCCCCCGATAGGCGGGTGCCGGGACTTAAGCGCCGCTCTTTCAAATTCGGAAAAAGCGTGTAGATATCTTCCAGACTCATACCGCCTTCGGCTACCTTGGGCGGGAGCAGTAAATTCTCTTCGCAGGATAGGCTTGCAAAAATGCCGCGCTCCTCGGGACAAAATCCGATACCGAGGCGTGCAATCTGATGCGGTGGCAGGTGAACCGATTCCTGTGACTTGATTTTGATCGATCCGGTTCGCTTGCCCACCAAGCCGAGGATTGCTTTTAGGGTGGTGGTGCGCCCTGCGCCATTTCGCCCCAGTAGCGTGACCACTTCGCCCTGATTCACATGCATATTCACGCCGTGCAGAATATGCGATTCGCCGTAATGGGCATGAACATCGCTCAAGCGAAGCATTTCAGTCATGTCAATGGGCACCTTGCAATTCGACGTCGTTGCTGCCCATATAGGCTTCAAGCACCTGGGGGTCTTTTGATACCGACTCGTAGGGCCCTTCGGCAATGATCTGGCCGCGTTGAAGCACCGAGATTCGATCGGCGATTTTCGCAACCACCCCCACATTGTGTTCGACCATCAGAATGGTGCGATTTGCAGACACCCTCTTGATCAGTTCAGTGACCCGCTCCACATCTTCATGGCCCATGCCCTGCGTGGGTTCGTCGAGCAGCATCAGCTGCGGCTCCATTGCCAGCGTCGTGGCGATCTCCAGCGCACGCTTTCTTCCATAAGGAAGTTCCACCGTGATGTGATCAGCAAACTCGGTGAGTCCGACGGTGTTCAAGAGTTCCATCGCCTTGGGCGTGAGACTTTGCAACGACGCTTCAGATCGCCAGAAGTGATACGCCGTACCAAGTTCACGCTGCAGACCGATGCGCACGTTTTCGAGCACCGTCAGATGCGGGAACGTTGCTGAAATCTGAAACGAACGGATGACACCTTTTCGCGCAATCTGGGCCGACTTAAGCCGAGTGATGTCCTCGCCCTGATAAAGGATCGCGCCGGAAGTCGGAATCAGAAATTTCGTAAGCAGGTTAAAAACCGTGGTTTTGCCCGCGCCGTTGGGCCCAATCAAGGCATGAATGTGTCCGCGTTGGACCTTGAGGTCGACGCCCGAGACCGCAACAAAACCTTTGAACTCTTTCACAAGGTTTCGTGTCTCTAAAATGATGCCTGCAGTCATGTTGTTGTTTCGGCGCAGTGGGCGGGGTTACCTGACAGCCGCGGATATTAAGTCAAGTGCGGATCGCCGGTGTAATAACCCTGAAATCTTGCTTGCCGCATCACAAGCTCGGCTGCGATCAGGTCAAGTGCCGCAAAGCCCACCGATTTGTACACGGTGATGTCGTCTGCGGATTGGCGCCAGGACTGATCGGGCATGGCCATCATGTCAGCTAGGTCGGCACGAATATCGTGGGGAGTTAGAAAGCCTTGCTCGATCGCCTGATAAACCTCGCCTCCCTTATCAAGCACTGCTTCACGTTGGTCGGCGAAAACGCTGGCCCTAGCCATCAAGCGAGGTTCGGCCTCCGCCATTTGACGCGTGAATGCGCCGATCAAACCAATATGGACACCACGAGGTACTTCGTCTGCTCGAATGAAGGCCTGCGAGGCAGTGGTTGCTACCGCGACCACATCGGCTTTGCCGAGCGCCTGATCGAGCTTCCTAACCGGCTCGGCGCTTAGGCCTCGCGCAGCAAGCATTGTGGCGACAGCCTGCGCTGCTTCGAGCCGTCGTCCATAGATGCTCACCCGATCGATGTTAAGCGCGCTGACATGTGCGAGGGCAAGCGGCAGACTCAAGGCGCCCGTACCCACGATCAGCAAGTGGCGGCTGTCGGCACGTGCGAGTCGAGTTGCTGCAAGCGCAGCTGCGGCCGCCGTACGACGCAAGGTGAGCGCCGTACCATCCATGACTGCAAGTGGTTGACCGTTCTGAGCATCGATTAAGACATACACGCCTGAGACTGCGGAAAGACCCTGGGCATGATTGCCAGGCCACACCGAGATCAGTTTGACCCCGATGCGCTCGCCGCTGCGCCAGGCGGGCATGACGAGCAGACTGCTGTCGTCATCGTTGGGTGCGTAGTGACTTCGCGCGGGTGTGGTGATGTTTTGCCTCAAACCCTCGGCAAGGGCTTGAAGCAATGCGGGATAGGGCAGTGCCTCATCAACCGCGTTTGCGTCGAAGTTTTTCATTGCGGTTTTGAAACGAGGCTGAGAGGGCCTTGGGCGAAGCTGAAAGCGCCTTGGGTGAAGCTAAAGCGCCTTAGGGTTTGATGCCTCGCTCCTGGATCAATTTTACCCAGCGCTTTTCTTCCTGATTCATGAACGCTCTAAACTCTGATGGTGTCGATGCACGTATTTCAACACCTTGCATTTTGAACTGCTCGATTAACTCAGGATCGGTTGCAATTTTTGAAATCGCTCGCTGCAGCTTTTCAACGATTACATCAGGGGTTGAGGCCGGAACAAGCATCCCTTGCCAGAAACTGATGATTAACTCCTGTTTGCCTGTGAGCTCAAACAATGTCGGTATTTCTGGAAAAGCGGGTATCCGCGAGCCACTCGTCGTCGCGATTGCGCGTGTTTTTCCGGTGGCAAGAATCGGTTTCGCTTCAAGAGCTGCCGAAAACATCATGTGTGCCTGACCACTTGCAACATCCTGCCCGGCCTGTGCACCGCCCTTATAGGGAACGTGGATCGCTTCGGTCATTGTTTCTTGCTTAAACATCTCAGCAATCAAGTGATTGGTTGCTCCGATGCCCGAGCTTGCGACGTTGAACTTGTTCGGGTTGGCTTTTAGTTGCGCGATCAGTTCGCTGAGGTTTGTTGCGGGAAATGCCGCATGGATGTGAAGAATGAAGGGTGTGATTGACATCAACGAAACCGGCTTGAAACTCTTGTGCGGATCGTACTGAACCTGGCCGGTCAGTGTGGGATTGATAACAAGCGACGTGCCGCCCGCGTAAATAATCGTGCCATCCCCAGGTGAACGCGCAACGTAATTGGAGGCAACCGTCGTCGCAGCGCCAGCCCGGTTATCGACGAGAACGGGCTTTCCCACTGCTGTCGATAGCCGGCTCGCATAGGCTCTGGCGACCGCATCGTTTACGCCGCCCGGCGGATAAGGTACGACCAGCGTGATCGGTTTTGTTGGCCATTCGGTTTGGCCGATGCCCGTAAGCGGCAACAAGGCAAGAACAAGAAGTGTGAAGTATTGAATGAGTTTATGCATGGTGTTGGACGAAGCGTTCATGGGAAAAGCTCATCGTTAGCGGAAAAAACCACCGACCGTGCCCCGTAGCAAGAAGGCTTGGGTCGATCATAACGCGTACCGATCTGCCAGCGATGGCTTCGCCCCATGCATCCAGGACGATTGTTCCCTTGTTGATCTGAAACACCCGGCCCGCTAGCAATGGGTTTCTGCATCTATCGAGTTCCCGAGGGCAGTCGTGCCTTGGTGGGGAGTGGTTGCCAATGGCATGGCCAGTTCGTCGTAATAAGTCTGCCGTGAGGCAATGTGAACGGGCTTGTCCTGGTTACAACCGGATTTAACCTCCATGTCGGCGGGTCGCTCGATACCCAGCATGGGGTCGAGACCGCGATCGTTCGAAGGAAGTTAGCTTATTGCTTGCCTGTTTGAATCAGTTCGCGGTCTTGGATTTCTGAGGAAATATCCGAATCAGTAACATCTCTGATACCGCCGGCATGGCTTCTCGATGAACTCGAACGCGCGGAGCCTGCAGACCCTTGGAGTCGTAAGCAATAAGCCTGAGCCTCGACAGCGACCCGAGCCGCGCGATGGTTTGTGCTAAAGCGTTGACGGAGTTTCGCAGCATCGCCAGGCATAACTCGAAGGCTCGTAAGGCGACTGCGCTGCCTAAATGCGTATTCCACCGCACTTGGACAGTGATTCCAGCGGAAACTGGACGGCTATTCCACGACTAACTGGACAGTTGAATCGTGTAGCGAGCGGTGTGTGGATTGTGCTTGATCCTGTCGATGGGTGGAAGGGGTTGAGGGTGTGGTTTGGAAGCGGGTGCAGGGTTATGCACAGGCGGCCGACAGCGCGCCTCTAACGCTGGCGGTCGGCGGGCTGTGTAGAACCCGTCGGGTGAGCC
>Ga0214921_10012145_pt1 | contig 10358 bp, 10 predicted proteins | sample LL1505_MetaG_FD_177992 | JGI IMG/M metagenome (GOLD analysis project Ga0214921, IMG submission 177992) | Freshwater microbial communities from Lake Lanier, Atlanta, Georgia, United States - LL-1505 | ecosystem: Environmental > Aquatic > Freshwater > Lake | place: USA: Georgia | collected...
CGCCATTTTTATCTTGAAATTGATAGCTTACTGTTAATTTAATAATTTCTTCCGTAGATATTCCTCTTGAATCGACAAGAGAGCTTTCCGTTGCATCATAAATTTGAGCTCTAAATATATAAGCATTCAAATTTTTTTCGTCTTTTTTAAAATTTAATTTTTGTTCTAAATTAAAAGCCAGGTCTTTATCGCCAACTATTTCTGATTTAGAAATAATTACTTGTTTAGAGTTTCCAGTATATATAGGTGAAAATCCGCAGTGAGTTAAAGTAAACGATATCAGGATAGTTAGAAGGGATTTATTTATCATTAGTAACAATATTAAGCAGTTTATTTTTTATAAAAATTTTTTTTATTACATTTTTTTCTTCTAATATAACTTTAATATTTTTAATTGCTAAGGATTTACTAAAAATACTGTCTTCATTTTCATTGTTAATAGCGTTGATAATTGCTCTTTTTTTGCCGTTTATTTGAATTACAACATCGAAGTGATCTTTTTGTATTAGATTACTTTGTATTTTTGGCCATTCTTGTGAAGTTAGATCATTTTTTTTAGTTATCACTTCCCAACATTCATTTGCGATATATGGAATGAAAGTAGATATAATAATTAAGTATTTTTTATATGTTTCTATAAGAAAATCTTTATTCAAAGTCTTTTTATCAATTTCTTCATTAAGATTATTTAAAAAAACATAAAGTTTGGCAACTGCAACATTAATATGAAAATTTTCTATACATTCTGTGATTTCTTTTATTAGAATATTAGTTTTAATTAAAAAATTATTATCAGTTTCTTCTTTTTCTTTTTCATAAATTTTTATTCTTTCACAAACACGCCAAATTTTTTGTATATATTTAAATGCTCCTTGAATTCCACTATCACTCCATTGAATATCTCGATCCGGAGGACTATCTGATAAAATGAACCATCTTACAGCATCTGCTCCATAAATTTTGATAATATCATCAGGATCAACAATATTTTTTTTAGATTTAGACATGGCCTGGCTATCTCCTTTTAAAACTTTTTCTTTGTTATCTAAAAAATAAGATCCATCTTTTTCAATAACTTCCTTTGGAAAGACCCATTTCCCTTTTTCTGTTTTAAAGGTTGGATGACATACCATTCCTTGAGTAAAAAGATTTTCAAAAGGCTCAGAAACTTTTAATTTAAATTCATCTTGCAGCGCTAAAGTAAAGAATCTTGAATATAAAAGATGAAGTATAGCATGCTCAACACCACCAATATATTGGTCTACTGGCATCCAATAATTAGCCTCATCTATATCAAAAGGCGTTTCATTTGCTTTTGGAGAACAGAAACGAAGAAAATACCAAGAAGAATCCACAAATGTATCAAGAGTGTCAGTCTCGCGAATCGCCTTCATTCCAGTTTTTGGACATTTTGTATATTTCCATGTGGGATGATTCTCCAATGGATTTCCTGGTTTACTAAAATCTACATCTTTAGGAAGTTCTACAGGTAAGTCTTTTTCAGGAACCAAAACAACTTCACCATCTTCTCTATACATAATTGGAATTGGGCATCCCCAATATCTTTGTCTAGATATTCCCCAGTCTTTAAGACGATAAATTATTTTTGAACTTCCTAAATTTTTTTCTTCTATTTTTTTAATAATATTTTTTTTGGCATCTTCAACACTTAAATCATTAAGAAAATCTGAATTAACAATATACCCATCGTCAATGTATGCCTCATTTTTAATTATGATAGACTTAGATTTATTAGGACTTACAACTGGAATGATTTCTAGATTATACTTTTTGGCAAATTCTAAATCTCTCTGATCATGTGCTGGGCAACCAAATATAGCTCCAGTCCCATAATCCATTAGTATAAAATTAGCCACAAAAATTGGTATTTTTTTATTTAAAAAAGGATGCGATACAAAAAATGGCGTTTTGAAACCTAATTTTTCATTTTTAGATAATGATGATTCTGTTCCAATATTTTTTAATGCAAGTTCTTTAAAATCTTGAAAATTTTTTTCATTTTTAAAAGATTCTGTAAAAGGGTGATCCGGGGCAATTGCAATAAATGAAGCTCCAAATATTGTATCTGGTCGTGTTGTAAAAATTTTAATTTTAGCATTTTTAAAATCAGAAATAAAATTAATCTCACAACCCAAAGATTTTCCAATCCAGTTTTTTTGCATTAACCTTACTTTTTCTGGCCAACCTTTTAAGTCATCAAGCGATTTTAATAGTTGATCAGAATATTTTGTAATATTTAAGAACCATTGATTTAATTCTTTTTTTTCAACGGTTACTCCTGATCGCCACCCCTTACCATCAATGACCTGTTCATTTGCAAGAACTGTATTGTCAACAGGATCCCAATTTACATAACTTTTTTTTTTATAAGCAATTCCTTTTTTAAAAAGTAGAGAGAATAATATTTGTTGATGTTTGTAGTATGATTCATCACAGGTAGAGATTTCTTTATCCCAGTCAATAGAAAGACCCAGACGTTTTAATTGCAATTTCATCGCAGAAATATTTTTTAATGTCCAGTCTTTTGGATGTAAATTATTTTGAATAGCAGCATTCTCCGCCGGCAAACCAAAAGCATCCCAACCCATAGGATGCAAAACATTATAACCAGTTAATCTTTTAAAATTAGCAATCACATCTCCAAGAGTATAATTTCTTACATGTCCCATATGAATATTTCCCGAAGGATATGGAAACATTTCTAAACAATAAAATTTTTTTTTATTTTTTTTATTTTTTGTTAAAAAAATTTTTTTGTTCTCAAAAAAAGATTGCCATTTTGATTCTGTTTTTAAATGATTATAGTTATCCATTAATTGATAGTGACTTGAAGTCAGTATGAATTATTTTTTATCTTTTTCTTCTTCTATTTTAATTCTTCTTGCAGTATCAAGGATTTTATCCTTAACATTGTTAGAAAATTCTTTGTTCATTAAAGTGGTTTTACATTTTTCAGAAGTTTCGCATATTTTTTTGTGAGTAATAACTTCAATAGAGTTAGATTTTATTTCATTATTTAAAAATCTAACTGTAACTTTAATATATTCGTTTGAATCTAAATTTTCAGAGTACCAGTCATAAACAACGACACCTCCAGAATAGTCCGCATTTATCATCGGCATAAAATCTAGGCTTTTTAAAGTGGCTCGCCAAAGAACGTTGGATGTTGCAAATTCAAAAGTATTGCTCTTCTTATTTATATTATTAATATCTCCAAAGATGCCCCCACCTTTAGCTACAGCTTCTTCCTGTCTTTTTTTTAAATTAGGCTCAGAATTTATAACTTCACCGCTAACAGGGTCTTTTTTGGCGCAAGATAATAAAAATACAAGACAAAGAATCGATATATTTAAAATAGCTCTAATTTTCATGTTTTTATAAATAATTGTTTAATAAGCCATTGTATTTAATGTTGTTTTACAAAGTGACATTTATGCAACGAAATAAAAAATATAATAAAATTGTTAAAAAAAATTAAACAAGATTTCACGACTATTATATTAATACACTGTTTAAAACAACTAACAAAACAAAGGAAAACAAATGAAAAAAACTCTATTAGTTACAAGCGCCCTAGTGGGACTTGTAGCTTCAAGCGCAGTTGCACAAACAACTGTGTCTGGAAGTTTAGATATCATTTCTAGAAATACCTCTTACAGCGGAACAGCCGCTAACGCAATGAAGAGCGATTCATATCTAGGAAGAGAATCTCAAATTAACGTTCAAAATAAAGGAAAATTAAATATTGGTGGCTTAGAATATGCTGCTGGTTTTTCTTTAGAATTTGATGGTGGAAAAACTGTAGCCGAGACTGTTGGAACTACATCTAATGAAAATCTTTATATTGATTTCATTAACCCATCATCTGCAACAACTTTAACTGTTGGTATCGATCACATTCAAAACAGCAAAAATTCTGGCTTGAAAACTGTGACAGATTTCATCGATGATGTTGGCGGCGGAGTTTTAAGCTCAAACCTAATTGATTTAGGCGCTAAAACTAAAGAATACATGGGCGTTGGAATCGTACAAGGTTTAGGAGCTTCTGGTTTAACTGCTTCTTACTTATATGTTCCAAATGGTTCTAATATGGGCGGTGGAGACACAGCAAGTGCGTCTGAAGATTCTGGCTCTAACTCTGCATACGAATACGGTGTTAAAGGTGACAACGCATTTGGTGTTAAAGGTTTAGCACTTGAATATTGGAAGAACAAAAGAAATAAAAACGTAGCTTCTGATTTTGATTCAACTGGAACAAAATACTCTGTAAACTACACTTACGGTGATGTTACAGTAGGCGCTATCGATGCAGTATCAAAGAACGGTACTTATGTTGCAGCTAGTAATATAAAAAATGATACTAGACTTTATTCATTGTCTTATGCAGTTAATAAAGAGCTATCTGTATCTGTAATCACAGGTAAAACAGAAATAACAAATACTAATGGCACTAGAACAGGTGAAGATGAATCATACAAATCTCTTCAAGTTGGTTACAACTTAGGACCAGTTGGTGTTGCTGCTGCTTATTCTAAAGCTTATGACTTAGCTGGAACAGCTAATCAAGATGCTGAGCAATTAAGCATTCGTTTATCAACAAAGTTTTAATTAAATTTATTTAGTTAATAATTTTATAAAAGCCCCTTACTATAAATTAGTAAGGGGCTTTTTTTTTAGAAAAAAAGATATACCAGCAAAAGACCTTGCTTTTGTCATTCTAAGTTTATTAATATTGATTGAATTAATACCACCAAGAGCACATATTTTAATTTTCCAATTATTAGTTAAAAGATTGAATCTATTTATTCCTAAGATTTTATTTATAGAATATTTTTTATTATAAAATAATGGAGAGACCATAATGTTTTTGCATAACTGTTCTTTCTTTTTATAGTATTCAAGCTGATTATGAGCCAAGCCAATAATTTTAAAATTTTTTTTTAACAACATAGGTCTTTTTAATTGTTTGTGGTCAGATGATAGAAATGTACCATTTGCATTATACTTAATGGACATTTGATAATTATTAATCAAGTAAAATGGGATTTTATAAGATTTTGAAAATTTAATTATTGATAATACATTATTTAGATTTGATTTATTAATGTTATTGATATTTATTACAATATTAATGTTTTTAAATTTTGTTATATTTTTTTTAAAAATATCATTTAATTCTTCTAAAAATACGTAATATTCATCCAGCATATTTTTATCAAATAATTTTATGTCTATTATTGAAAACTATAATCGAATTTATAATTTAATAAATGTTTATAAAAATAAAACTAAATTAATAATTGTTACAAAGAATCAGGATCTAAATAAAATTAAATTGATAATCAATCAAGGACATAAGCATTTTGGAGAAAACAGAGTTCAGGAAGCAAAGGAAAAATGGTCCAAAATTGTCGTAGAAGATATTAATATTAATTTGCACTTAGTTGGCAAGCTACAATCTAATAAATCAAAAGAAGCTCATAATTTATTTGATTATATACATTCACTAGATAATGAAAAATTAGCAAAAAGCTTATCACTAATAGAGAGCTCAAGTAGTAGAAAAATTAAATATTTTGTCCAGATAAATATCGGCAATGAACCTCAAAAAAATGGTTTAGAAATATCTCTAGTAAATGATTTTGTTTATTATTGCAAAAATGAACTAAAATTAAATATTATTGGGTTGATGTGCATACCACCATTAATTACTGATCCTACTAATTTTTTTTTACAATTAAAAAAATTAGCACAAATTAATAATCTCCAAGAGTTAAGCATGGGCATGTCCAATGATTTTGAAAAAGCAATTAAATGTGGTGCAACTTTTATAAGGATTGGTTCTGCTATCTTCAATGAATCTTAATTTTTGTATTATTTTTAATATTTTTTAAGAGATCAATTAAATCTTTTTTTTTAAGCGCAATACATCCAGCCGTTGCTTGAAATTTTTTTTTGGCAATATGGATAAATATTCCACTACCTTTATTTTTAACAACCGGGTTTGTATTATAATTTAATACCAAAATTAAATCATAAACATTATCTTTTCTATAAAGTCTTTCATGATTAAATTTACTTGGTAATTTTATTTCCTTATTATAAAAATTACTAGCTGGATCATCACACCACCCTATATTTCTTTTAATTTTTTTTTTTTTTATTGGAGTTTTAATATTCTTAATTTTGTCAGGTCTATAATAGACTTTTGTTATTTTAAATAGTCCCTTAGGAGTTATGTTATCACCTTCTTTTTCTTTCTTTTTAACTCCTGCTTTTCCCAAGGCACAACGAAATTTAAGATTTTTATACTCTAAATAGCCAGTTTTTTTTATAATAATCATATTAATTATATTATATATTTATTTATGAATAATATTCATCTTCATATCATTGGATCAGAGCCTTTTTCTAATTTATTGAATGAGTTAAATTTAAACTACAACATTAGTTTTAATAAAAATTTTAAATTTAATAATAAAGATACTCTTGTTAGAGTTATTTTTGTTGAAAAATTACAAATAATAGACATAAAAAAATTTTTTTTAGAAAATATACCAACTATTTTTTTATTAAAGAGTAAAGATTTTTTATTAAAAAATAAGTTAACTTTATTAGATTTTCACGTTTCTTTATTTGTTCCAATAGAAATTTTATCTTTTAAAGAAATAATAAATATTTTGATAACAAAGTATAATTTTTTTAAAAAATCTAAGATTGTTATTAATGATTATGAAATTGATTCCAATCAAAGAGTTATAACAAAAAATAAAATCAAAGTTAAACTCACAGAAAAAGAATTAGAATTAATATTAGTTTTAAACAAGAATAATGGTTTGGAAAAATCTTTTTTATTAAAAAATATATGGAATCGTAGCTCAGATTTAGAGAGCCATGCATTCGAGACTCATTTGCATCGATTAAGAAAAAAAATAAATAAATTTTTTAAAGATAGTAAATTTATTACGGAGAAAAATTCTTTATACTATTTATCTAAATAAATTAATTATTCTAACCTTGCCCCAATTTTTTGGATTATTTTTGAAGCCATTATTGACCCAGTTTCTAGGCATTTTTTAATATCAGAGTTATCTAAATATTCTTTTAAAAACCCTGCAGCAAATAAATCTCCAGCCCCTGTTAGATCTAATATCTTTTTAACTTTTATGCTGTTGCAATTTATGATTTCATTATTTTTAACAGCCATGCTTCCATTCTCGCTTCTTGTGATTATTATTAATTTATTTAGCTCCTTTAATTGATTTATAGAATCTAATAAATTTTTTTTATTTGCCAATTCATTTATTTCATTTTCATTTCCTATTAATATATCTAGATCATCTTTAAGTAGGCTATAAAAGTCTTGTTTATGTCTAGCCACACAAAAGATATCAGATAAACTCATAGCAATTTTAATCTTGTTCTTCTTCGCTATATTTATTGCATGTTTAAACATTTTTTCACTTATTCCTTTATCCCAAAGATATCCTTCTAAAAAAATTAGTTCGTGATCTATGATATTGTTTTCATTTATATCACTGTCCGAAAGATGTGATGATATTCCAAGATAGGTACACATAGTTCTTTCTGAGTCAGGAGTAATTAAGATAATAGAAGCGCCAGTGGTCAAATCTTCATTTTTTTCGATATAATGAAATTTTACATTTATATCTTGAAGACTTTTTTTATATATCTCGCCAAAATTATCAGAGTTAATTTTTCCAATAAAAGATGGATTCCCTTTAAGATAAGCAATCCCAGACATTGTATTAGCAACAGAACCTCCTGCTACGACTTTCTCAATTTTAATATTTTTGTTAAGATCTTCAAATTCAGACTTATTAATAAGTTTCATAGAACCTTTAATAAGGCTTCTTTTTTTTAAAAATTCATCATCTACTTTTGCCAGCACATCAACAATTGCATTGCCTATTCCTAATATTTTTTTATTCATTTTTTTCTTTGTATAGACAAATTTTATTAATTACGCACTCTTTGCATAATGGGTTTCTAGCTTTGCATATATATCTCCCATGCAAAAGTATTAAATGATGGGCTTTTTTTATATGTTTTGTGGGCAATATTTTTAAAAGCTGGTCTTCGACTTGTTCAGGATTTTTACCATTAGAAAGGCCTGTTCTATTGCCAACTCTAAAAACATGAGTGTCGACAGCAATCGTTGGTTTGTTAAATGCAGTATTTAAAACGACGTTTGCTGTTTTTCTGCCAACTCCAGGAAGAAGTATTAGCTCTTCAATTTTATTTGGAACTTTGCTTTGATGTTTTTCTAATAAAATTTTAGATAAATAATATAAATTTTTAGCTTTGTTGTTAAACAGTCCTATACTTTTAATAAGATTTCTTATCTTATTTATTCCAAGTTTCACAAAATGTTTGGGGGTGTAATATTTTTTATATATGCTTTTAGTAACGTTATTTACGTTAAGATCCGTACATTGCGCTGAAAGAACAACAGAAGTTAACAAAGTAAATTGATTTCTATATTTCAAAGATGTTTCTGGATTCTTTATTGATTTATTTAAAAGCTCAATAAGCTTTAAAGCTTTATTTTTATTCAGGAGCATTAAACAAGATTCAAATACTTTTATAAAATTTATTTCAAGCCAAACATGTCTTGCATATTAAATAAGCCTTTATTTTTTTTACTTATCCATATAGCAGCATTTAATGCTCCATCAGCAAAGAGCTCCCTTGAAAAAGCAGTGTGTTTTAATTCTATATTTTCTATTTGATTATCAAAAAACACAGAATGTTTGCCAATAGTTTTCCCTTTTCTTATAACAAAAAAATTAACTTTATTTTTTTGCAGACTTCCTCTTTTATTTAAAAAGGTTTTTCCTTTTATTGATTCTAGATTTTTATTTTTTCCTTTGGATACTGCATTCGCTAACATCAATGCTGTTCCTGATGGATAATCAACTTTCATTTTATGATGATTATCACTAATTCCTATTTGATAATTGTTAGGAATTTTTTTTGAGAGAATGCTAACAATATATTCTAAAAGATTAATTCCCAAGCTCATATTGCCAGATTTGAATATAGAAATTTTTTTTGAGTAATTTTTAATTAAATTATTTTGTTTTTTTGTAAAACCTGTTGTTCCGATTACAACTTTTTTTTTTAATTTTTTTGCATAATTTAAAATTTCAAGAGAAGCTTTAGGTTTTGAAAAATCAATAATAACATCCGTTTTTTTAAAGGCTTCCAGGTTATTTTTTTGCGTTTTAATTCCATTTATAGTTTTTCCTGATTTTACATCGGTTAAGCTATGTAATTTTAGATTTTTGTTTTTAGATATTCTTTTAATAAGAATTTTTCCCATTCGTCCAAGAGCTCCAGTGATCGTGATGTTAATTCTTTTCATTAATTACCGCTCCAAAACTTTTTAGCTTTATTTATAAAATTTTTTATTTCTGAATTGTTATCTAAATCTTCTAAAGATTTAAATTTTTCGAGCAAGTCTTTTTGCTCTTTTGATAAAGATTCAGGAATTATAACGTTTGTTTCTAGATATAAATCTCCGTAATGATCGTTTCTTACAACGGGCATTCCTTTGCCTTTAAGTCTAAACTGTTTTCCGGATTGCGTGCCTGCAGGAATTTTAACTTTTGATTTTCCTCCATCGATTGTTGGAACTTCTATTTCTGCCCCAAGTGCAGCATCTGTCATAGATATAGGTAATTTGTAGTATAAATTTTCTTCAGATCTTTGAAAAATCTTATGTTTTTCAAGCGTTATAAATACATAAAGATCTCCATTGGATCCACCCCTATAACCCGCATCTCCTTTTCCAGACAATCTTATTTGTGTTCCGTCATCAACGCCTTTTGGAATTTGAATAGAGAGATTTTTTTTTGTTTTAGTGGCGCCCGATCCTTTACAGTCTTTACAAGGATTAGAAAGCATTTCACCTTCACCTCCGCAATCAGGACATGTTTGTTGTAAAGTAAAAAAACCTTGTTGCGTTCTTACTTTTCCATGTCCATCACAAGTAGAGCATTTTTTTGGTTTTGAGCCAGGTTCTGCACCACTTCCAGAACATTTTTCACATTTTTCATTTGAAGATAAATTGATAGTTTGTTTTTTTCCAAGGTAAGCTTCTTCTAAAGTTATCTCTAAATTAATTTTTAAATCGGACCCGCGATTAGATCTTGATTTTTTAGAGCTCCTCCCACCGCGACCAGAGCCCATAAAGTCGCCAAAAAAATCATCGAAGATGTCAGAGAATGCGCCAGATTCAAAACCACCAAAGTCAAAACCTCCAGCTCCACCAGCTCCACCTTCAAATGCAGAATGTCCAAATTGATCATAGG
>Ga0214921_10012147_pt1 | contig 10357 bp, 7 predicted proteins | sample LL1505_MetaG_FD_177992 | JGI IMG/M metagenome (GOLD analysis project Ga0214921, IMG submission 177992) | Freshwater microbial communities from Lake Lanier, Atlanta, Georgia, United States - LL-1505 | ecosystem: Environmental > Aquatic > Freshwater > Lake | place: USA: Georgia | collected 2015-05-28
ACTGGGGGCATATTCACTGGGGGCATATTCACTGGGGGCATTTGGGGCATATTCATTAGGGGCATATTCATTTGGGGCGCACTTACTGGGGGCATATTCATTTGAGACATATCTGGCATACCTATTGTTGGTGGCATACCCATTGTTGGCATTGCTGTTTGGATACTGCTATTTGCTATTTGATTTTTAACACTGTCTGGCATACTCGCAAGAAATTGGGAACTAACACCTGGCATACCTGAAGACCCTGGCATACCTGACATACCCGCATCTGCTCCTTGTCCAAATCCCATTAAATTCTGCATTGGGTTAGGTTGTGGTCTATCCATTTTTTTACTATTTTGGTGATTGCTTTCACTTGATACTCTTGATAGTTTAGATGATTTCTTTTTACTATCTTTTTTTATTTTTTTCAAACTTTTTTTTGTGTTTCGTGATATTAGGTCAAGTTTTTCCATAATTTTATCATGTGTTTTCTTGCTATTCTTCTTATGGTTTTTAGTTCTACTTTGTTTTGCTGGTGTCGTTGATTGTTTATCAGATGAAGATTTATCAGATGATTCAGATTCAGATTCAGATTCAGATTCTTCTGATGTTTCAGAAGATTCAGTAGACTCTGAACTGTCATCTTCTTGGGTTTTTTTAGTATTAGGTGCTTCAGTTGATGAGATTGGTGAGAGTGGAGGAGTATTTTTCTTGTCTTTTTCTGATGATGATGATGAAAAATCAGTGGTGGTTTTTGTGGTATCTCTTGATATAGATGCTTCACTGCGCATACGATCCATAAATTTACTTCTAGCAAATGAACGACTAGTTATATTAGAACTTTCAGTTGCTGTATATTCTGAGGATGACAATATACTATTAGTTTGTTGTTTCGAAGATTTAACCATTATAAAATTCATAAAGAAATTATTTTTTTTTAAAATTGACACTGGATTATATTTATAATGATGTGTAATATTTTTATCTTCAATATTTATGGGTTCTCTTAATTTTTCAGGAACTACTTCATTAATAAATTTAATTATACTTGGAGGAATAATAATTTCCTTATTCTGTTCTAACCATCTTAATAAACAATTGAAAAAGTAATGAACGTCATAATATTCTGTTTTTGTTTCTTTGGTTTTATTTAAATATGATGTTGTTTTTGACAATTCATAATTATGTATCTTGATAGTTTTATTTATATTAGGTAATTTGAATTCATTATCTTCTATACTATATTTTGTATGTCCCCGCTCATCATCAAATACCAAAATAGCATCTAAGTCTAATTTATTATGTCTAAAATCTGGTAAAAAATCGGTTATTGTGTATAAAGCGTATAATATTTGAAAAAATAATGTTTTCCATTCTTTCTCATCCATTGTTTTCCAATTTTTTTCGATATATTGAGACATTGTCATATTTTCAGTAAAACCTTCTGTAATCATTACATAAATTTTATTATCTTTAAATTCTTTCAACTCTTTGAAATCTTTAAATATTTCTTCATTATCAATAATATCAAATAACATAACTGGTAACAAAGTATGTATGAATTTATGTAATGTAACCAACTCTGATAAAATATACATCATTGTCATTGGATAAATAGCATTATTTATCATACTAGTATCATTAACATCTTTATATACACCAAAATATACATTACAATACAAACCATTTATTGTTTTCATTCTGTATTGATGTGTTTCGCTACTTGTTTTTCCTACATAAGTAAATTTATTATTTGAATTAAATATATATTTTTTGTAATCATAATTATTTGTTTTCTTAATATCATCAATATAAATTGTGCTCTTATTAATTTTTCTTATTTCGTAATTATTTTTTGGTTCTTTTGAATATATCAAATCATTGTATATATCTAATAAAAAATCAATATCGTCATATTTATTCATTATTATATTATTGTAAATTATAAATTATAAATTATTATTTATATATATAGATGAGTATATCTGTTTGTATATGGTGTATTCAAAGCACCAATGGATATCTGGAGAGTGTTATTACTGAGGCATTATCTAGTATTAAATCAGAAGTAACCGTTGATGGGGAATTAAAAATCATTAAACCAAAAATTAATTACCAGTTTAAGTGTGGCAAAATTGATCACGATAAACCAATTAAAGATTGGACTATCTACAAAAGTTCTGGTGAGCAAATTAATAAACTTTTGGAAGATAGATGGAAAGAAACACCAATAGGATTAGCAAAACAAGAAGAAGCGAAAAACATAAAAATGGAAATTATTTTGAGACAACATCAGAGAGATGCCGAATATAAAGCACGTCAAATAAAAGAACACCAAAGATATATGGCAGAAGAAAAGGCGCGTATAGCTAAAGAAGATTACGAAAAGTTAAAAGAGTTAGACTACAAATGTAAGACTGATTCTGAATGGCGTAAACAAGAAGCACAACAAGAGTACGCTAGACAAAAAAACCTTATGTCTGAATATAAGCAAAATTATTACACAATGTCTCCTTGCCAAGGTCAAATTTGTCAGGGGCGGAATGCGGAGTGTGTTGTAGATACTCAGTGTCCTGATTGTCGATTTAGAAATGGCAGCGTACCTGAACCTAATCGCAAACCTTCTGTTGCGTCTGTTTCTGTTCCTTCTGCTCCTTCTGCTTTTGCTCCTTCTGCTTTTGCTCCTTCTGCTTTTGCTTCATCTGCTTTTGTTCCTTCAACAAAAAATTGTAGGATTTGTACATATTCCAATGAAATATCCCGCAATTATTGTTCTATGTGTGGCACTAAATTATAAAATAATTAGTTATACTAAAAATTATGAGTAAATTATTATTCAATTCATAATTATCAATCAAGTTTGATAATTATAAATCGAATAATAATTTGTCAATATCAAAACTATACACTCCATCATCTTTTTTCTTAGTGCTTTTAGATGGTTTCTTTGTTGGTTTTTTGGTGTGTAATGTTGGTGTTATTGTATTATATTTAGAGGATGATGACAAAAAATCATTCATTTTAATACTTCCTTTTTTGGATGGTTTAGAAATTTTAATATCATCATTTTTTCTGAATTCAGCAAAAAATGGATTATGTTTTAATATTTCAGCAGGTATTTGATATTCGATATTGTGTAAGATTCTGCCACCTTTTGCTACATACTCACCACTTTGATATTTATAGGGGACGATAGATAATATAAAATTTTTTACTGATTTATCAATATTATCAGAAGTCATAATATCTGGAAAAAAACCTTTTCTCATAAAAGTATTAAAAAAATAATGAACGTCATAATATCTATTTTGGACGGGAGCAATATTAATACCTCGAGACCATTTATTTGAAATAGCTACTTTTTTATTATTAACAATACCAGGAATACACGCAAAATCAAAATCCCATATTTTTAGTTGGAAACCATTAGAAGGAACAATATATTTGTCTTGTGTATTGCCATTTTTTATTCTGTATCGTTGAGTTGTTTTTTTATTATTTGTTCTTGTTATTAGAATATTATTTGCTTTTAAATCATTATGTCTAAAAGCAGGATATTTAGACTGTATAATTGCTAAGGTTGATATTATTTGGAAAAAAAATATTTTCCAATCTAGTGTTGTTATTTTTGTGTGATTAAGTTTTACATAATCATTGAAATCACCTTGATTTGCCCATTCACTTATTAATATACTAACCTCATCATAAAATTCTCCTTTTTCATATCTCTCAACAAATTCTTTGTATTTTTCATTCTTTTTTGTTTTAGTTTTGTCAATTAATTGTTTTTGTTCTATTAGTTTCATAAATGTATTAATATTTGTATCAAATGTTCCTATTGGCAATACAATATGAGGTGTTTTTTTGGTTACAACAAAATATGATAATAATTTAATCATTAATAGTTCAGCATTTTCTGGTCTTTCTGTATCGTGGACGTCGCCATATTTATCTTTTATTGAATAAGCAACAACTTTTACAGCATATTCATATAATACATTATTATTATTATCTTTTTGTTCCCCTTTAAATGTATGCCCGGTTGTTCCACTTTTTACATATGTTAAGTCGCCTCCCAATTCATTAATAATAGTTCTAATGTCGTGTATTTCTTTATTTAATGTTGTTCGTGTATCATAACTTTCGCAACTATCATCTTTATTTTTACCATAACTAATATAAGCATCAGTATTTGTATCATCATAATCAACAATTGGTTTTAATTCTTTATTTTTTAATAATGATTTTACAAAATTAAGACGATTATTTATTGTCTCTGTTTTATCATTTTTAATACTCATTATTATATTTTTGATATTATATTTATATAAATTATTATTAAACACAAATAATAATTTAGAAAACTTAAAATTTATTTTTTGGATGCTTTATTTTCACTACGTTCTTTATCACACTTATTATATAATTTCATAAATTCAGTCTCATTAAATGCTTTCTTTGCGCTATCAAGATTTTTATCATTTTCCATTAGTAATTTAGAGCACGCCTTAGTCAATGACAAATGATTTAGAGTTTTGCTAATCTTAGTCTTAATATATGTTCTTAGTGCTGACATATCGGCAATAAATGTATTAGCACCTCGTCCCATCTTCTTGGATTTCTTGGATTTCTTAGTTTTCTTAGTTTTCTTAGATTTCTTAGTTTTCTTAGATTTCTTAGATTTCTTAGAACGTTTGCCACCAGAAAGTAAATCAACTTTCGTTTCTTCATTATCGCCACCATTAACATCAGTTAATAGTTTATTAACTGATTTGCTACGACGACGTTTTTTCTTTCCGCCATCTTGTTCAAGATTTAGTTTAGCATTAGCAATTGCTTTATCTACACGTCTTAATAACGCATTAACAGACTCAGAAGAACTCATTATAAATAATACAAATATTATTTTTTTTATACTAAATTAAATTAATTATAAAATAATTTTATATAATTTAGCACTATTATATATGAGTGTTTGTACTTATGATAATATTATTATTGGTGGTGGTATTGCTGGACTATATATGGCATATAAGTTAAAAAAAGCAAATAAAAAATTTATTTTAATTGAGAAAAATGAAATAATAGGAGGCAGAGCAATTCATAAACCATTTCACAGTGCTAATGTTTCTAGTGGTGCGGGTGTTGGAAGAAAAGACACAAACCCAATATTAATTAAATTATGTAATGAATTAAAAATAGATATTAAAGAAAGTAAAGCAATTATTGAATACAAATTAGAGAAAAAATGTGATGTTCTAGAAATATTCAAATTTCTAAAACAACAATATTTGAAAAATCCTGAATATTATAATACAATTACTTTTAGGGAATTTGGGGAAAAAATATTAGGTTCAAAATTATACAAATTATTTGTTATCTCAAATGGATATTCAGACTTTGAGGATGCTGATGTTTATGACACATTATTTCATTATGGCATAGAAGATAATGTTTCAGGATGGGATAAATTATTTATAAATTGGACTGAACTAATAAATAAATTGGGTGATAGTATAGGTTATGATAATATTAAATTATCAACCCAAGTAAAAAAAATAAATAGAAACAATCTTTTTGAATTAGAAACAGACAAAAATATAAATTATTATGGAAAAAAAATTATTATTGCTACAACTGTAAATATAACACAACAATTATTGCCAGAACATACAATATTAAAACAAATTCATTCACAAAAGTTTCTGAGAATTTACGCAAAATTAAACAAAAAAATTTGTGAAAATTATACTGTTGTAAATGGTGTTTTACAAAAACTAATACCAATAAAAGACAATATATTTATGATTGCTTATGCTGATAACAAAAAAGCAATGATATTAGATAAAATATTAAATTCGTGTTATGCTAAACAAATACTTGAAAAATTATTAGAATATACTTTTGATATGAAAGATATAAAAATTTTAGACTCATTATATTTTTATTGGGATGAAGGAACACATTACTATGAACCTATGAAAAATCAATTTAAATCAAGAGAAGATTTTATTAAAAAATGCCAATATCCAGAAAAAAATATTTTTATTATTGGTGAGATGGTTAGTTTATTACAAGGATGGGTAGAAGGTGCTTTACAAAGTGTTGAATGCTTATTCACTAGCAACACTAAAATTAATTAATTTTTGAGGCAACATAATACGTTTCCATCCTGATGAAGGCGACGCTATATTATAAACATATATATCGCCATCACTAGTATTAATACCATAAATTTTATTATTTGATATTGCCGCATAGGAAATCTTAATATTATTGTTAGTAATTTGAACCCAACCAGGATCACTAGCAGTAAAATTAGCACCTGAAGCATAATACACATCATTATTAGAATTTACTCCACCTGCTATTTTATTAATATCATCAAAAAATACTTGTTTTAAACTGCCGCCAATTTGTACCCAATTATCTGTTTTATAATCAGCATTAAAGTAAATATTGCCTTGGCGATTTGCTCCATATAGTTTTCCATTAGAAACAGCAACATTTACAAGTTTGCCTCCTACCTGTCTCCAGTTGGGTGATGTTCCAATATCTTTATCAGCAACATAAATATCATCATTGCTATTAACACCAGCAATAATACCTGATTTACCATCAGAACTAATTTGTACTAAACTTCCCCATAATGTAGCCCAAGTAATTGGATCTCTAAGTTGAGTATAAAGAATCTCATTAGCACTATTTACACCAAATAATCCACTACTTGAAAAACTGACATTAACTGCTTTTCCAGGAACTTGTTTTGCCGCTAATATTTGGTTATTTCCAAAACCAAACCCCCAAATATCACTAGCACTAGTTACACCAATTATAATAACATTATCATTATTATTAACCATTTGTGCTGATGATGACATTTGTTGGGGTTGGTTATATTCTCCTCCAATATTAATTGTAGAACCTTTCATTGGTAAATTAATTTGTTGGGGTTGGTTATATTCTCCTCCAATATTAATCATAGAACCTTTCTTTGGTAAGTTCATTACATGAGACCGCGCTCTATCTAACATTACATTATTTGACATTGACTTATTGTGTTGAGGGGATTGAATAATATGTCTATTACGTCTGCTATCACCACCATACATTATCTTTGATGTCATAAATTCATAGTTATCTCTTACAAAAAATATTAAAAATAAAATCAAAACAATAAAAAGCATAACATAAATGCTATTTTGAACAGTGGCATATTTTTTTACAGTATTTTTGAAACTTTCCATTTATATTATATAATATTATTTTTTATTTATACAAATAGAGTTTTTCAATGCTATCATAATATTTAATATATTACTATTCATAAAGCACAAATAATATATATACTAAAAATTGAATTTATAAATGCTAATAATTATTTATCATACTAGATAAATAATATTATGGGTGTCCCTGCTTTTTTTCGAAAATTAACAAAAAAACATAAAATCATTACTTTTACAAATAATAGAAAAATAGATTATTTGTATATAGATGCGAATTGTCTATTTCATCCACAATGTTTTCTTGAATTAGAACAAAATATTGACGAAACTAATGTTAATATTTTGAATTCAAAAATGTTTATTCGCATAATAACATACATTGACAAATTAATAGACATAGTAAAACCTAATAAATTTATTTTTATTGCTGTTGATGGAGTTGCACCATTAGCAAAAATTAATCAACAAAGAGTGAGAAGATTTGCTAATACTAATAATTACAAACATAGAATTATGCTAAAACATAATATTAAATTTAATGATAAATGGTCAAATATTGTAATAACACCTGCTACACAATTTATGTATGATTTAAATGAAAAATTATTGGAGCATTTTAAGAATAATAAAAAGATAATTTATAGTTCATATTTAGAAAATGGAGAAGGAGAACATAAAATTTTACAACATATGAAAAGTATTGATTACAAAGAACAAGATAATTGTGTGATATATGGTTTAGATGCTGATTTAATATTTTTAGCATTAGCAAGCAATAAATCAAATATTTTTCTTTTACGAGAAACTAATCAAGTTACTAATGATACACAAGATAACTTTTGTTATGTCAATATAGACCATATGAAATCTTGTATTAGAAAAGAAAATATAAATACTGATGATTATATTTTTATTTGTTATTTTCTAGGAAATGATTTTTTGCCACATTTGCCATCAATTGATATTAATATCAATGGATATGAATTATTATTGGGTGTGTATTTAGAAATTTATGACAAATTATTAGTAAATTTAATCATAAGAAATAAGAATAAAATTAGCATAAATCATCAGTTTCTATTAGAATTTATAGAAAGATTATCTAGTTATGAAAATATATTTTTCAAAAAAGACTTGCCAGAATATTTAGCATACAAAAGACAACAACGATGCTATGAAACAGAATTATACAAGAAAGAAATATGGGAATATGAAAATTTAAGAAATGTAAAAATTATTGATAATATTAAACTTGATACTCCAGGATTTAAAGAAAGATATTATAAACATTATTTTCATATTGAAACAAAAACAGATGAATTAAAAAGTAAAATTTGTCATAATTATTTAGAAGGATTAGTATGGGTAGCAAATTATTATTTTCTTGAATGTAATTCTTGGAGATGGCAATATAAATATACACATCCCCCATTTTTGTCAGATATTTATAATTATTTGAAAATGAAAGACATTAACAAAGATTTTAATATTATGAATAGCAAAGCAATAAATATGAATACACAATTATTATGTGTAATACCACCACAATTTTCTCATGTATTGCCCCAGAAAATTAGACATTTAAATAGTTCTATTGATTCGCCTATTATTGATATGTTTCCAATGATGTATAAATTAGATATGATAAATAAAACTCAGTTATATAAATGTATCCCAATATTGCCATATTTAGATATAGATAGAGTAGAAAAAGCAATTGATATAAAAGAATAAATAAACATATTTTATACATTAAATTTATAATGTCAATTAGCAAATATATAAGAAAAATAAATATTTCATCAATAGAAGAAAAAATATATCAAGAATTTAAATTTAATTTTGGTAAATTACACAATAAGACCCAAGAAATAAGCGACAATTTTGAGAAATATAGAATTAATTTATTCAACATATATGATTTTATAATTACAAATATTAATAATATTACAATAAAAGTAGATGAGACAAATATATTTATGGATATATATTTAGAAAAAATAATCAAGGCATTGGGTTATGATAATAATTTATATATTGTTGATTTTGGTGGAGGACAAGGTGTTTTTTTAAATCATATTTGTAAAAAATTAGACACACATAATTGTTGGGTAATTGAAAAAGAAAATAATGAATTCATATATTCACACGAAAATATAAAAAATAATACCAATACAAAACATATATTATGGGATAACAAAAAAATAAATCTAGCAGATAATTCAATTGATTGTTGTTGTGCTATTCAAGTATTACATCATATTGACAACAAAATAATAAAAAAAATATTAAATGAATTTTATAGAATATTAAAACCAGATGGCATATTATTTTTAGTAGAACACGATTTTACTGATGACCTACATAATAATATTGACTCAGATCATCATTTATATTATATTATGAATGACCAAATAAGATTACTAATTAATAAAAAAATAAATAATATATCAGAATGTATAGATAATTTTAAGAATTATGTTGATAATTATTATAGTAATTATAAATCACAAACAGAATGGGATAAATTATTAATGAAACATTCTTTTGTTAATAGTGGGATTGTTTCTACAAAAAGTAAATATAATGGAAAATATTTTAGTATATATAAAAAAATTACAAAGCATAAAATAAGTAGAAAACATAAGAAAAGCAAGAAAAGCAAGAAAAGCAAGAAAAGCAAGAAAAGCAAGAAAAATCTATATTAATTTTTCTTACATTTCTTATGTTTCTTTCTTTTATATTCTATTTCAATACATTCACTAACCTTATTATATTTATATTGTTTCGTTTCAATATGTGGATTTACTAATACTTTATCTTTATAACAATGGTCTCTATCACAAACATAATACTCATTGTCATTTAATATTTCTAACCATTGTATTCGTCTATGAATTTTATATTTATTTTTTTCATCAAACAAATCAAATGCTTTTGACGACCCATTATCAACGCGCCAAACACGCCCATCACAAGTGCTATTTAAATCTTGATCGTATAAAAAAGATTGTGGTGTATGTCCTATAATAACTGAACCAACCTTAAATGTATTAAGAACACCAGAAATATATTGAGAACATTCTGGGTCTGTCTCTTTCATTTCTTTTGGTATTTTTCCCAAAAATCTTGTCCAAAACATT
>Ga0214921_10012148_pt1 | contig 10357 bp, 10 predicted proteins | sample LL1505_MetaG_FD_177992 | JGI IMG/M metagenome (GOLD analysis project Ga0214921, IMG submission 177992) | Freshwater microbial communities from Lake Lanier, Atlanta, Georgia, United States - LL-1505 | ecosystem: Environmental > Aquatic > Freshwater > Lake | place: USA: Georgia | collected...
ATCAGAGAAACATTTATACAACGCAGTAAAATGGTAAATACCATGCGTACATTTTTGGGTGATAAAGGGTATCTAGAAGTTGAGACTCCAATTTTACAACCAATACACGGAGGTGCTGCAGCGCGTCCATTCGAAACGCATCACAATACATTGGATATGAAATTGTACTTGCGTATTGCAAATGAATTGTATCTAAAGAAATTAATTGTTGGCGGATATGATGGTGTTTTTGAGTTTGCAAAAGATTTTAGAAACGAAGGTATGAGTCGTTTTCATAATCCAGAGTTTACTCAAGTTGAATTATATGTTGCTTACAAGGATTACAATTGGATGATGAATTTGGTGGAGGAAATGGTTGAGAAAGTTTGTATTGCATTGCATGGTAAAACAGAAATAACCGTTGGTGAAAATACTGTCAACTTTCAACGCCCTTGGAAAAGATTTACCATGTTTGAAGCTATTGAACATTTTACTGGAGTTGATATTAGTAATATGGATGAAGCAACTATGCGTGAAGCTGCAAAAAATATGGGTATTCATGTTGAACCAAAATTAGCACGCGGTAAAATTATTGACGAAATATTTGGTGAGAAATGCGAAAGTAAATTAATACAACCTACTTTTATTACAGACTATCCAGAAGAGATGAGCCCATTGGCAAAGAAACACCGCAGCAAGCCGGGCTTTGTAGAACGTTTTGAGGCAATATGTAATGGCAAGGAAATTTGTAATGCCTATAGTGAGTTAAATGACCCTATTGACCAACGTAAACGATTTGAAGACCAATTGGAGTTAGCAAAACGTGGTGATGAAGAAGCAATGGTTTTGGATGAAGATTTTTTACGCGCAATTGAATTTGGGATGCCACCCACATCAGGTTTAGGAATAGGTATTGACAGGTTAGCAATGATAATGACCAATAGTAATTCAATACAAGATGTATTGTTCTTTCCGCAAATGCGCCCCGAGAAAAATGAATAATTGATTCTACTTTTTTAGTTGAAATTGTATTTACTTATCTACAGCTTTAAGTATAAAATCTTCGTATTTAAAAATTTTAGTGTAGTTGTTTTCGTATCCACTTTCGTGTGAAGTTTTTATGAAATCAAAATCAATATGCAAACCATCAAATTTATTTTCACATAGATTTTTGATACTTAATTCATTTTGAGAATTTTCAATTATTAGGTGCATTAAATCAAAGCCTAAAAAACCGGCTCTTGTTGGTTCAGCATAAAATTCATTTCTAAATTTTTGAATGAATTTCTTAGTTGAACTATCATTGTAATTGATAAAATAATTTGAAGGTATATGAAGGTTTAGTTCTTGAATAATGTTTAATTCTAAATTTTCATAATCAGACCACTGTTCAGTTCCAAAAACAGTTATTTTATAATCATCTTTTAGTGTGTAAATTTTATTGATAAAATCAGTTACAAAAGCCTGGTCATTACTACATACAATTATTACATTTTCTTTTGTTGTGCTAAGTTTATTTTTTGTACCTGCTATTTTCAAGTCTTTAAAAACTATAGTTTTTGCACTGTCGGTTGAAATTGAGTTGTATTTTAGTTTAAAAGCATCTACTAAATTTTTCTCTTTTTTCAAGCCATTATGAACTACGAAACATTGAGAATTTTTAAAGTTTTCACCTACATATTTAGCAATTTGTTCCAACTGTGTGGTATTTGATGAAGCAGCTTTAAAAGCAAATTCATTATTCAATAATATTTTCCCTTGTTGTCCAAATGGTGTACAATATATTTTTTTATTTTTTTTACAATATTCTGCTACAAATGGTGCATAGTTACTATTGAATGGTCCAATTATAATATTGGCTTTTTTTAGTTCTACATTCAATAAAATATTCTGAACACCAATAGTGTCACTTGGGCAATCAAGTGTAATTATTTCTACTTTTTTTTGAGATAAAAAGCTATCGCAAGCCAACTTTAAACCTTCATAAAATTCCAAAGCAGAGTAGCTCTTATTAAATACAGGAGGAGTTTTAATTTCTTCAGTTTCATCTTTTGATATTTCTTCTTCTGTGAAATTTTTATCTAAATAAAGCGGAATTAAAAGTGCTACGACAATTTTATTTGGATCAATTTCTATTGTAGTTTTACCTTCAATATTAGGAGTAGATGTTGGCGAAACTGTAGTTAATTTCTCCTCATTTTTTTCAGTTGTTGTATTGTTGTGTTCAACAGATTTTATTTGATTTATTTTCTCAAAATTAATTTTTAATACCTGTCCAAATTTTAAATTTTCATCATTTAATTTATTGTCAGTAATTATTTTGCTTTTGCTTGTTTGGTAAATTTTGGCAATCGAAAATAGTGTCTGTGCTTTTTCTACAGTATGATTAATTGAAGGTGTTTTGATAGGAATGTAAATTGTATTATCAAGTTGCAATCCTTGTTTTAAGCCATCATTAAAAATTTCAATTTCATTAACTGTGATGTTGTATTTTTTGGAAATAGAATATAGGGTTTGTCCTTTTTCTACAACATGTATGTATGCAGGATTTTCATTGTGGTATGAAAACGGTATATTAGAATCAACCTTGTCTTGCCCATGAGTATTAATCACAAACAAAAAAGTGAAAAGAAAAATATTTCTTACAATTGATTTAAATAGCATTAGAATAGTTTAGCGCAAGTTAACTATTTGATAATATTAGAATAAAATTATTTCAAATACTGTTTGTTTATTTTTTAAATCTTTTATCGGTTAGGGTTTTCAGAAATGCTACCAAATCATTTTCTTCTTGTTTTGTCAATCTTAAACTTTGTACTGAGGTATCTTTATTAATTGAATTAGGTATGATTTTATTTGGGTTATTATAATATTCAACAACTTCATTTAGCGTCTTAAACATTCCATTGTGCATATAGGGAGCGGTTATTGCTACATTTCTTAATCCAACAACTTTAAATGCGCCTAAATCCTTTTCATTTTTTGTAATTTCAAAACGTCCCTTATCATTTAAATTTTGATTGTTATAAAGGCCAATATTTCTAAACTCATCATTTGTAAAATCTACCCCACTATGGCAATCAAAACACTTTCCCTTACCTATAAAAATATCTTTTCCTCGCATGGCAGCATCAGTAAAATTATTTTTACTACCTTTTACATAAGCGTCATAATCACTCTCACTTGTTTCTAGTGTGTTTTCAAAGCTAGCAATAGCATTGCATAAATTTTCTTTATTAGGAAGGCTATTATAGAGCTTCATAAAAGCTTTAGTATAATATTTAGAATTTTTGAGTCTCTTTATTGCGGTGTCAATTGGTAAATTCATTTCATCAGGGTTTTGAATTGGCCCCAATGCTTGCTCTTCCAAAGTAGTTGCTCTTCCATCAAAAAAAAATAATGAGCGTGAAGCCATGTTCATTGCTGTGGGTGTGTTTCTTTTTGCAATTTTATTAGCAACACCTCTGCTAAAATCAACCGTATCTGCAAATGCAAATTCTGGTTTATGACAACTTGAGCAGCTGATAGAATTGTCGGAAGAAAGAATTTTATCATTAAATAAAACTTCACCTAGCTGTTCTTTAGACGTAATGTTTACTGCTTGTTTTTTTACGAATGAAATAAAAATGAGAAGGATGAAAAATGATAAAACGATGAACTTAATTTTCATTTTAATTCATTCTATATGGCACAATCATTTGAAATTCCGGAATTGAAACTTTAAATAATTTGTCATCTATTTTGCGGATAAAACTATAAGTTCCATACATCCTGCCCATGTCTGAAATTAAGTTGCATGCACTTTCGTAGGTGTAAGATTCTCCCGGTTCTAATTCTGGTTGTTTTCCAACTACTCCTTCTCCTTCAACTTCTATATGTTCACCATTGCTATCAACAATATACCAATGTCTGCGCAATAGTTGAACTGTATAATCACTTTGGTTTATTAAAGTTACTTGGTAATTAAATAAGTTAAATCCTGTATGTGGCTTTGAAAATGCCTTGTTGAAGGTAGTTTCAACCGTAACTTTAATACCATTTGTAACTAAATTCACCATCTACTTTAGGAATTATTTTGATACAAATATTGAAATATATTTTTCTCTACCTCATCAAATGTCATTTTTCTGCGTTCGTAAACGCGTTCGGCAAGCTCTATTGCCTTATCTAGTTTAAAGTCTACAAAACCGTCTGCACCACCCCAACTAAAAGATTTTATATGTTTGGGAGGAAAACCAGCACCAAAAATATTTGCACATGTTCCTACTACTGTGCCTGTATTAAACATGGTATTGATGCCGCATTTAGAGTGGTCGGCCATCATCAAACCACAAAATTGTAAACCAGTATTTATGTAATCTTTTTGTGCGTAACTATAAACTTGAACTTGACTGTAGTTATTTTTTAAATTGGAATTATTAGTATCTGCACCAAGGTTGCACCATTCTCCAATTACTGAGTTGCCGAGGAAACCATCATGAGCTTTATTTGAAAAACCAAAAATAACAGAGTTGTTAATCTCTCCACCTACTTTGCTATGGGGTCCAATGGTTGTTGGTCCATAAATTTTTGTGCCTAACTTAAGAGCCGAACCTTCGCACAAAGCCAAAGCACCCCGCACAATAGAGCCTTCCATAACTTCGGCATTGGCACCAATATATATTTTACCTGAGCTTGCATTTAGAATAGAGCATTCAACAACAGCACCTTTTTCAAGAAAAATATGCTCTGGCTTTATCAACTTATTCGTTTCACTAATTGGCTCACTGATACGGCCTTTTGTAATTAAATCAAAGTCAGCATTTATAGCCTCTCCGTTTTTACTAAATATGTCCCAAACATTTTCAATACTTAAAAATGGATTTTTGTATTCAACCTTTTCAAATAAATTAATTATGGTTGATGCTTCTTGAATGCTTATAGGTACTAGTTTTCCGATGTTAGCGGCAATGAACTTATCATTGGCAAATAAACTTTGTGCTTGTTTTAAATTGATGATTGAATCAATCAATAAATTATCCGGACAAACACTTCCGTTGATAAGAATTACATCACGGTCAATATTTTTAATGTTGGGAAATTTATATTTGAGATATTCCTGAGTGATAAATCCAGCTTGCGATTGCAAATGCTTCTCCCATTTTTGAGTAATGGTTAAAATACCAAATCTAATTTCTGAAATAGGCCTAGTAAATGTAAAAGGAAGCAGATTGTCGCGTTCTGCACCGTCAATTAATATTATGTGCATTTTGTTAGTTTTATTTTGCTGCTACTTCTTGTCCATTGTTATATTTAGACGGGCATTTCATCAAAATTTGAGTTGCATGAAATTCATCTGTTGTGCCCTGTTTGCCAACAATTACAACTTGTTCCGAACGCTCAAAGTCTTGAGGTTTAGCACCATTGTACAAAACTTTTCGCTCAACACCTTCTGTATCTTTTAAATAGAATGTAAACAAGTTCGCATTCTTTTCTGGTGCATATTCCAGCGGCTTTTCCTTATCTAATTTACCAACAACGTGAAATTCATCATCTGGATTTTTTGATGCTTGGGTAAAGTCTGCATAAGTGCTACTGTCGGCAATCGTTGTCATTATTGCAGCAATAGCAATAGCAATAACAACTATAGCAATGATATGAGTTTTCTTCATGTTACTTTTTTATTTGTTTTTCAAGTTTGGAAACTTTCTTATCCAACATTATTAAATATGTAACTATACAAACAAAAACAATTGTTAAAACTCCAACAACAACATAAATTTTTCCGTTTGCAACCATTGCGTCTGCCATTTCAATTTCGCTATTTGTTGGCATTTGAGCCAAAATAATGTTTGGAAGTGCAGTTAAAAGTGAGAGTACTAAAAGTAAATATTTATTCATTCTGTATTTGTAATTTTTTAATTCGTATGCTAATACTTAATAACCAAATTCCTATCAAGGTCCAACCTAAAATAGCTGGATAAAAAACCATTCTCATGTTATTGTCTAAGTCATATTTTCCAAAGCCAGGATTGCCGCCATTTCCCGGATGTAAACTAGCTACCATACGTGGCAAAACCATTATGAATACCATGAACATCACGTATGCAAAAATGTTGTAAACTGCTGCAATACGCGCTTTGTTGGTTTCGTCAGTAATTGAACTTCTTAAAATTTGATATGCAAAATAGAATAGCAATGAAATTGCTGCACCATTTAACTTTGCATCGGCAACCCACCAAGCACCCCATGTGTAGCGCGCCCATAAAGAACCGTTTATGCAACCTGCTATGCCAAATAGCAATCCTACTTTACTTGATGCATCGGCAACAATATCATATTTTATTTTTTGGGTTTGTAAATACCTAATGCTATTTACAATTGAAATGGTAAGAATAATGATCATCCCAAACCACATGGTTACGTGAAAATAAAGGTTACGAATAGTTTCATGCAAAATTTGTAAACGAGGCACTGGCAAAAGAAATCCACCAATTATTGTATATAAAACTAAAAGTACCGCGAGTGCTTTCCACCAATGTTTTGCCATGCTCAAAAATATTGCGCCAAATGTAGTAAAACACATTTACCAAATTAAATGATTTGTATCAATTTAATTTTTCCGATTAATATTTGACATTATGGTGGTCCCCATTAATCGTACAACAGTTTATTAATTCAAAGATACTTTTTTAAATTAATATTTAATTTTCGTTTTATGCTGCTATGCATTTTATTAAAAGGAATTTTGTATTGTGCATTGCAAATGCACATTTCAAGCATCCGCGTTGCGTTGCACTAAACGCGGACGATTCGGGGAGGGTTTGAATGGTTATTTACAGTGTATTTTATTTACTTTTACTTAACGCTAATTGCGGTTTAGTTGAATTAAAGGAATAAAATAATAAGGTAATTAATAATAAGTAAATAAAATGGGGCAAAACTGTCCTCTTTAATATCAGTTGATTTTGAATTATGCATATTTTTATTTCGTATATGGGTCTTCTTTATTGGTTTCTGAAGGTTTTTGTTTTTTATTTAAATTAACGCTTATCTTTAAAATTAACTTTGGGTTGATTAGATTCAAATTATAAGAAGTTGCATTGTCAATTTGTTTTATAGTAGCTTGAGAAAGAAGTTTTTTATTTGAACCGTAATCATTGTATTGATATTCTTGCTCCCCTTTTATAGAAGTCATTTGTAGATTTGGCTGTAATTCAAAACCAAGTGTTATCATATTTTTATATAAATAATTCATACCTAAAATTAAACCAAATTGATAATTTTTAAAAGGGCTTCCTACTATATTCATTTCATTACCTGATGAATAAAGGAATGGGTTATTTATATTTGACCTTGAAGAACGATAGGTATAATTATAAGTATTAGAAGTGTATTTTGAAATTGTACCAAATAAACCAATTGAAAAGCTTAGTATTCCTATTTTTTGATGCTTCAAAAAACAAATACCTAATTCTTTTAATAATGATTTGTCTTTAGAAATAGTAGTTATTTTAATTAATGAATCGCCATTTTTGTATGAACTAGAATCAACGTTATTGCCAGTACTTACAAAAACTCTAAACTCATAATCCTTTTTTGAGTTAAAACTTAAACCTAACGAATACACCAATAAATTTGATTTACTAGAATTATCAGTTTTTAATAATGGTTGTGAACTGCTTGATGATAACTTCGAATAGTTTGACAAATATGAGAAGGCACCAATATTTTGCGCATTCATGTTTGTTGTAATAATGAATATAAGAATTATAATTTTTTTCATTTTAATTTTATTAAACAGAACCTTACTTTTACGTAAGGCTCTGTTATTAATGATTATCTTTTTACGAATTTAAATTGTTGAGTATTGTTTTGGTTAACAAGGCAAGCAACATAAATACCATTTTCTAAATCATTTACTGAAATTTTATTGGAATTTAATTTTTCATCAAATACTTTTTTACCTGCTACATCAAAAATTACAATACTTTCTGTTCCGAAATCCTGATTTCCCTTGATGAAAATTTCATTATTTGAATTATTAAAATAGATTTTGCTTTGGTTAATATTATTTTCATTTAATGAAAGTGCTGTAAACTTATTACCAACATTGATTTTTATGCAATTGTTCCATGGTGAAGTTACTCCATTACATTCTACCATTTGTAAAGAAAACTCTTCTATTGGCTCAACAATATTATCTAAGTCTAAGTGGAATCTTAACTTTCTATCAAAAGCAGCTAGTGAAAAATTTGCAAGTACATAAGGACGATTAATGTCATTTAAGTAATCGCCATCAAAAGTTGTAATATTGCTAACCCAAGGTCCAGATGACAAGGTCCATTCAATCAATTGTATTTCTGAACGAGAATATAAGTTAGTTACAGGAACTATCTGAAAATTTGAAAAGTTGAACATAATTTTAGCATCATGTTGAGCAATAAAATTTACTTGCAAAGGTTTTGAAATTGTAAGTTCAATTACGTCGTCTTCTTCATAAGTATATTGACCATAATTTGGATAGCCTGGAATGCCAGTACAATTAGTAGTATTTACTGACCATGTAAGTTGCGCAGGTGCTTCTGATTCACTACAAACATTATTATAGACGCCTAAATTTGTAATGTCGCCGTTTGCTGCCATTTCCCATTTATTTGCAGGTTGCGCAAAGTAAGGGTCTCCCTGACTTTCAGAATACTTACGTCGTGCTGTAAAGTTTTGTAAAGAAGTTAAATTAAGGTTTAATGTGTTAAGATAATTTACAGGGTCGGCAAGTGCTAAGGCAATATTAATTGCATCGCCTTGGGTAATGTTTACTTGTCCGATACGGTCAATTATTCCGTTTGCGTTCCAAAGTTCTACTCTTGTTTTCTCTTCAAAGTTAAGTGATGCACTTAACATTTCTGAAAGTTGAGTTACAGGAATATCTGAACCTGCAAAGCCTACAACAAATGTACCTTTAGATGTAATGTTACCCGACAACGGAATGTTGATGTCTGCACCTGCGCTTACTGCTAACTTAATAAAATAGCCTGTTAGGTCAACATTTGTTCCTTTTGGGTTGAATAGTTCAAGTGCATAACTTTTGTCGATTGTGCTGTTTCCTGAAACTGCTATTTGGTCTTTTGCATATACTATTTCAGAAATGAATAGTTCGTTACAAGCGTTTGTTTGTGCTTGTGTGTGTAGGCTCAATGCTAATAATAATGCAATGCCTAAAATAAATCGAGAGTAAATTTGTTTCATCTTTTTTAATGTTTATTTAAAATAAAAAGGTTTCCTTTGCTGTGTTCATTGTCCTGGTAAGTTTTGAACAGAAGTTGATACTAAAGTATTGGCTCGAAAAGCCCCCAGCAGAAAACTTTTTTTGTTTCGGGGCTTTTTTATTGAGGTAACTTGCTCACATAGTTTGTAATGCTGTCCCTACTCTATTTACTTCTGGCTTTTGGGGTTGCGCCATATTTTATTATTCTTAATAGTTGATTAAAACAAACTTAAAGAATAAATAAGCAATTAGTAAAGTGAAGGTTTAAAATCAAAGTACCTTTTATGCAACTTGTTTAAACTACAAAAACGTTGTAATAGCTATTAAACAGTGTGCTTTTATAGAATTTTTTTACTCTCAAACTGTAAAAACTATCCCTCCACAATTGGGGGGGGTAACCCTATCATATTGGGGGGATAAGAAATACTGATTTAATTTTCAACTGTGTTTTTGTACCAAGATTTTACAACTGGTAACTGTATGAGCATTTCTCTTTTATGCTTTACATCTGTTATTTCGGGAATTAGTTTTCTGTAAATTCTTGTCAAATTCTTCTCTATGGCTTTTATTTGAATATTCATGATTGCCGCAATTGCTTCATTAGTCAATCCATCGCAAACATATTTTAAAACTATAAATTCAGTCTCAGTAATATGATAAATGTGAATGTTTTTTTTTATTTCTGCTTTAGGCTTATACAATCCTTTTTCTTTAAGCAATAATAGTATTGGTTCAGCAAAATAAATGTCATTATTTAATACAGTTTCAATTGCATCTTTATATATAGTTGCTTCACAGCCTTTTTGTATAAAACCAGATACTCCGAGTATTTTCATGTTGATTAAAAATTCGGGTGTTTTATACGAAGATGTACAAATTATTTTAACCTCTCTATTAATTTTTAAGGCTTCACTGGTTGTTTCCAATCCTCCTTTAAGAGGCATATCAATGTCCATAATAATTGCGACAACGTTGTTTGACCTTAAAAGTTCCAGTACTTGATTACCGTTAAAGGCAAAAAAAATATTGGTTTTGGGTAATACTTTTTTAATGTTTTTTCCGATGCTTTGGCAAATATGTTTATCGTCTTCGGCTACAATAATGTTTATCATAAAAATTTAAATAGAAAGT
>Ga0214921_10012149_pt1 | contig 10356 bp, 9 predicted proteins | sample LL1505_MetaG_FD_177992 | JGI IMG/M metagenome (GOLD analysis project Ga0214921, IMG submission 177992) | Freshwater microbial communities from Lake Lanier, Atlanta, Georgia, United States - LL-1505 | ecosystem: Environmental > Aquatic > Freshwater > Lake | place: USA: Georgia | collected 2015-05-28
AAGAAAAGGGAGTCCCTCGATATCCCCAGTGGTTCCTCCGATCTCGGTGATCAGGATGTCGCAATTTTCATGCTGCCCCATGTGTCGCAGGCGATTTTTAATTTCGTCGGTTACGTGGGGAATGACCTGGACGGTTTTTCCTAGATAGTCGCCCCTTCGTTCCTTCCGAAGAACCTCCTCATAAACTTGTCCTGCCGTGAGGTTGTGACGGCGGGTTAAGTGACAAGATGTAAACCTCTCATAGTGCCCCAGGTCCAGATCAGTCTCGGCGCCATCTTCGAGAACATAAACCTCCCCGTGTTGGTAGGGGCTCATTGTACCTGGGTCGACATTCAGGTAAGGATCGAACTTCATTAGACCAACCTTTAGACCGCGTCGCTCGAGAATCGTTCCTAAGGCTGCGGCAGTGAGTCCCTTACCCAAGGAGCTTATCACGCCACCAGTAATAAATATGTATTTCATTTGGAGATAGTTGTGGCGCGTTCTGCCAGGGCTCGTTCCGCGCGTGGCACGTCCCCCGGCGTGTCCACACCAATGAATCTGAAGTTAAGCGTCAGCACTTGAATCGCAATCCCGTTCTCTAAGGCTCTCAACTGCTCGAGGCGCTCTCTTTTTTCGCCCTCCGAGGGCGGGAGATTTATTAGGCGCTGAAGAGTCTCGGGGGAGTACGCATAAAGACCAACGTGCTGATGGCTCCACTGGTTTTTCTCATTCTCGTCAACAATGCGGCAAAATCCCAAGGCATTGCCATTTGAATCGATGGATACTTTCACGATATCAGGCTGATGCAGTTCATTCTGGTTGCGCAGGGGGGTGGCGATCGTGGCCATCCCATATTCAGGTCGAAGACCCTTAACGATCTCGTCTAAAATAGATCCTCGGATCAGAGGCTCGTCACCTTGAAGGTTGATAAACCAGTCCGCATTCTCTTTTAAAGCAACCTCTGCTACCCGATCTGTTCCTGAAAGATGGTCCGTGCGGGTCATGACAACATCCGCTCCGAAATCTTGTGCTGTTTTGCTAATGGACTCGTCATCGGTCGCTACAATCACCTTGGTAATTAAGGTAGATTCTTTGGCTCCTTCCCAAACCCACTGAATGAGGGGTTTGCCTAAAATGGGTGCGAGAGGCTTGTTCGGAAAGCGGGTGGACGCTTTACGAGCAGGTATCACTGCGACAACTCGTGGAGTTTTCATTTATGTTTTGAGGCTTGTTCAAGAATCCAATCCTTGGCTTTGGGCCAATCTGAAGCCACAAAGCTGGCAAGTCGGCTTGCCTCATGCATTTCATTCTGGGGTGCGTGAAGGCTGAGTAAGACCGTTTTACAACCCGCTGAGTTTCCCGCTTGAATATCACATAAGCGGTTTCCGATCATAAAAGATCTCTTTAAGTCGATCTGTAGATCTGAAGCGGCTTGTTGGAGCATCTTCGGTGAGGGCTTGCGCCGATCGTCGTAAGGATCCCCTGGCACTGCAAAACAGTGCTCGTATGTGGCAAAGATGTTTTTCCCGCCCAGAAGCTCCTCCATCCTGCTATCAACCGAGCGGACCTGGTCTTTTGTAATTAGACCACGACCTACACCTGATTGATTTGAGATGACAATCAGCAGGAAGTTTGCGCCTCGAAGGTCCGCAATTGCTGCGGAAGCCCCAGGCATCAGCTTAACAAGCTTTGGGTCGCCTAAGTAGGGGACGTTTTCGATTAACGTATCGTCGCGATCAAGAAATACGGCGTATTTACCCATGATGTCGTGCGGCATCGATGAGTTCTGCTGCTGTGACGGTGGCTGTGCCAAGCTTTCCGACAACAATACCTGCTCCCAAGTTGGCTAGTTCAGCCGTGATAGGGCCTGGCAATCCAGTCGCGAGTCCAGCAGCAAGAAGGGAAATCACGGTATCGCCAGCGCCTGACACGTCATAGACTTCCCGGGCACGGCTTGGAATGCGCAGGGGAGCGTGTTGATGGCGGAACAGGATCATTCCATGTTCACCCAAAGTGAGAAGTAAGTATCGGCAGGACCATCGGAGCAGGAGCTCTTCACCTGCAGCGATCCAATCCTGTGGACGGCTTGAGTCGGGTTGACCGAGTGCTCCAAAAGCTTCAACACGGTTTGGTTTAACAAGTGTTGCCCCATTCCAATCTAAAGGATTGTGGATATTGGGATCTACAGCGGTTGGAATTCCCTTTTTTTGTGCTGCGAGAAGTAGGGTATTTACGAAAGTTTGATCAAACAGTCCCTTTCCATAATCCTCCAAAACTACAGCATGACAGCGAGGGAGAACGTGGAGTGCTTTTCGTAAAACAGCATCCCGCTCCTTTTCGGTTAGGTGAGTGGGTTCCTCTCGGTCCACTCTCACGACCTGCTGTTGTCGCGCAAGAATCCGGGTCTTTAAAATGGTAGGAAACTTATTGGATCGGCAGACCCCAGCGGTTCCAATTTTGCCATGTCGCAGTAGACCCAAAAGTCGCTGACCCGCGGCATCTTGTCCGATTCCGCCACTTAACTCGGCATGAATTCCGAGAGCGGCAAGATTGCGTGCAACGTTTGCGGCACCGCCTGGGTAGGCCTGCTCTCGCTCTACATGAACCACGGGTACGGGGGCTTCGGGGGAAATGCGTGAAACCCGTCCATAAATAAACTCGTCTAACATTAAATCTCCGACAACAAGGACACGAACACGCCGAAAGCGAGTAAGGGCGGATTTCAGCTTTGCGGGGGAGAGGTTAACCTCGGGCATCTTTAGACAATGCCCAAAGCCTCACTAAATCGCAACGCACACTTCTGTTGAGGCGTCACTTCATCCCCATGAAACAAATGCGTAAAACATTACGCTCCAGCTAATTATATGTATCCATACTGGGATCGCAAGGTGCTGAAAATGAGCTATTTATACAATTTGCTTCGGTGGTCCTTGTGCATTGAGGGCAGGCGGGTGGAAAATCCCGCTTTGGGGATCTTCGAGAAGGAGATAGTAATAAGAGATGCTTTTTGACTACCACATGCACACACCTCTGTGTGGTCATGCAACCGGTCACCCTCGCGAATATGCAGCGGAAGCCGTACGCAAGGGGCTTTGTGAGATTGGCTTTTCTGAACACAACCCCATGCCCTCTAAATTCGATGACTGGCGTATGGATCTGGTCGATTTTCCTGAGTACATCCGCCTCGTGGAAGAAGCACGGACAGAATTTCCTCAGTTGCCCATACGCCTCGGACTTGAGTGTGACTTTATCCCAGGAAAAGAAGGGTGGATTCGGGAGTTGGCTGAAAAGGCAGATTTCGACTACTTCATCGGATCGGTCCACTACATCACTCCCGATTGGGATGTGGACAACCCTTTAAAACTAGCCCGCTGGAAGGATCAACCTGTTGAGGAAGTGTGGGCAAAATATTTTAAGGCCATGACCCAAGCAGCGGGGAGCGGTCTATTTGATTTCATGGCTCACCCTGATTTAGTGAAAAAATTCGGTCATCGCCCCAAAGGAGATCTCCTACCTTACTATAAAGAGACTCTCAATGCGATTGAGGCTGCGGGAATTGCTATTGAAGTCAGCACGGCTGGATTGCGTAAAGAAGTAATGGAAATCTATCCATCAATAGTCTTTTTGGAGGAGGCATTCAGAAGAAATATTCCAATCCTCATTTCTTCCGATGCGCATGCCCCTCAGGAGGTGGGGTATGAATTTGGTCGGGCGGTATGCCTAGTGAAAGAGGTAGGCTATCGAGAGGTAAACTGTTTTCGAAAGCGAGAAAGAGTTCGAATTGCTCTAGGATAAGTTTCTTAGGGTAAGCTTCTTCATCTGCGCTCAATTTGAGCACCGAGGGACTGAAGTCGCTCCTCGATGTGGCTAAAGCCACGGTCGATCTGTGTGACATTACGGATTTCTGATTCACCCTCAGCACAGAGGGCTGCAATAAGAAGCGCCATTCCGGCGCGTATGTCGGGACTGGCGAGTTTAGCTGCTCGAAGTTTATCGGATCCAAGAATAACGGCCCGATGTGGATCACAAAGGATGATACGGGCGCCCATTTCGAGAAGCCCGTCGACAAAGAAGAGGCGTGATTCGAAAAGCTTTTCGTGAATCAAGACCGTGCCCTTACACTGCGTCGCTGTGACAAGGGCTACAGAAGTCATATCGGCTGGAAATCCAGGCCAAGGAGCGTCTGCAATGTGTGGGACAGCACCACCGAACTCTTTTTCGACTTCGAGGGACTGGTTCTTTGCTACATGAATATCTTCTCCTTTGATTTCAGTTCGTATCCCTAACCGCGCAAAAGTCTGGAGAATCATTCGCATGTGTTGCGGGGCACTGTTGCGAATTGTAAGCGCTCCTCCCGTTACAGCAGCTAAAGCGAGAAAAGATCCAGCTTCAAGATAGTCAGGTCCGATTCGGTGGGTAGCGCCTTTCAGTGATTTGACTCCTTGAATGGTAAGGGTGTTCGTGCCGATTCCATGGATCTGCGCACCCATGGCGTTGAGGAGATTTGCCAAGGCCTGAACATGGGGCTCACTGGCTGCGTTATGAATGACCGTAGTTCCTTCTGCTAGCGAAGCAGCACAAAGTCCATTTTCGGTGGCAGTGACCGAGGCTTCATCTAGAAGGATATCGGCCCCTTGGAGCTTTTTTGCCTGAATTTGTAATCCATTTTTTGACTCACTGATCTTAGCGCCCAAAGCGGTAAAGATTTGAAGATGGGTATCGAGGCGACGACGACCGATTCGATCGCCACCAGGTCGGGGCAGGGTGACTTGGCCTGTGCGGGCGAGGAGAGGGCCGGCCAAAGTGACAGATCCTCGCAGACGTGAGCCTAGTTCTGGATGAATGGTCGACTTGGGATTCGCCTTGGTCTGCAGAGTTAGCGTGCGCCGTGTGGAGCAGGAGTCGGACTCCGATGTGGATAAGCCGAGATCGTTAAGAATTTTTTCCATCAGTCGAACATCCTCAATTTGTGGAATATTCTGTAGGACGACCGATTGGTCAGTCATACAGGCAGCGGCCATGAGGGGCATGGCCTCGTTCTTATTCCCTTGAGGTTCGATCTCGCCTTGGATCGATTTTCCCCCTTGAACGATGAACTTTGCGCCGTTGGATGTAGCCATATGCAGAAACTGCCTAGAACTATGGATAAGGGCAACCCTCCGAAGGTGTTCTTTTTAGGATTTAGTCCTGGGGTTCCCTCGCTACCATAAGAGACTTATGAAGGTTCCGATGCTCGACTTGGTGGCTGAACATGCTCCCTACCGGGGGGAGTTACTCGGAGCCTTTGAGCGTGTCTTGGATAGTGGGCGTTTTGTTTTAGGACCGGAAGTAGAGGCGTTTGAGCGTGAGATTGCCTCTTGGATTGGTGTGCCTCATGCCATCGGAGTTTCTAACGGTTCCGATGCCCTCCTTTTGGCCCTGCAGGCGGTTGGAGTTGGACCTGGGGATGAGGTTATCTGTCCCACTTATACATTTTTTGCCACAGCAGGAGCTGTAGCCCGTCTGGGTGGAAAGCCAGTTTTTGTGGATAGCGCTGAATGCTGTTACAACCTTCGCGCGGATCAGGTCGTGGCCAAGATCGGGCCGAAAACCAAGGCCATCATTGCCGTTCATCTTTTTGGCCAGTGTGCCGATATGGATCCGATCCTTACGGCTGCAAAAAAACATGGCATTCCGGTGATTGAGGATGCAGCACAGGCGTTGGGGGCCAAAGACAAGGGGCGGCAGGCCGGTACCATGGGGACCTTGGGAACATTCTCCTTTTTTCCGACGAAGAATCTGGGGGCGCTGGGAGAGGGTGGGCTAATTACGACAAAGGACGCCTCTTTAGCTGAAAAGATACGCAAGTTGCGTGTGCACGGAGCTAAGGAAAAGTATTTTCACGAGATGATTGGCGGAAACTTTAGGTTACACGAGCTACAGGCGGCTTTCTTGCGGGTGAAACTTAAGCATTTGGATTCAGCGCTGAAGAAGAGGCGGGAAAGTGCACAGAAGTTAATCAGTTCACTGCAAGAGAAGTGGAGCGCAATCATGCCGCTTGATTCTTGTATCTGTCAGGGACAGGGGTCGTCTGCTGAGCAGAAACCAGGGACGATTCTCCTGCCTTTTTCCTGTCACTCAGGTGACGGGGAGCATACCTGGAATCAATTTGTGATTCGGGTGCCGGGGAAGGGTAAGCGGGATGCCCTAAGAGTAAAGCTGGCTACTGAAGGTATCCAAACTGAAGTATATTATCCCCGAGCTTTGCATGAGCAGGAATGCTTTCAAACGGGTCCTCAGTCATTTTTCGCAGCACAAAAACTGACTCAGGAGACTCTTGCCATGCCTTTATCTGATGATACTTGGATTCCTAAATTCTCATGAACCCGTATAAAGACATCTCAGTGCCCAGTGCAGAAACTTACGGAAATCTATAATTAGCTGCCACGAACTCGCCTGAATACTAAAATTCGAATCAGAATGATTGCGAAAAATAAGGTTATCGTTGTTATGCCTGCTTACAATGCGGAGGCTACTCTAGAGCAGACCTACCAAGAAGTCATGAATACCGGTTGTGTTGACCTTGTGGTTGTGGTCGATGATGCGAGTCGTGACCGGACGGTAGATGTCGCTAGAAAACTGCCTTTTACCCACGTCATCGTGCACGATATCAACCGGGGCTATGGGGGCAATCAAAAGACCTGTTACCAGACTGCACTTCAATTAGGAGGGGACATTATTGTGATGGTCCATCCGGACTATCAATATACCCCCCGCCTCATTCCCGCGATGGTCTCGATGATTTCCTCAGGACTTTATGAATGCGTGATCGCATCAAGAATTCTTGGGGGAGGTGCACTCAGAGGCGGAATGCCAATATGGCGATACCTGGCTAATCGATCTTTGACGTTTGTTCAAAATATATTGATGGGAGCCAAGCTTTCCGAATATCACACTGGGTACAGGGCTTTCTCCCGGAAACTTCTGGATTCACTACCACTTGATAGAAACTCCGATGACTTTGTTTTTGACAATCAGATGCTTGCGCAAATCTTCTGGTGTGGGCACACCATTGCTGAGATTACCTGTCCAACCAAGTACTTTAAGGGCGCATCTTCCATCAATTTTAGGAGGAGCATTATCTACGGTCTTGGCTGTCTTGGTGTGGCAGTACGGTTTCGGCTAGCCAAGCTAGGGATTCTCCCTCCTATGGTCGGTATCCAACGCTACTCCTAAAAAGCAAGAGGGGCCTTCGCCATCTACTAGATTGAATACTTAAAGTAGTTTATGATATTTGTCTGGTTGGGGAGTTATTCCTTTATGGAATGACAAAGCCGTCGTAGCGTTGGCCGTTCAGGGGGTTTGTTATGTGGGGCCGTTTTCGCGACTTGTATCGATAATATCCTTGCATACCGTTCATCGCTGTCTTTGCGCGACTAAGATAATCACAGGGCCTCCTCGAAATAAGGGCGAAATCAAGCTTTCCAAAAGGGCAAATGGAAAAAGGATTAAGCTTGTGAAAAGGTGGGCAGTTATTCGAAAGAGCGAAATGTCGCGACGTCCTTTCATGACTTCAAAAAGAAAATCACGGTGTTTTGGGTCAAGGTAGTTCAAACAACTTTGGATAAAACCAAAAACCCCTTGACGTATTGAGCGCATGGAAAGTTTGGAAATATGAAAATCCTCATTTTCTAAAAGAACCATTAAAGGAAGCGGCTCAAAATGATGCAGGTGCCTTGGTATTTCAAGAGGGAACCAAAACTCCTTGAACCAATTAGCCTGCCAAGATCCAAAATCCGGAACGCCAATGTAAATTATTCCATCAGGCCGAAGAACCCGGTGCGCTTCCCTCAGCACGAATTGAGGGTTAGAAGTGTGTTCGAGAACATGATTAAGAATAACCAGATCAAAGGTTTCCGAGGCCCAAGGCAGGTGCTCATCTGCGCTGCCCACATTAAAATCGAGATTGGTAATATTTCGTGGGATGGGACTCTGCGGGATGTCTATCCCAGCGCACTTCCAACCGCGATTAGCTAGTCTTTTTAAAAGATACCCCCGACCACAACCGATATCGAGAACCGAGGGTGGCCTGCCAATTTGTTTTAAGCGATGCTCAATATCAACAGAGCAACTCCTGAGAAGAGCGGGAGGTAAAATCGAAAGCCATTCGATTCCTGGCATGAACTTCTGATTCCCCTGCCCATAGTAAGATGTGGGGTACGCTTCCTCGGGTAATGGAGTTTGGGCAAGTCTAACCCAATGGTTGATCTTGCATCTTGTAAGGCTCCATTGTCTTTCGCTTTTATCGGTTCTAAGAACCTTGCGGAAAAACCACGGACAGTTTTTGTTTTCTGCGTCTTGATTCATTTCTTTATAAAGCCTGATCCACTTAAAGCAGGATTCTTAAGAATCCGAATTGAACCGGCTTGAAACACTAAAGGCCATGAAAACACTTCTGAGTCCTTTAAAAATCCATATACAACCCCTTGCCCGTAGGCCCAGCGTTCATCAAGTTCCGTGATGACAAAGTATTTTGCCTGCTTGAGATCCAAAGAATAAAGAAAACGGTTTCTCGCTGGTGGAGGGTCGTAATTATCTCCCGCTGGCAGGCCTGCCCAAGCAGTGGCCATTAAAACATCCGCATTTCTGCATTTGAGAAGCCAACCAAGATTCCAGTAAGCTATCACTAGATCTGTTGTTTCGGTCTGGGTATTCAGCCATGAGGCTGCTGTTTCATAATCCCGAGTTTCGCTAACAACCCAAGGTCTTATTCTCACAGGCAGACTACTAGAGAGGACAGAAGGGATACTTGTGAAAGCAAAACCGATCCCCAGGAGCGGAAGAAACGTTCTTCGCGTCCGTTTAAATCTTTTGCCAAAAAGACACTTAAAGATCCGGATGGAAACAAAGTTGGAACCAATAGCTATAGCAGCAGCAAAAAGGGGCAGGACAACCATGGCCTGATAATAAAATAACGGCAGGTTTTGGCGGTTCCTGGTAAGCATAAGGATCATAAACAGAGCGCAGATCGTTAAAGCGTAAGCCCGGGTTCTTAGGCTGATTATGATTCCTGTGATGGCAGCCAAATGGAATCCATCTTGCAAAAAAAACGCTATTATATTTTGAAGCCATTTTATGCCGGCACCATTTTCTTTTGAGTAGGCTTGGTATGTTTTCTTGAGATTTATCAAATCTTCAAAAACCCATCCCTGCCAAGTAAGGCTTAAGATTGCAAGTGTTCCGCTCAAAACGATGAATGGGGGAAGGGCGATTGAAAGCCAGCAGCGAGGTCGAAAAAGGCGCACAATGACCGAAGCGATTACAGAATGTATTGCGAGCAGATGTGCTCCAGCTCCCAAGGACAAAAACAGTCCAGCTTTAATATCTTTGAAGGTACTCGCAGGCCTCATTAGAAGACAAGTGGATGCGAGTAATCCCAGTCCGACCAGGTTATGGGGGTAAATCCAACGGTAATGAATGATTGATTGTGAGTAACCAAGGAGCACGAAAGAAAAAAACAATCCGCAACTTAAGCCAAAACGCTTACCCAGAAAAATAAACCCAACCCAAGCTGTGACCAGGCCTATTAAGACGGACACTAGACGTCCACCTAAAATATCGCCACCAGTTAGCCAAGATCCTAACCCAACAACAAATGCAAATGCAGGTTGGTAGTTGTAATTGACCGATACAAAAGTGCAAGGCAAAGCTCGGTTTTCCATTTCTCCCCTAACCAACGACTTTCCAATATCGAGGGTAAGGATTTCGTCTCCGTACCAAGGAGGACTGGTCCGCAAATTGGGTAAATATAAAACTGACCAGAACAGGGCTATTAGGATCAAACCTCCCGCAAGGTAGTTCCGCCTTGTTTTTTTAAAGTTAGAACTTCGCCGCTTTGGTTTGTTTGGCTTGTTCATACTAAATAGCTACTTATCATAAACCACTTGTGTTGAAAGAATCCAAACTTTCCTTTTTCCGTTTTGAAGCGGGACTGGGGCTGTTCTTTGGATTAGCCTTAGCATGGAGTTGGTTGGGGGTTGGCCCCTCCAATCAAGAGCTTCTGGCGAACTACGCCAAGGCAAAGGATCTGTGGGACTTAATGGTGATAAACAAGGGTTTTGCCTGGTGGACACCAAACTATCTTGGGGGAGCCCCCACCGCACCCTTGGCGGGAACTGGATTAACAATGTTCTGGATGGTTCTGGGCGGCGCCTTCAACAATCCAATCCTAGGGTGCAAGCTTTTGGGGTTCCTCTCCCTCGCATTTTCCGGTGTTTTGATGGCAGCCTTTATCCGACGTCTTACCGGAGACGAACGTGCGGGTTGGATTGCTGCTTTTCTTTATGCCCTTGGACCACAGGCGGCCCTTCGGCTCGCTGGAAACGAGCATATGCC
>Ga0214921_10012150_pt1 | contig 10355 bp, 8 predicted proteins | sample LL1505_MetaG_FD_177992 | JGI IMG/M metagenome (GOLD analysis project Ga0214921, IMG submission 177992) | Freshwater microbial communities from Lake Lanier, Atlanta, Georgia, United States - LL-1505 | ecosystem: Environmental > Aquatic > Freshwater > Lake | place: USA: Georgia | collected 2015-05-28
ATGCGGAGCAAACATCCCGGAATGTCACCCGAAAAAATCGCCATTGCAGATGCAGCGATGATGGCTGAAATTGCAGCAATCGGGGACATGTAAAAAGTCACAGGGACCAACAATGCGGTTGCCATCGTTGCAGACAGGCCTGGCAAAGCACCAACAACCAAACCATAGATTGAAGCAAGGACAATGGTCAGCACAACATCGAGCTGCAGCACCATATGCAAGCCGGCAATTATTTGATCAAGCATTGACTAAAGCCAGGGAAAGGGTAATAAGCCAGCTGGCAAAGGCACGCGTAATAACTTATAGAAAATGAGATGAATCACCCCAGGAGCGATAAGGCCCAGGAGGATTGCCGAGCGAAATGTCGCTCCCATGGATTTAGCCAAGGTCAGGACGATCACGAAAGCGCACAACCAGAACCCTAATTTCTCCGAGGCGAAGTAGTAAAAGAAAAGGGCTAAAGGCGGCATGAAGACCTTCCATCCACCTGCAACAATGCCGCGAAGTCGATCCTGATCCGAATCCGCCTCTTCGCTTGACGCCACGTCGCCTGCTTCAGATACGATGAGCTTTTCCTCATCTTCGAAGTCCGAACCAATTCCGAGCATGATCAGAACACCACATGCAATCAGCGCCACGCCAACGACGGTTGGAAAAACCTGTGGGCCGACCTGCTGCCCGGCAATCATGGGAAGCAAGGACGCTGCGTAGCAGGTCAATGCCCCCAAGCTCACCAGTAAAGAGCCACCGGCACGGTCTGAAATCTTCATGTCATAAAAAACAAGGTTGGGTTCCGAATCGCCTGCCGATTTATCCGGCGAGCCCAGCCGATTTCATGGCGGCGCCCATCGCGGCGTCGGATTTCGCCATGAAACTGGCAAAACCCGTGGGATCTGCCCATTTGACGCCAAACCCGCGATTGGCCATGAAGTCTCGAAACTCTTTAGAGTCGTTAGCCTTCTTGAGCGAAGCGACAATCTTGCCAACAATCTCTGCCGGTAAACCTTTCGGAGCAGCAATACCCCGCCATGCCCCAACAGAGTAATCAACACCCATGCTTTCCTTGAGCGTTGGCACGCTCGAGAAAACAGGGTTCCGCTCAGAGGCCATGATGGCAAGTGACTTCGCTTTACCGGCTTCCACAAGGGCGCGCGACTCGGGCAGCGAACAGGTCACCAAGTCGATACCATTGGCCGCCAGATCTTGCATTGCAGGTCCTGCTCCGTTGGAAGGCACCCAGGCGACGTGATTCGGTTTTAGGCCCATTGCTTGTAACCAACCGATCAAAGCCAAATGCCAAATACCGCCCTGTCCTGTACCAGAAGCCTTGAACTTTCCAGCCGGTGAAGCCTTGATGGCATCAGCAAGTTCCTTCGCACTGCCGAAGGGTGATTTTGCGTTCACGGTGACCCCTGGCGGATCTTCGTTCATGAGCGCAAGCGCCGTGTAGCTCGAGGGGTTGAGTTCGGTAAGCTTTTGCCAGTGCATCATGGCAATCTCGACGGTGATCATACCGAGGGTGTAACCGTCAGGCTGTGCGGTTGCGATCGCCGTATGACCGACAACGCCCGAGCCACCTGTTCGATTCACAACATTAAACGGTTGGCCCAAGTCCTTTTCGAGAAGTGACGCGATGATGCGGGCGGTCGCATCTGTCCCCCCTCCGGCGCCCCAGGGGCACACAATGGTCACCGGCCGGTTTGGCCAGTTGCTTTGGGCATGAAGCACCGTCGGTAAAGTCGCCAGGAGTCCCGACGCGCCTGCTGCAGCAATGATTTGCCTTCTGGTTTTTAGAAATTTATTCATAGCGCTCCTCCAAGTTGAGTGATGGGTTCAAACGTGGTCTGCATACTTTCTGATGAGCCGATAACGCTGTTTTATTTTTATAACGCAGTTTCGCATGACGACTAGATTTGGATGAAATTAGGGTGACTTAACAGTGATTCGCCAGAGCGTGCGAGCCATTTGAGGATCGGTAAGTGTTGCGGCATGCAACAAGGCAAGGTTATCCCATATCACCACATCACCCACCGCATAGCTCAGACTCAGTTGGTAACGCGGATGCGTTGCGTGCTGCTTGAGTTGGTCGAGAAGTTCACGCCCCTCTATTTGCGTCATACCCTCAATCTCGAAGGAACTTCCGGATACCGCATAAAGAGCCTTACGGCCGGTATACCAGTGTGTTATCACAAGCGGGTGAGTCACCCAGTCGACGCGAACTTTCTGTTCATCCGAAAGCAGCGATGCAACCGTACGAGAAGTTTCATCGAGATCATCTCGATTGCCATAATGATGCCGCACCATGAGATCCTGAACTTGATGCTTCATTGCGCTCGATAAATCCTCCCAGGCGGCGGTTTGATCCGCAAAGAGCGTGTTGCCGCCAACGCGGGGAACTTCAATCGAGTAAAGCGTTGTCGCACGGGCAACCTCGGAAAGATAGGAATAGTCGGTATGGAAATAAGTACCAGCATCGGCAAGCCCTAGCGGCACCCCTTCCCGCACCACATTAGAAAGCCAAAGAATATCGGCCAACGCTTGGTGATGAAACTGATTAATCACATGGGGCTCTGGCCTCCCAAATCGACAGGCCCAATCATGAAATTGCCTAGGGGAAAGCGACTGACCACGTAGCACCAAAAGATGTGATTCGTAAAAAAGCTTTTCGATCTCAATGAAGCTACGATCATTGAGATCAAGGTTTATATCGAATTCACTTAAGCTTGCGCCAAAGACACCTATCGGAATTGCTTTGAGGCGATCTTGTATGGCCAATTGGGGCTCAGGAGCCGCATGTGCAACAGGACACAGTGCCTTTGCAGTCATTGATTACCTCAACATTTCTGGGGATATGAGTCCAGGCAGGAACAAAGAGACCTGCGGCCAGATAATCACAAGCAGTAGGACGCCCAACATGGGCAACAGCATGATGATTACATCTTTGATTACGGTGTGCATCCGAACGTTAGCAACTGCGCATGAGATCATTAAGCACAAGCCATAAGGCGGTGTTACCAAACCAAACGCTAACGATACGATACCGACCATAGCAAAGTGCACGGGGTCCATACCAACCGATTTCGCGAGGGGTTGCAAGATTGCGCCAACAATAATGATTGCCGGAATCGCATCCAAGAAGCATCCTACGACCAAAAACACCGATGCGATAAAAAGCCCCGCAGTCGTTGCATTCATGTCCCAAGAAAGCATATTGGCAAGCAGGCTTTGCGGGATCTGGTAATAGGCCATGATCCAGCCGAAAGCACTGGCCGTACCCACGCAAAAAAGCGTCACACCGGCGAGTCGACCCGTATCGAGTAGTGCTTGGTAAACGCCCTTAAGATCCATCTCCCGATAAATAAGCACAGACAAGGCTGCCGCATAAATCACCGCAACAGCAGCCGATTCCGTAGCGGTGAACCATCCAAATATCTTGCCACCGATGATAATCACAGGCGTCATCAAGGCAGGAATTGACACCCAGAAGGCGACCATCATTTCTCTCAGACTCGACGATCTATAGGTCGGGTAACCACGTCGAACAGCGTAGAAGTGGACAGTGACCATTTGCACAAGCCCGATCAGCAGCCCCGGAATGATGCCGGCAAGAAAAAGTGCCCCGATTGAGGTGGTGAGAACGCCCCCCCAGACGATCATCAAGATCGAAGGAGGTATGATCACGGCCATCACGGCCGAAACTGCAGTAATCGCCACCGAAAAACTTGGGTCGTAGCCCTCTTTTATCTGCGCATCGATAAAAATTTTTCCTTGACTTGCCGCATCAGCGGTGGACGAGCCCGAAATACCGGCAAAGAAAATCGACAATACGACATTGACCTGGGCCAGGCTTCCGGGCAAGCGTCCAACCAGGGCGCGCGACAGACGCACCAACCTATCGGTGATGCCGCCAATGTTCATAAGGTTAGCGGTCAAGAGAAAAAACGGTACCGCAAGCAGGATGAACGAGTTATAGGCATTGAAGGTTTCCTGTACCAACAACATCAAAGACAGTTGAGGTTCAAGTGCAAGCATCGGTAGGCAGGCCAACCCAAGCGCGACTGCAACGGGCACCCGCAAGACTAACAAGAGAAAGAACACCCCGAAGAGCAGCGCGGCGGCCTGCCCTGGCGAAAACAAAAGATTGCCCAAATCACTCAGCCTTCGGTGCGCCGCTTCCCGCAAGGCGAAACATGTCGACCATGTGTTCCCCCTGAAACAGGAGCCAGGTGAGTCCGAGCAGTGGCCAAGCCATGTGAATGGTCCAAAGCGGCAGCTCGGCAAGTTCGGAGATTCGGTAAAGGGCAAATTCAGTAAATTGCCACCCACCGTATAAGAAAACAGCAGCAAATACAAAGATGCACAGTCCCGACAACAACTCGAGCCGGGCGTGTGCTTTCGGCGACAAACTAGGCCATAAGTCGACAACGAAGTGACTGCGCTCGCGCATCCCGAGCATCGCACCAATCATGATGGTCCATATGAACATAAGGCGGGCGAGTTCCTCGGTCCAGATATAGCCCGGAATCAGTTCCGTATGTCGTGAAACAATCTGTAGTGATACTGGAATCAGAAGAACGACCAATGCAAGCACCAGCAAGCCACAAAGCAAGCGATACCACACATCGCCAACGACACGCCAAGCTGCACGTCGGGAGGGACTCCCCCTCCCTAGATCAGGTTGCATTAATTTTTTCGTAAACAGCAAAGGCGTCGATTTCTTTAGCGTATGCAGCCATTACAGGATCTACAAGCTTTTTCATACCAGAACGATCGGCAAAAGGAATACGCTTAAGGCGACCCGCTTTTTCAAGCGCCTCCAACCTTTGTCCGTCGCTGCCGGATTCGATTTCACCGCCGTATAGACCGGCTTCCTTGCCCGCACGCACAACCGCATCCTGGAGGCCTTTGGGCAGACGCTGAAATGTCTTGAAAGAAAAGCATAAAGGCCGAATCGTAATGGCGTGCTGAGTCATATTAAGGTTAGGCGCAACCTCAAAAAACTTCATCTGCTCCACCCCTGCCGCCTCGTTTTCACCCGCCTGAATCACACCGTTCTGGATGGCGTTATAGATTTCGTTATAAGCGATGACGGTGGGAGCCATCCCAGCTGCAGCAAAAGTCTTACTCCAGATTGGCGCCCCCTGAACCCTAACCTTCAGGCCCTTCATTTCGCCCAGATTGCTCACCGCTTTGTTAGCGAAAATATTACGGACACCACCACCACCGTAACCAATCAGCATCACCCCTGCACGCTTGGCGATGTCGTCGGCAATTGTCTTAAAGAGATCCTGGTCGATCACTTTTTTCCAATGAGCCAGATCACGGAAAAGAAAAGGGGCATCGATGAAAGGCGCTGCTTTAGAAAACGTCGACATATGAGCGGGCGAAGCGACTGCAAAATCAACAGCCTTACCCGCAGCCATGTATTCGACGTATTGCTTTTCAAGCCCCAAGGCACTGTTTTTGTGAATCACAAAATTTACGGGCTGGTCGTAGTACTTCTTAATCAGTTCAGCAAAACGCTGCATCGCCATGGTGTAGGGATGATCATCATTGAACTGCGAAGCGCCGTTCAGCGTGATGGCCTGCGCTTGAGCGCGACCGAGGTTGGAGACGGAACTAACAGCCACCGCTCCAGAGGCGCGAATAAAAGACCTGCGTTGCATGTTGTCTCCCCTTTTTGTTTGTCGACCAAGTCTAGGAAAAAAGCTGACCGTTCTAGAGAGTCTAGCTGTTAATCTAAACGACCGAAACCACCACTCGCGACATTCCGTATCGATTGACTAAATTTTTGCGAAAAGCGACAAATTAATCACCAACGATCCGTTGACGCTCGTTGCCAAAGGCTCAAGTGAACTGACCAAGGGTGCGCAAGTACTAAACCGTTAAATAGCTGGGACGAGTCGCTGAGCTTTGCGCACAGCCCACTTAGGGTTGACTGCAGCGGTTTTCCGGCGTGCAGCGTCCCTTCCCCACACCATTCGGTAAAATCAGCGCTATGAATACCGCCTACCGCACCCCGCTTCCCGGTACTGCGCTCGATTACTTCGACGCCCGCGCCGCCGTCAACGCCATTGCCACCAACGCCTGGGACGAACTGCCCTACACCTCAAGGGTGTTGGCCGAAAACCTCGTTCGCCGCTGTGATCCGGATACGCTCGAAGATTCGCTGCGACAGTTGATTGAGCGCAAGCGCCAGCGTGACTTTCCCTGGTATCCGGCACGTGTCGTGTGTCATGACATTCTTGGGCAAACCGCTTTGGTCGATCTTGCAGGCTTGCGCGATGCGATTGCGGATCAGGGCGGCGACCCTGCCCAGGTCAACCCTGTGGTGCCGGTGCAACTGATTGTTGACCATTCATTAGCCGTGGAATGCGGCGGCGATGATCCCCAGGCCTTCGAGAAGAACCGCGCCATTGAAGATCGCCGAAACGAAGACCGCTTTCATTTCATCGAATGGACTCGGCTCGCTTTTGAAAATGTCGATGTCATCCCGCCAGGCAACGGGATCATGCATCAAATCAACCTGGAGAAAATGTCACCGGTTATCCAAGTACAAGCAGGCGTTGCCTTCCCGGATACCTGCGTGGGTACCGACAGCCACACCCCCCATGTGGATGCGCTCGGTGTAATCGCCATAGGCGTCGGTGGTCTTGAAGCAGAAAATGTCATGTTGGGACGGGCTTCGTGGATGAGGCTACCCGACATTGTTGGCGTGAAATTAAGTGGCAAGCCCGCCGCTGGCATCATGGCTACGGATATCGTCCTGGCACTCACCGAATTTTTGCGCAAGCAAAAAGTGGTGGGCGCTTATTTGGAGTTTCACGGCGAAGGTGCCGCTGCGCTTTCACTGGGTGATCGTGCAACCATCTCTAATATGGCCCCTGAATATGGCGCAACAGCGGCCATGTTTTTTATCGATCAACAAACCATCGACTATTTAAAGCTCACGGGACGCGACGACGAACAGGTCAAGCTGGTTGAGACCTATGCCCGCACCGCTGGTCTGTGGGCCGATTGTCTCGCAGGCGCCCAATACGAACGCAACTTGGCATTTGATCTTTCGAGTGTGGTGCGCAATATTGCGGGGCCCTCAAACCCACATGCTCGGGTGGCGACCGCGGAACTATCAAGCAAAGGCATCGCTGCTGCCTGGGAGTCAACGCCTGGTCAAATGCCTGATGGTGCGGTGATCATCGCGGCGATCACCAGTTGTACCAACACGAGTAATCCCCGCAATGTGATTGCCGCCGGGCTACTTGCTCGCAATGCCAACAGACTCGGCCTTAGCCGAAAACCCTGGGTGAAATCCTCGCTTGCGCCAGGATCCCGGGTGGGAGCCGAGTATTTACGCGAATCGGGGCTCTTACCCGAGCTCGAAAAGCTAGGCTTTGGCGTTGTAGCTTTCGCTTGCACCACGTGCAACGGCATGTCCGGTGCGCTTGATCCGGCGATTCAACAAGAGATCATCGAGCGCGACCTCTACGCGACCGCCGTGCTTTCGGGCAACCGAAATTTTGACGGACGCATCCACCCCTATGCCAAACAGGCTTTCCTCGCCTCGCCGCCGTTGGTGGTCGCTTATGCCTTGGCGGGGACCATCCGATTTGATATTGAGAAAGATGTTTTCACTGTCGTTGACGGTCAGGAAATTCGACTCAAGGATCTCTGGCCAAGCGACGAGGAGATCGATGCCGTGATGCGCGCATCGGTAAAGCCCGAGCAATTTCGCAAAGTCTATAGCGAAATGTTTGCGATTCGCGAAGATAAAGGCCAGCGTGTTGCGCCACGCTACGACTGGCGTCCCCAGTCCACCTATATTCGCCGCCCACCTTACTGGGAGGGCGCGCTGGCTGGTGAAAGAGGCTTGCGAGGCCTTCGGCCGCTTGCGGTTTTGGGCGATAACATCACCACCGATCACCTCTCACCCTCAAACGCCATTCTCCCAGATAGCGCGGCAGGTGAGTATTTGAAAAAGATGGGTCTACCTGAGGAGGATTTCAACTCCTACGCCACCCATCGCGGTGATCACCTCACAGCACAACGTGCCACCTTTGCCAACCCTACACTGGTCAACGAGATGGCGATTGTTGAGGGTCAAGTAAAAAAAGGATCGCTAGCGAGGGTCGAACCCGAGGGCCAGGTCATGCGTATGTGGGAGGCGATCGAAACCTACATGGAGCGCCGCCAGCCTCTCATCATCATCGCAGGCGCCGACTACGGTCAGGGCTCGTCGCGAGACTGGGCCGCCAAAGGCGTACGCTTAGCAGGTGTGGAAGCGATTGTCGCCGAGGGCTTTGAGCGCATCCACCGCACCAACCTCATTGGGATGGGGGTCTTACCCCTCGAATTCAAAGCAGGCACCACCAGAAAAAGCCTGGGGATCGACGGCACGGAAACCTTTGATGTACTTGGTAAACGCAAACCAAATGCAACGCTCACGCTGCTGATTCATCGCCGCAATGGGGAATCGATTGACGTACCCGTAACCTGTCGGCTCGATACCGCCGAGGAAGTATCCATTTACGATGCAGGGGGTGTCTTGCAACGATTTGCGCAGGATTTCCTTGAAGCAGGTCAAGCCAAATGAGTGTTGCCATGCCCAATAGACCCCAAATCCGAATCCCAGCCACCTATATGCGCGGTGGCACGAGCAAGGGCGTATTTTTTCGCCTTGAGGACCTGCCGGCTGCAGCCCAAGTCCCGGGAGAAGCAAGAGATCAGCTGCTTTTGCGGGTCATTGGAAGCCCCGACCCCTATGGTAAGCAAATCGATGGTATGGGCGGCGCGACATCAAGCACCAGTAAAACCGTAATCCTTTCAAAAAGCAGCCGCTCTGACCACGATGTCGATTACCTGTTCGGTCAAGTCTCGATTGATTCGGCCTTTGTCGATTGGAGCGGTAATTGCGGCAATCTTTCAGCGGCGGTTGGACCTTTTGCCGTGAGCAACGGCTTGGTCGACCCTGCACGCGTCCCTCATAACGGTATGGCGGTGATTCGGATTTGGCAGGCAAATATTGGCAAGACGATTGTGTCGCACGTGCCGATCACCGAGGGGCATGTTCAAGAGACAGGCGACTTTGAGCTCGATGGCGTTACCTTCCCGGCAGCGGAAGTACAGCTCGAGTTTATGGATCCTGCAGCTGAAGAGGAAGGCGCAGGCGGTGCGATGTTTCCCACGGGCCAACTGATCGATGATTTGGAAGTGCCCGGCGTCGGAACGCTCAGGGCCACCATGATCAATGCGGGCATTCCAACGATCTTTATCCATGCTGAATCGATTGGCATGCGTGGCACTGAATTACAAGAAGCCATCAATAGCGACCCCAAGTGCTTAGCGATGTTTGAAACAATCAGGGCTCACGGTGCGGTTCGCATGGGCTTGATCAAGGATGTGAGCGAGGCGGTCAAACGCCAACACACGCCCAAGGTCGCATTCGTCGCAGCGCCAAAATCTTATCTCGCCTCGAGCGGCAAGCCCGTGAATGCCGCAGACATTGACCTACTCGTTCGCGCCTTATCCATGGGCAAATTGCATCACGCGATGATGGGTACAGCAGCAGTTGCTATTGGGACTGCAGCCGCAATCCCCGGCACCTTGGTCAACCTCGCTGCAGGTGGCGGCACGCGTCAATCGGTTCGATTCGGTCACCCCTCGGGCACGCTACGCGTTGGGGCCGAGGCAAGCCAAGTAGGCGGGGATTGGGTGGTGAAAAAGGCGATCATGAGTCGCAGTGCTCGCGTGCTCATGGAGGGTTTTGTAAGGATTCCAGGTGATGCGTACTGAGTCAGTGGCTTCTGATTGCGGGCGCCGATGCACTGCAGGCTGCTAAAGCTGCAAAATCGATGGATGATTCAATCTTTGTTGGACTCGATCAACTTACGATACTCAAGGGAGTTTTGCTCGCCGAGCAAGGGCGGGTGCTAAAAGAGGTCACTCAAACGCCGCTTCATGCGAAGACCTCAATCTTTCTCGGTTCGGTGCAAGGCACCCGAAAAAGCCCATACACCACCTCCGTGAAGGTCGAATCCCGAGTCAACCGTTCCCCGCGGATCTCGGGGATTTGCAGTTGCCCGATGTCGGTTGACTGCAAGCATGTAGCAGCACTGGCTTTTGAATTATTGCGTAGCGGGCGACTCAACGCATTCATTGTCAGCGAGCAAGGTGCCGACAAAACCGACCCAGACCCGTTGCAAACGCGCCCCGCCAGCAGCCAAAACATCAAGCCGATGCCGGTTCAACTTGCAGACTGGCTGAGTCGCTGGGCTCAACTAAGCCGAAGCATCCCCAGAGAGGCAAGCGCTGGCAACCAAACGATCACGTCTGGCCCAAGATCTCAAGCAACTAAGTTC
>Ga0214921_10012151_pt1 | contig 10354 bp, 6 predicted proteins | sample LL1505_MetaG_FD_177992 | JGI IMG/M metagenome (GOLD analysis project Ga0214921, IMG submission 177992) | Freshwater microbial communities from Lake Lanier, Atlanta, Georgia, United States - LL-1505 | ecosystem: Environmental > Aquatic > Freshwater > Lake | place: USA: Georgia | collected 2015-05-28
CGACCAGAGCGGCGGCACGATCGTGACCTCGTCGGACGTGTTGCGAACGCTGTCACGGATCAATTTCAAGCGTGCCACCAGCGACGAGGTCCGCGTGGACGTGATCGGCTTCAACCTCGAGGCCGGGCGATTCGACCGCGAACTCCGGCTTCAGGATCTGCAAAGCCTGGCCGCCGACTCGGGGGGACGATACTTCGACGCCAGGGATCCGGCCAAACTCGCCTCCTCACTGCGAAACTCCCTGCGCATTAGCCGCTGGGGGGTCGAGGGCGGACTGGCCACGAAGGAACTCGTGGAACTCGACGAGGCGATCCTGCTGCCGCGGCCCCTGGGCGGCCGGACCGACACCTACGACGTCAAACTGGATGCCGGTCCGTCGTCACCGGGCCGTCGCGTGACGGTTTCGGGAAACGAGGGCCTCGAGTTGTTCCTGGCGGGCAATGGGCGGGCGCTCGAGTTCCGCCGGTACGACGGCGGCACGGAGCAGGGGCTGCGTGACAGTGTCACCGACCTGCCCGACCCCGGCGACCCGGGGCGACGCTGGTTCATCGGCGCGCACATGGTGGTCCGGGACGGCCAGACCGTCACCCTGCCGGTGTCGATCCAGAACGGCGATGCCAGCGGCTTTTCGCCCCGGCCCGTCGAGGCGTGGGTGGAAGTCCAGCCGAAATCGACGCGCGGGAAAGTGGGCCTGCCGTACGTGTTCTACGACCTGTCGTGGCAGCCGTTCCGCCCCGTGCCGGTGCTGAACCTGCACGCTTCCAACTGGCCGATGGAGGCGACGAGTGCCGAGATTCGCTGCTGGTTCCGCTTCCGCGCGGCCGAGCCCGAGGTGGCGATCCCGGTCCAGGATCTGGTGCCGGGCGTGGAGCGCCGGTTCGACCTCAAGCGGCTCCCCGGCTCCACCGTCCGCGCGCTCGTCTCGGCCGGTGAGAACGACCCGCGCCACCTGCGGCTCTCCGTGATCGAGGAACATCCACAGCCGACGGCCAACATGCTGCCGGTCCTGCGGGTGGCGGTCTCTCCGGGATGCCTGCGGGCGTTGCACATCCTCGAGCCCGGCACCGGCCGCGTGCGGCACGAGTTCGAAGTGGCCATCGTCGACGGGCAGGTCGCCGACGACGTCCAGCTCCTGGTGACGGATCGCCAGACGATCGTCAAGAACGCGGTGGGCTCGTTGCTGGCCACGGGCGATGCCGAGCCACTCGTCGTACCGATCCCGCCCGACTGAGGCCTCGGGACTGGCTGCAGCACGAGCCGATCGTCCGGAAGCGGCGGACTCGACCCGCAAGGTGGCTCACTTGATCGTCATGCCCTCGATGTAATCGAGCAGGCTCGCGAACTGGGCGATCGACAGGTCGGCCACGAGGCCCTCGGGCATCACGCTCGTGGGCAGCTTCGAGCGCTCCTCGATCGCCGGTTTGGCGACGCGGTGTTCCGCCCCCTGGGCGTCGCGCATCACGAGCAGGTCGGCCGCCTCGCTCGTCACGAAGCCCACGAGCGCCTTGCCGTCTTCGAGCACCAGCGCCGTGGTGGCGAAGCCCTGGGCGATCGACTTGTGCGGCAGCAGGATGCTCTCGGCCAGCTGCCGGCGGTTGTAGATGCCGGCCGCGTTGGCCAGCGACGGCCCGAGGCCGGCACTGTCAGGGCCGGCCGAGTGGCAGCTGACGCACTTCTTCGACGCGAACAACTGCGCCCCCACGCCGCGGTCGCCCCGTCGGGCATTGACGAGGTCGAGAATCTCCTCGACCTTGCGGTCGGCGAGCTTCGGCCCCTTGTCGGCCGCGATCTCCGCCGCCTTGGCGGGATCGACGGCAGGAGCCGCAGGCTTGGTGGCCGCTGCAGGTTTGGGGGGTTCGACGATGCCGTGGGCGGCGTAGTCCATTCCGCTCGCGGCCGCGGGGACTCGGTGCAGGCCGAGCGTGCGGGCGAGGCCGGGGAGTTCCGCCGTCGACGCCGCCTTCACCGCCGCCGTGAGGGCGGCCATGATCCGGGGCGAGGCCGACCACTCCTCGAGGGCGTAGTAGGGGCCGCGGGTGTCGGGCCGCGTGCCCCAGCCGTCCCCCTTCCACGCGCTCTCGCGTCGCCACTGCCTGGCCGCCGCCCAAACGAGGTCGGCCCGGCGCGCCGCGTCGGCCGCCTCGAGCCGCATGAGCACGGCGGCCACGGCCGGCTCGCAGTGAAGCTCGCCCAGCACGCGGCACGCGGTCTTCCTCAGGCCTGCGGAAGTCGACGACGCATCGAGCGCCGCGGTACAGGCGGCGATCACGTCGGCCTCCCGCGAGACGGCCAGCCGCACGAGCCCTTCGACGGCCGTGTGGGCCACGATCGGATCGGCGTCGACCGTGGCCGCGAGCAGGCGAGCCGCCTCGCCGCCGTCGCCCGTGCGCACGACCGCGACCACCGCCTCCCGCCGGGCGCGGGCGTCGGTCGCTCCGAGCGCCGCTCGGAGCGGCTCGCGGGGCACGGCCACGCCCGCCGCCGCGAGATCGCCCAGGGACCGGATCGCCCACGGGGCCACGGCCGCGTCGACGGAGAGCGTCGCGAGGGCCGGCACGGCATCCGCGCCGCGACCGAGCGCGAGCGTGAAGATCGCCGCCACCCGCGCGGCCGGCCGGGCTGCCGCGTCGCGCGCGAGCGACACGAGCGCGGCCTCCGCCTCGGCCACGAGCGACCGCCGGAGGAGCGCCCGCTGGGCTTCCAGCCGCAGCCGCTGGCTCGGGCCCGCGAGCACGGCCACGAGTTCGGCGGCGGCCGCCCGCTCGACGTCGGGCAACGCGATCGCCGGGAGCTCCTGCGGCCGGAACCGCGCGACGAAGCCCACGTCGCGGCCCGACCAGTTGAAGCCGCCGCCCCGCCAGCTCGCGGCGTAGAGGTTGCCGAGCGCGTCGACGTCGAGGTCGGTCGCCCGCGTGATCTCGAGGAAGGGCTCCTGCTTCGCCTCGTAGCCCGCGCCGCGGGCGACCAGCGGATGGCGATAGATCTTTCCGGTGCCCCAGTCGCAGGTGTAGGGCTGGTCGTTGAGCGCGGCCGGCATCCACGGCTCGTCGATCCAGCAGGCCCCGGTGCCCGAGCCGCCGCCGTAGTCGGCCAGCGGCGCCACGACCTCGTCGGTGAAGTGCATGTAGCGGCGCGGGTAGCCATGATCCTCGAGGCCGGTGAAGGCATGGAGCCGCACGTTCCAGCCGCCGCCGTCGTTGGTGTTGTCGCGGGCGATCATGTCGAGCAGCGGGCCGACCGCCGCTTCGAGGTTGTTGCGGGTGCCGCGGGCGAAGAGGTCGAGCCCGGCGCCGTCGGGGCGAAACCGCACGATGCCGCCGCCCCGCAACTGGAGCTTGCGGCCGTCGCGGCCCTCGGCCTCCATGAAGCCGAAGTCGCCGATGGCGGCGTAGATCCAGCCGTCGATGCCGAGCGCGAGGCCGTTGCTCGTGTGGTCGGCCGGCCGCTTTGAGTAGTCGAAGGCGATGCCGCTCACGAGCCGCTCCTGCGCCTCGGCCGTGCCGTCGCCATCGACGTCGCGGAAAGCGGTCACGTGCGGCGGATGGAGCACGACGAGCCGGCCGTCGACGAACACGAGCCCCCGGGGCGAGTCGAGGTCGCGGACGAACTCCTTGACCTCGTCGGCGGTGCCGTCTCCGTCGGTGTCGCGGAGCCGGAGGATCCGGCCGCGGTCCGGATCGCGGCCGAGCGAGCCGTTGCCGTCGCTCGACACGAAGAGCGTGCCGTCGGCCGTCGCGGCCACGAACACGGGATAGTTGGCCTCGGCCGGCGTGGCGAAGAGCGTGCCGGTGAAGCCCGCGGGCGGCTTGACCTCCCGGGCCAGGCCCGCGGCGAGCTTCTCGCGGGTGACCACCTCGAGCTTGGGCACGGCCGTGCCGGGCGGCGCCACCAGCCGCGCCTCGCGGATGCTGGCCCAGCCGGGGCCGCCGAGAAACGTGACCCGCACCGCCCGGACGTCGGTTCCGACGTCGGTCGCCAGGTCGTGGACGGCCGGGCTCTTGGTGCCCTGCTCCACGTCGGCCGCCGTGGCCCAGGTGGTGCCGTTCCGCGACGTCTCGATCAGATAGCGATACTCGCGACCGGGAAACTCCCAGTCGAGTTCCACCGCCACGACCCGCTGGGGCTTCTCGAAATCGGCCCGCCACCACTGCGGTGCCGCCCCGCCTCCGGCGCACCACCGCGTGCCCTCGTCTCCATCGAGCGCGGCGGCGATGGGATTGCCCGGCTGCTCGCTCGACGCGCTGGGCTTGGCGAGCCCGGCGAGGTTCGGTCGGTCGGCGGGGTTCTCCGCGGCGACCGCCGCAGCGACGGCATGGCAGAAGATGGCGGCGAAAACTGGGAACACGAGGCGGCTGGCGGGGCTGAGGATCATGGGTGCTTCCTGGGGTGGCCGTTTCAAGGATAATCCGCGGCGGCGGCCCACCCCAACCCCATGGCGGATCCATGGGTGGAGGGGTTGCCCGTGCCGATCGAGCGGCGTAGGAAACCAAGCGCAGCCTGGAAGGCGAAGCGAGGTTTCCTCCGAGTGAGCGGAGGGCAGGAAGCCCGCAGCGAACGTCCGGCGAGATGGCATGGGCAACCCCGGCCCGCTTGTTTGAACTCCAGGCACCCTCGACACCCATGAACATCTTCCGCGGCTGCATGCCGGCCCTGATGACCCCCTGCGACACGGCCGGCTCGCCCGACTTCGACGCGCTCGTCGCCACCGGCCGCGATCTGGTGGCCGCCGGGATGTCGGCCGTGATTTACTGCGGCTCGATGGGCGACTGGCCGCTGCTCACCGACGGCGAGCGGCAGGAGGGCGTGGCCCGGCTCGCGGCGGCCGGCGTTCCCGTGATCGTGGGCACCGGGGCCCAGAACCCGCGGCTCGCCGCCGCCCATGCCGCCCATGCTCGAACGGTCGGGGCCGCCGGGTTGATGGTGATCCCGCGGGTGCTCTCGCGGGGCACCTCGCCGGCCGCCCAGCGGCACCACTTCGCGGGCATCCTGCGGGCGGCCGGGGGCCTGCCGGCGGTGATCTACAACAGTCCGTATTACGGCTTCGAGACCAAGGCCCCGCTGTTCTTCGACCTGCGGGCCGAGTTTCCGAACCTGATCGGGTTCAAGGAGTTTGGCGGCGCCGACTCGCTGACCTACGCGGCCGAGCACATCACGAGCGGCCACCCCGACCTCTCGCTGATGGTGGGTGTCGACACGCAGGTGTTTCACGGGATCGTGCGGTGCGGCGCGGCGGGTGCGATCACCGGCGTGGGCAACGCTCTGCCGGGGCCCGTGCTCCGGCTCGTGGAGCTCTGTCTGCAAGCAGCTGCAGGCGATCCCTCCGCCCGCACCCGGGCCGCCGAGCTCACCGACGCCCTGGCCGTGCTCTCGACGTATGACGAGGGGCCGGATCTCGTCCTCTATTACAAGCACCTGATGGTGCTGGAGGGCCGGGCCGAGTACGCCCGGCAACTCAACGCCGCCGACGCCCTCAGCGACAGCCAGCGGGCCTTCCTCGAAGCCCAGTGGAAGCAGTTCCGCAGCTGGTGGGCCGCCTGGCCCGGCCGGGTCTGAAGCCGCGTCCACCCTGTCAGATGATCTCGATGCCGTCGTCGTCGGCCGGTGGTTCCGCCGGAGGGCGGCCGCCGAGAGGCCGGGGCGCGGGGCGATCGAATTCACGGGCTGCATCATCCGCTCGCGACCCGAACTCGTCTCTCGAATCCCGCCGACCGCCAAGGAGGCCCCCGACCGCGGCGGCGAGCGCCGCCGTGACGAGCAGGAGCGTGCCCGCGGCCGAGACGAGGATGATTCCGCCGAGCGTCATCAGGCCCAGCCCGATGAGATACAGGGCCGACCCGCTCCACGTGGGCCCGGGCTCGAGCACGCTCTCGGCCGGCTCGGCCGGGTCGTAATGCACCTGGACGGCCTGCCCCACGGGGTAGCGGTCCACCGCCGCCCGGAAGGCCGACGCATCGCTGGCCGAGTAGTCGTCGCCGAACCAGACCCGATCCCCCTCGAAGGTTCGGCCATCGAGCGCGTAGTCGTAGGTGATGTCGGCCGTGTAGGTCGCCTTGCCGTCGCCGCCGTTTTTCACCCGCTCGACCCGCGAGCCGGTGATCCGCCCCTCGGCCGTGGGCCAGGCGACGCTGGCCACCGCCCTGTCGCGGATCGGCTTGCCGATGCGGTAGGTCAGAAAGAAGCCGCCGACGAGCAGCAGGCCGCCGATGACGAGGCCGGTGATCGGCCCCGACTGCCGGGTCGCCATCCCACCGCCTCCTCTCGGGTCACGACGATTCGAACATCCGCGCCAGCCCGCCGAGAGCGGAACCCTCGTCGCGGGCCGGCGCGCCAACCCCCGTGTGGGCCACCACCTCGGCCGCCAGCCGCGAGAACGGCAGGCTCTGGAGCAGGACGGTGCCCGTGCCCCGGAGCGTCGCCAGAAACAGCCCCTCGCCGCCGAGCACCATCGACTTCAAGCCGCCCGCCCGCTCGATGTCGAACTCGACGCCCCGCGTGAAGGCCACGACGCAGCCGGTGTCGACCCGCAGCGTCTCCCCCTTCAACTGCTTCTTGATCACGTGGCCGCCGGCGTGGATGAACGCCATGCCGTCACCCTCGAGCTTTTCCAGGATGAACCCCTCGCCGCCGAAGAACCCGGCCGCGAGCCGCTTCTGGAACGCGATCCCGATCTTCGTGCCGAGTGCGGCACAGAGAAACGAGTCTTTCTGGCAGGTCAGGCCGCCGCCGATCTTGGCCAGATCGAGAGCCAGGATCTTGCCGGGATACGGCGCCGCGAAGGCCACCCTCCGCTTGACCGCGGCGTGGTTCGTGAAGTGCGTGAGGAAGATCGACTCGCCCGTCAGCATCCGCTTGCCCGCGCTGGCCAGCTTCGAGAAGAAACCGGCCTCGGGCTCCGACCCATCGCCCATCTTGGCGGTGAACTCGATGCCTTCCTCCATGTAGTTCATGGCGCCGGCCTCGGCCACCACCGTCTCGCCCGGGTCGAGTTCGACCTCGACAATCTGCATCTCCGAGCCGAGAATCTCGTAGTCAACCTCGTGGCACGGCATGACATCGGCTCCTGGTCGAAACGGGACGGGAACGCCTCAACGTCGGCAGGCGACCGCGCTATGATACGAATTGCCCTGATTCTCATCCTCTGCGCGACCGCGATGCCCGCCGCGGCGGCGGAGAAACCCAACGTCGTCGTCGTCCTGTTCGACGACCTGGGCTACGGAGAGCCAGCCTGTTACCGGCCGGAATCCACGCTCGAGATGCCGCACCTCGACCGCCTGGCCGCGGCGGGCATGAGGTTCACTGACGCCCACTCGGCCGCCGCCGTGTGCACCCCCACCCGCTACGGGCTGCTCACCGGCCGCTACCCGTCACGCGTCGGCCAATACGGCGTGTTCACCAGCTTCGATCCGCCGCTCATCCCGGAGTCTCGGCTCACCGTCGCTTCCTTCCTCAAGCGACACGGGTACGAGACCGCCTGCATCGGCAAGTGGCACCTCGGCCTCGCCTGGCAGGACGTCCGGGCGACCAAAGGCCCCGTGCCGATCGGATCGCGGATCGCCAGCGGCCCCAACCAGTTGGGCTTCGACTTCTTCCATGGCTTTACCCACGCCCGCAACATCGAGACCATCATCGAGCAGGATCGGGTGGTCGCGCATGTGCGGGCCGTGGAGAACCAGCCCCGGATGATCGCCAAGGCCGTCGAGTGGCTCGAACAGCGCGAGGCAGGCAAGCCGTTCTTCCTCTACTTCCCCATGTGTCCGCCCCACACGCCGATCGCTCCGGCCCCGGAGTTCGCCGGCAAGACCAGCGCGGTGGACGAGGTGAAGCAGGATCCGAGATACGGCGACTGGGTCTATCAGGGCGACCACATGCTCGGCCAGATCCTCGACGCGCTCGACAGGAAGGGGCTGGCTGAAAACACGCTCGTGATCGCCTCCGCCGACAACGGTGCCTCGGGACGTGCCTACCCGCCGCTGCGGGGAAGCAAACGCCAGATTCACGAGGGTGGCCACCGCGTGCCCTTCGTGGCCCGGTGGCCGGGCGTGATCGAGCCGGGCACGGTGTCAGATCAGACGATCTGCCTCAACGACCTGCTGGCCACCTGCGCGGCAATTCTCGACGTCAAGCTGCCTGCCGACGCGGGGGAGGACAGCGTCAGCATCCTGCCCGCATTGCGTGGCACGGCGAGCAAACCGCTCCGCGAGGCCACGATCCATCAGTCGGCCGACCGCGAGCTCGCGATCCGCCAAGGGCGATGGAAGCTCGTCTTGTCCGGCAAGCAGGGCGCGCGCCTCTACGACCTCTCGACCGACCTCGGCGAGACCCGCGACCTGGCCGGCGAGCACCAGGAGATCGTGGCACGGCTCACCGCCGTGACGCGACGCTTCATCGAGGACGGCCGCAGCACGCCCGGTGCGAAACAGCCCGTTGATCCTAGGGTGAAATGGCCTGTGCCGTAGGCAGCGCCAAGACCTGCCCCTGCGCGAGCAGCCGCTCCCGGACCGCGGGATACGCCAGCTCCTGCACCGCCCCGCCCTGCTTCGCCGCCGCCGCGGCCGCCACCCCGGCCGCCTGGCCGATCACCATCCACGCCCCCTCGATCCGCAGTGACGCCATGGCGACGTGCGTGCAGGAGAGGGCTACCGGCACGAGCAGGTTCGTGCACTGCTCCGGTTTCGGCAGGATGGCCCGATAGGGAACGTGATACGCATAGCCGACTCCGGTGCCCTTGACCCGCACCGGAAAGATCGTGCCCTCGTTGATCACGCCTCCCCCCGGCAAGGCCACCCGCTGGCAGTCGTGGGAGTCGATGGGAAACGACGAGATCGCGATCGGGTCTTCCTTCTCAGGCGCGTCGAGGATGTCCCGCTGCGAGAGCACCGCCATCCCCTTCATCCGCCGCGACTCCCGCACGTAGAGCGCCGGGGGGAAGTGGCCGGTGTCGGGAAACTCGTCGCGACACAGCCCGAGGCCGGCGTACTGCTTGCGGAGTTTGTCCGGCACGGCCGGATCGGTCTGCAGGAAGTGGAGGAACTCGAGCGTGTATTGCTGGTGCGCCTCCCAGATGGCCCGCCGCTCGTCCGCGTCGGCTGCGTGCCAGCGGTTGCCGCCGCCGATCAGCCCCAGCGAGATCTGCCCGCCGATCGAGTTGTTGCCGTCGAACTTCCCCCCGGGCAACGGGTAGAGATCGAAGCCCACGCGGGCCCCGGCAGCGAGCGCCCGCCGCGCCAGCTCGAAGCGGGCGGGATCGTAGGCGGCGGGCTCAGGCAACGGCACACGGTTGGCGGGGTCCTTCGTGAGGCAGAGCCGGAAGCTGTAGGTCATCACGTTGGCGTCGCCCGCCTCCTCGGCGCCGGCGTCGGCGGTCGTGACGAGCGGCAACAGGCCGCCAGCGTCGTCATATCCGCTGATCTTCATCGCCGGCTTCGGATACCGCTTGCCGGCGTACGATTCTCCGAACTCGGCCCGCCCCTCGCGGCCGATGGTCGATTCGACACCGGCCGCCGCCATCAGGTCACCCTCGTACGACCCGTCCACGAAGACCTTGGCGGTGAACCTACCCTGCTTCGTGACGAGGGCCGTGATGCTCGGTCCTTGCTTGACCACCGAGTCGAGCCCCTGGCCGGTCAGCACCGTGACGCCGCTCTCCGCGAGCATGTTCCTCGTCACCCGCAGGGCGACATGCGGCTCGAAGGTCCAGCGGGCCTGGTCCTTCCGCGTCGGATCGTACGGCGCGTCCAGGCCGCGGTCGGTGTAGTCCCGGACCACCCGGCGGTGCCACTCGTCGAACAGCCCCATCAACGTAGCCCGGACCATCTGATTCGAGTCGCAGTGGCTCAGGCCGCCCGTCGTGAGGCCGCCGACGTGCGCTGTCGGCTCGAGCAGGATCACCGTGGCCCCCTCGCGGGCGGCGGCGATCGCGGCGCAGACCCCGCCCGGGGTCGAGCCGTAAACGACGACGTCGGCCGTTTCCTGCGCGACGCCGGCAAGCATCGAGACCGCCCAGATCACGACCGAACCGGCTGCGGCACGTGTGCTCATGGGAGTCGCTCTCGCTTTCGACCGGCGTCGGAAGACGTGGGGATGGCGGGCTTCGGATACCCCCCACGTCAGTCAATCTAGAACGGCCTCGCCTGGCATGCCACTTGGCGACTGGCGGCAGCAACCGCGGCGGGGGTACGCTTCCGGCTCCCTGACGCCCGGATGGCACGGCGGCTTCCAACCATGAATCGGCTCCTCGTGGCGACGACCTTTTCGCTTCTCCTCGCCGGGCAGGCTGCCGGCCAGTTGATCACGGCCCATCGGGGCGCCTCGCACGACGCTCCGGAAAACACGCTCGCCGCCTTTCGACTCGCCT
>Ga0214921_10012152_pt1 | contig 10353 bp, 10 predicted proteins | sample LL1505_MetaG_FD_177992 | JGI IMG/M metagenome (GOLD analysis project Ga0214921, IMG submission 177992) | Freshwater microbial communities from Lake Lanier, Atlanta, Georgia, United States - LL-1505 | ecosystem: Environmental > Aquatic > Freshwater > Lake | place: USA: Georgia | collected...
GCTTGCCGCTGACACGCCACACCTCCAGCGCACGCGATATGCGTTGCGAATCGTTGGGCGGTAAACGCTGTGCGGTGATGGGATCTACCCTTGCTAGTTCGGCATGCAGTGAAGGCCAGCCCTTTGTCACTGCCTGCGCTTCTATTTGTGCTCTGACCGATGGAGAGGCCAAGGGCAAATCGTCCAACCCATCGACCAGAGCCTTCAAATACAGCATGGTGCCGCCGACCAGAAGAGGCAGTTTGCCGCGTTGTCGAATCTCTTTGATCAAGCGGGTGGCGTCGCGCACAAACTCGGCCGCGCTATAGCTTTGTGTGGGGTCGCGGATATCGATCAAGTGATGGGGCACCGATTTCATTTCATCGCGCGAAGGTTTGGCCGTGCCAATGTCCATGCCCTGGTAGACCAACGCTGAGTCCAGGCTGATGATTTCCAGAGGGATTTCTTGAGCCAGCGATAAGGCTAATGCGGTTTTACCGCTGGCGGTCGGTCCCACCAGCGCCAGTGCCTCATGCGTGGATTCAATCGGCCTTGACGGGTTCACCATGCCATTGCACCAGGGTCCAAGCGGTCAACGCCAACACCGTACCCCAAAAAGCCACACCATGCGCCAGAGGAAATAAAGTGCCGTCGATGCTGTGGCTGAGCCAAGCACCGGTGGCGAATGCGGCAAGCATCATCAAAAAACCATTCATCGCAGACGCAGCGCCGGCTGACAAAGGGAACGGGCCGACAGCGCCGCTTTGACCGATGGGTTGGTGCACACCATGGGCAATGATCATGGGGTACATGCCCAGCACCAGACTGACAGCGCTGGCCCAACCACCGTAAATCATCCATGTCAACAGCAAGGCACTGGAGGCGCTGGACATGCCAGCCAATGCGATGGTGCGACGCATGCCGATTTTGCGAAGCAGGAATCGGCAAATGATGGTGCCTGTGATGTACATGATGGACATGGAAGACAGTATCCAGCCAAGTTGCAGGCTGGACAAATGCAGCACTTGAATAAACACAAACGAGGAAGTCGCCAGATAGACAAACAACACACCATAGCCTGCCAGCGACAAAAGCGCGAATGCGCGAAAGGTCGGATGGCACAACACCTGCCACCAGATGCGCAACATGGTCGGCAAATGCAAGGCTTGTGGATTGGGTTGCGACAAGGTTTCTTCAAACCGCCACGCCACCAAGCACAGCGTAGCGACAGCGTAAATCACCACTGACATCAATGCCACTTGCCAGCCCCAGTGTTGGCTGAGAAAACCACCCAAGGGAGGACTGGTGCAGGCCATCAGACCCAGACCGGTCATCGCTTTGGACATGACACGTGCGCCGGTTGCGGGTTCGTACAAATCGCGCACCACGGCACGCGCACTGGTGATGACTGCGCCCATGGAAGCGCCTTGCAAAATACGCCACGCCACCAATGTGTCAATGCTGGTACTCAGCACACAACCGATAGCCGCCACCAAATACAAACCCAATCCCAACAGCATGATGGGGCGCCTGCCCACCTTGTCGGAAAATGGTCCCCATAGCAACTGAGATGTACCGAAGGCCAGCAACAGTCCTGTGAGGGTGTACTGAACCATGCCGACACTGGCTTTCAAATCGGCTGCCAAACCGGGCAAGCTAGGCAAATACAAATCGGTAGATACCGGTTGTAAACCGATGGCCAATGCCAGCAGCAAAATCACCAGATTCGCATGCATCAGCGACCCCGTAAAAACAAGGCGTCAAGTTCACGCATGGTCAGTAGTCGCCAGGTTGGGCGTCCGTGGTTGCATTGATCTGCACGTTCGGTGACTTCCATTTGCCTGAGCAAAGCGTTCATCTCTTCTATCGTCAATTGACGGTTGGCCCGCACTGCGGCATGGCAAGCCATGGCAGCCAGTACGTCGTCGCGCGCACGTTGCAAAACCTGATGGGCATCGTGTTGCGCCAACTCGGTGAGTACGCTGCGAGCCAATGCGACGGCGTCGCCTTGTGCCAGCGATGCCGGCACTCGTCGCACTGCCAATGATTGGGCAGACAAAATCGAAATATCCAGACCCAGCGCAGCCAACACCTCGGCATGGCTTTCGGTGGTGGCGATTTCTTCGGCAGTAGCTGTGAAAGCAGCGGGGATCAACAGGTTTTGGCTTTGTAAAGAATGCTCGGCCAGTTGTGTTTTAAGGCGTTCGTAAACGATGCGTTCATGTGCGGCATGCATATCTACCAGCACCAAGCCTTGGGCGTTCTCAGCGAGTATGTAAACACCTTGTAATTGCGCCAACGCCTTGCCCAGCGGCCATTCACCTTGAGGTAAAGGTAAAGAGTTGAAGAGCATGTAAGGCGATGGCTGTTGCTCAGTGGCTTTCACCGCCGAGGGTTGCCACAGTTGTCCCAGATCTTTCAAGGGTTGGCCAGACTGGGATTGCCAGGGCAGACTGGTCTGCTCTTCAAGCCGAGGGGTTGGTTCACCAAAATGCTGCAAGCGTGAGATGGCTTGTTGCCTGTCTTGCACAAAAGTATTTCTGGATGACGCTTCGCTGTGGGCCATACCGTGTGGTGTTTGACCTGCACGCGACACAGACAGTGCACCAGTCAAGGCGTGTTGCACCGCTTGATGCACTTCACGACTGTCTCTGAAGCGCACCTCAATTTTGGTCGGATGCACATTCACATCGACTCTTTGCGGATCAATCTCCAGATAAAGCGCATACACCGGTTGGCGTTGACCATGCAACACATCCTCGTACGCACTTCGTGCCGCGTGAGACAGGACTTTGTCACGCACATACCGGCCGTTCACATAGGCATACTGTTGATCTGTTCGCGCACGTGCCACGTCTGGCACACCGGCGCGTCCACGCACACGCACCGCGCCGTGCTGGTGGTCTATCAACAGCGATGTCTCTAGAAAATCTGCACCCAGCACATCAGCTAAACGTAAATCCAAGCCTTTTTCATGCGCCTGCGCTCGCCATTGCGCGATGATTTTGCCGTCGTGCCACAAAGCAAAACCCACATCGGGGCGGGCAAGTGCATGACGCTTGAGCGATTCAAGGCAATGCGCCAATTCGGTGGCTGTGGACTTCAAAAATTTACGTCGCGCTGGTGTGCTGAAAAACAATTCCTTGACCTCGACGCTTGTGCCTACGGAACGTGCCACGGGTCGCAACTCGCCGCTGCGCGCGTCGAGTTGCATGGCATGTGCTTGTTCAGCGGTGCGTGAAAGTAGGCTCAGTTCGCTAACTGCTGCAATCGCAGCCAAAGCCTCGCCGCGAAAACCCATGGTGGCGACAGACTCGAGGTCATGCAGGCTGGCGATCTTGCTGGTGGCATGCCGCTTGAGTGCCAGCGGCATCTCAAAGTCCAGCATACCGCCGCCGTCATCTTCCACGCTGATCAGTCGCACGCCGCCTTCCACCAAGCGCACGGTTACCTGCGAGGCGCCGGCATCCAATGCGTTATCCACCAGTTCACGCACCACGGAGGCTGGGCGTTCCACCACTTCGCCAGCGGCAATCTGGCTGATGAGTTCATCGGGGAGTTCGCGAATGCGCGAGGGGGTAGAAGAAAAATTCACCCTCAGATTCTAGGTGACAAGTACGAATGAAGGCGTTGAGAGGTCGTGCCTGAGACAGCCTTGGCGGGTCGAGACTCAGGGTTGTACAAAGCGTTGATAATGCCCGACATGGAAATACTCGCCTACTTGATTGAATTCATATTTCATATCGATACACACTTGACGCTGCTGGTGCAAGAACATGGCACGTGGATTTATCTGATCCTCTTTGTGATTGTGTTTGTTGAGACCGGTCTGGTGTTCATGCCACTGCTGCCGGGTGATTCGTTGTTGTTCATCGTTGGTGCCTTGGGCGCAACTGGTGTGTTGAATCTGCCCTTGGCCTTAGGTTTGATGCTGGTTGCTGCGATTGCTGGTGACCAATGCAATTACCTGATAGGCCGATACTTCGGGCAACGACTCTTAGCCAGTCAGACCAGATGGTTCAACCGTAAGGCGTATGACCAAGCGCATATGTTTTACGAAAAACACGGCGGTATCACCATCATTGCTGCACGCTTTTTGCCGTTCATTCGAACATTTGCACCGTTTGTGGCCGGTGTGGCGCACATGGACAGATTGCGTTTTACGTTTTTCAATGTTTCGGGTGCTGTACTGTGGGTGGTGGGCGTGGGTGCCATCGGTTATGTATTTGGCAATATCCCTTGGGTACAACAGCATTTTGAAAAAATCATTTGGGCATTCATAGTTCTTCCTGGGTTGGTGTCCTTGTGGGCTACATTCCAAGCGCGACGCAAGCCAGTGGCTTGATATTTACACAGCCCGGTTTCTGGCCATGGGTGGGTTGCGTAAAAAATAATTCTCAATGCCTTTCATCAAAGCATCTGCCAGTTTATTTTGGTATTGCTCGCTCAGCAGCAAGGTTTCTTCTTCAGGGTTACTGATGAAAGCGGTTTCCACCAACAGGCTGGGTATGTCCGGCGCCTTGAGTACCGCAAACCCTGCTTGCTCAACTTGAGGTTTGTGAAGTTTGCCTACCCGGCGAATTTGTCCGAGCATTTCGCTGCCCAGTTTCAAACTGTCGTTGATTTGGGCGGTGGTGCTCATGTCAAGCAATGCCCGTTGCACATGCTGGTCCTGCACTTTGATGTTCAGGCCGCCAATCGCGTCTGCACCGTTTTCTTTATTGGCCATCCAGCGTGCTGCAGCGCTAGAAGCTGCGCCTTGGCTCAGGGCAAACACACTGGCGCCGCTGGCCTTGGGGGTGAAAAAAGCATCTGCATGCAGGCTGATGAATAAATCAGCTTGCACTTGTTGTGCTTTTTGTACGCGTACATGCAACGGCAAAAAGAAATCTGCATCCCTGGTCATGAACGCGCGCAACGGCAATTCTCCGCGCCGTGTTTTCAATACGGTTTTATTGATTCTTTCGCGCAAGCGGTTGGCAATTTGCAGCACCACATCTTTTTCGCGCGTTCCGCCCGGGCCGATGGCGCCCGGGTCTTCACCGCCGTGACCCGGATCGAGTGCAACCACTGCAAAGCGTTCAACACTGGGTTCGGGGTCATTTTTGTTTAAGGCTTGTTTGGTAGGGGCCGTGGGTGGTGCTGCGTTGCCGGAATGCGTGCCTGCAGTGCTGCCAGGCTCTGGCCGGTTTTGCACAGGCGCTGTGCTTGGTGATGGGGGCGTTGGTTTGGGGATTGCTGTTATGGACGGCGGCAGTGATGGCGGCACTGATGGCGTGTCGGGCGCAGTGTTTGGTCGTGCTTGAGTGGGTGGTGTAACTGCGGCTGCTTTGGAATTCTCGTTAGGTTTTGACAAGGCATTGTTGTCTATCAGTTCGCCCAACGGGTCCTTGCTGATATTTGTTTTTTTGTCGTCCCGCAATTTTTCTGTGATCAAAGCTTCCAGCGGATCAATATCTTTGAATGGATACAAGTCCAGTACCAAGCGGTGTTGAAAATGGGCTTGCCCGGACTGCACCGGTTCCAGATTGAACACTTGCGGCTTGACGGGTTGACGCAAATCTAAAACCAATCGCACGATAGTCGGTGTGTATTGACCTATGCGTACCCCGGTTATGAACGGGTCGTCGCTGCGCACTTTGCCAACCAAGTCGCGCAATGCGCTGTTCAATTCAATACCTTCAATATCTACTGCCAAGCGCGGGGGTTGAGACACAAACGTGTTTTTGGTCACCAGCGCAGTGTCTGACTCAATCGTGACGCGTGTGTAATCGTTGGCTGGCCAGACCCGTACCGCCACAATGGTGGCGCCGCTTGCCAATTGGGCCTTGCCCAATAGCAATGCAAGCGTGCCAGTTTGCAGCAGTGTGCGTCTGTGCAAGTTCATGGTCGGTGCGCTCTGATATCTGTGGCGAAAAGGTATGTCATGCAAGCAATTTTCGTCCAATATCACTGTGGGCAGTCAAACGAACCACCCGACTTTCATCTGCGTTGACTTGCAAATCTATGTCAAGGTCAGCGGGTGGTAAAAATCCTGTCGCTTTGTCAGGCCATTCGCAGATTTTCAAGCCAGGTGCAGAGAATATGTCTCTGAACCCCGCATCTTCCCATTCCTGCGGATCCTTGAAACGGTAAAAATCAAAATGCCATGCTGAAAATGACCTTAACGCGTTGCTGAGTTCGTATGATTCGACAATGGCATAGGTTGGACTCTTGATGCGTCCAGTGACACCGAGCGCTTGCAGCAGGTAACGGGCAAAAGTGGTTTTACCGCTGCCCAAGTTGCCTTGTAAGCACAGCACAGCATCACGCAACCAAGGCTTGTCTGAAAGGCTGCGTGCATAGGACTGACACGCTTGTTCATCAGGCCAGTTCAGGGTTTTTACAATCGGCGTTTGGTTCAAAGGATTGATGTGTCCATTCAACAGCAGGGGTTACCAGAGCAATTACAGCTTTGGGGGCGACAACTGGGATTCTCCCAAATTGGCGTAGCCCCTGTGGATTTGTCCGATGCCGAGCCAGGGTTGCTGTCTTGGCTGGCCAATGGCTTTCACGGCGACATGGACTATATGCAGCGTCATGGGCTGATGCGTGCCCGACCCACGGAGTTGTTTGCGGGCACCATGAGCATCATCACTGCGCGCATGGATTACCTGCCGGCAAGCCATCTTGCTGAGTCGACGTTCAGCCAAACAACACCTGTTGCTTCAACCGACATGGATGGCAACGCTGAGTCAGTGACTGACACACACCGCTTTATCCAACACGAATGGGCGCGTTTGCAACAACCTGAGCAAGCAGTGATTTCTGTGTACGCCAGAGGGCGTGACTACCACAAGGTCATGCGCCAACGTTTGCAACAACTGGCGCACAAACTGCAAGAAGCAGTGGGTCCTTTGGGGCATCGTGTTTTCACCGACTCCGCCCCGCTGCTCGAAGCCGAATTGGCGGTCAAAAGCGGTTTAGGCTGGCGCGGGAAACATACGCTGGTATTGCAGCGAGACGTCGGTTCATTTTTCTTTTTAGGTGAAATTTTGATTGACATGGCGCTCACCCCCAGCGAACCTGCGAGTGAGCATTGCGGTAGTTGTCAGGCTTGTATCAGCGCATGTCCAACACAGGCCATCGTCGCACCTTACCGATTGGATGCACGACGTTGCATCTCCTACCTCACGATTGAACACAAGGGCTCGATACCTGTTGAACTGAGGCCATTGATGGGTAACCGGATTTACGGCTGCGACGACTGCCAACTGGTGTGTCCTTGGAACAAGTTCGCCAAGCGCAGTACCTTGCCTGATTTTGATGAAAGACATGGCCTGGGTTCGGCGCAATTGGTGGAATTGATGCAATGGGATGAAGCCACTTTTTTGCGAAAGACCGAGGGCAGTGCGATCCGCCGCATTGGCCATGTGCGGTGGTTACGCAATGTGGCGATTGCCATCGGTAATGCGTTGCGTTCAAAGCCTGGTTTACCGCAGGCAGAGCAACAGAGTTTGCGCTTGGCCGCGCAGGCTTGGGCTGGCCATGCCGACCCGGTGGTCAAAGAAAGCGTTGCTTGGGCGCTTGAAACCTGACAAAACGCACACGTTGGGCGCTGATATTCGGTCAAGCCAAGCCTGGAAGTTGACTTACATCAAAACAAGTGCATGCATTCAGTTCTAAGCTTGGTTTCATGAGCTCAAACTACGCCTTACTCGACGAACCAGCCCAGTGGTCCGCCTTTAGCACGCCTTCTCCCGAAAATAAAAATGCCGATCAAACACGTGGTTTGTGGCAGTCTCAGGTTGTGGTTGAAGGCATGCATTGTGGCTCTTGCGCCTTGAATGTAGAGAAAGCTTTGCGTTCAGTGCCGGGCGTCAAGCAAGCCACTGTCAATGGCGCCACTCACCGCGCCGAAGTGGTTTGGTCTGCCGAACAAGTCAAACCATCTCAATGGTTGAATGCCTTGCATAACGCTGGTTACGAGGCTGTTCCTGCCAATGACCATGTGGCGCGTAACGGGATAAGGTTGAAATGCAGTGCAAAGCCAAAGGTGTTGTGTCGGCTACCAAGGTAGTCAAGTCGGATGACATTGCCCATGGTCTGATTGACCAAGCAAGCCATTACAAAGCAGATTTGATTGTCATGGCTTCTCATGGCCGCAAAGGAATCAAGCGATTGTTGTTGGGCAGTGAGACGCTGGCTGTGTTAACGCACGTCAAGATTCCGGTGTTGGTATTGCGTTAGTTGGGGTCAGTTACCAATTTCCCAATTTCCTCACGCCAGGCCGGCTCGGTCGCCGCTCACCGCGGCTTTGCGGCAACGTTCGCGTCGGTCCGCCCGTCATGTCGTTTGTCCAATCGACATTATTCCTCCGACGACATTTCTGCGGTGATAGAAATTCCGTTTCAGCAAATTAATTCTTTTAAGGCCGAACAGGAGGGGGCGTTGATTCGATCGAAAGCAGAGAAAAAAATCGCACCGGACGGGTCTGCCTAAGCGTGACTTCAGAACAGCAGGAATGACCGCACCCACAAGACGATTCGGACTAAGCTATACGACTAACTTAAACGTCATCAAAACGCCGACAACCCGCGATACAACATGGTGCAAGCCAGCACATAAAGTAAAAATGCAAATCCTCGTTTGAGTTTGGCAACAGGTAGTCGCTGCGCATACCTTGCACCCATAGGTGCGGTGAACACAGTGCAAACACAAATAATGAAAAATCCTGGTAACCACACATAACCGAAACTGTGCGCTGGCGTGTTGGTCACTGACCAACCGCTGACCACATAGCCGATGGCGTTCGCGAGTGCTATGGGAAAACCTAAAGCGGCACTGGTGCCGACTGCTTGTCGCAATGGTATGTTGCACCACGCCATGAATGGCACACTGATGAACGCACCGCCTGCGCCCACCAGTCCTGAGATCAACCCAATGACGCCGCCCACTATCGATTGACCTGCAGCACCTGGCATTTGGCGCGAAGGTTTGGGTTTTTTATCCAACAGCATTTGCGTGGCTGAAAATGCGGTGAAAAAACTGAACAACAAGGCCAGCACAGAACCTTTGATCACGGCAAACAACCACAGGCTGGAGATGGCACTTCCCAGCACAAGTCCCGGTGCAATCCCTTTGAACAAATCCCAACGAACAGCACCTGCTTGATGATGAGCACGGGTGCTAGCCAGCGATGTGATGACGATGGTTGACATGCCAGTGGCAATCGCCATCTTCACTGCCATGTCGGTGGATATATCCAAATGGTGAAGCAAAAAGGTGAGAAAAGGAATCATCACCAATGCGCCGCCAACGCCAAGTAAACCCGCCAAAAAACCGGCGCACGAACCTAGCGCCGCAAGAGCCAGCAACAACAACGGCCAGTTGGACATAGGCACTTAAGCCAGACCGAGTTTTTGTGCCATGCCTATGCGTTGCAATTTACCAGTGGCGCCCTTGGGGATTTCATCGAGCAGCAAAATTTTGCGCGGTACTTTGAAATCTGCCACACGGGTGGCGACGTAATCGCGCAATTCTTTTTCAGTGGCTGCTGTGCCTTCACGCAACACCACTGCAGCGCCAACTTCTTCGCCGAGTTTGTCGTGCGGGATACCGAAGCACACCACTTGAGCGACGGCCGGGTGGTCCATCAATATTTCATCGATTTCGCGCGGGCTGATTTTTTCACCACCCCGGTTGATGATTTCTTTCAAGCGCCCTGTGATGCTGATGTAGCCGTCCGCGTCCATCACGCCCTGGTCGCCGGTGCGAAACCAGCCGTGGGTGAAGCCTTCAGCGTTGGCCTTGTCGTTGTTCTCGTAGCCGGGTGTGACGTTGGGGCCGCGAATCACGATTTCACCGGTCTCTCCGGCTTTGAGCAAGTTGCCGTCCAAGTCCATGATGGCGACTTCAGGGCCTGCGGCAATACCGACGGTGCCGGGTTTGCGTTGAGCAGGCGGCAGCGGGTTGCAAGCCATTTGGTGAGCGGCTTCTGTCATGCCATAGGCTTCAATCACAGGCGCGTGAAATGTGGCTTCCAATTCTGCCAACACTTGCGGCGGCAGCGATGAAGACGACGAACGAATAAAGCGCAAAGGCACGCGTGCGATCACTTCTTTGTTGTTTGCAGCGCGAGACAATATGGCTTGGTGCATGGTGGGTACTGCGGTGTACCAACTGGGCTTGACCTCGTCCATTTGCGCAAAAAATTTCAGTGCATTGAAGCCGCCGGTGCAATGCACTTCACCGCCTTGAGACAACGGTGCCAAGATGCCAGCGATCAAACCGTGGATATGGAACAAAGGCATGACGTTCAAGCCTCTGTCCGTGGATGTGAAGCGCGTGCTGGTCGCAATATGTTGGGCTGATGCGCAGACGTTGCGTTGCGTT
>Ga0214921_10012154_pt1 | contig 10351 bp, 10 predicted proteins | sample LL1505_MetaG_FD_177992 | JGI IMG/M metagenome (GOLD analysis project Ga0214921, IMG submission 177992) | Freshwater microbial communities from Lake Lanier, Atlanta, Georgia, United States - LL-1505 | ecosystem: Environmental > Aquatic > Freshwater > Lake | place: USA: Georgia | collected...
ATAGGACTAAGGGGCTTCGAGTTTGATGCGAACAATAACCAAAGGTTCAGGCGATGAGCGTTTTGCTACCAAGGTGCCTTGGTGTATGGCTGAAAGATCTGCTTGCCAACCTATTGAATGTGTGCTCCTGCCTTGGAGCCAATCAAACATGGCGTCTATTGGTATTGCGGCACCGGTTACTTCTTCCGTCAAATGGGCCATAGATTCAAAGCGGCGATATTGACTGCCTTGCAACCATTGTGTGAAGTTGGGATTCCATTGCAATGTTGCTAGCGTGGTACCCAATGGCGAGAACAAATTTAACTCACCTTGGCGCGCATTCCCATCCAAAGAAAAACCAGCACTCATATTGCGCGGGGGATCACTTTGAACGGTCACGCTAATTCGTCCTTGCCATTGTTTTTCAGAGCTTGCTTGTGCTGCTATTCGATTGGATGCGGGCGTTGCACACCCACCAATCAACACCACTAGCCATATGCTGGCCCATACACGCATAGCTAGATGCCAGGTTTGAAGCGCTGCAGAGTTTGTTGCAACGTTTCATTGGTGGGAGCAATCTCTAATCCTCGCCGCCATACCGCAATCGCATCGCTTTCGCGTTTGAGTTGCCACAGTACCTCGCCAAGATGGGCTGCAATTTCAGCATCTGCGCGGTCTTTAAAAGCCTTTTCTAAAAGCTCCAAGGCTTTGCTTGTATTGCCGAGACGAAATTCCACCCAGCCCAGACTGTCAGTAATAAAAGGGTCTCCAGGCGCCAGAGTAAGCGCCTTCACAATCAATTCTTTAGCCTCTTTGAGTCGCACATTTCGATCAGCTAGAGAAAAACCTAAGGCGTTATAGGCATTGAAGTAAGTCGGATCTTTGCTGATGACCGTGCGCAAAATCTTCTCCATCTCTTCAATTTGGTTGAGCTTTTCAGCCATCATGGCTTGCTCGTAAAGCAAGTCGAGGTCATTGCCTGCTTGTTGTGCCAATAAATCAAAGGCGGCTTGCCATTGGCGATATTCACGTAAGAGTTGTAACTCAGCCATGAGGCGACTGCGAACCTCTTCTTCCTTGCTGGCCGGTAATTGCGAAATGAGCAGCCGCGCTTCCTTTAACTTGCCCTGCTTGGCTAAGATAGATGCGCGGCGAGATTGCGCTTGTATGACGCCGCGTTGGGTGTTTTCATTAGGAGCCTTGTTGACCATACCGATGTAAGTTTGCAAAGAGGCATCGGCTTGTTTGTCGAATCCTTGTTCGAATTGCAATGAACCCAAAAGCAACCACGCTTCGGCGTGTGTTGGAAATCGTTGCGTGACACTTTGAGCCTGCTCAGCAGCTTGCTCAAAACGTTTTGACTCAATCAAAACGCGCACATACGCCATGGGGTATTCGGGTTTGTCTTGTTTGGGGAGTGCTTGCAGTACCAGCGCTTCTGCCTCTTTAACGCCACGCCCTAGCAGCTCTAAGGCCAAGAAAGGAGCGCTGACATCGGTTTTGGTGTTTGGCGTCAAGCTTTTTTGCGAAGCTTGCAAAGCCCCGCTTAAATTGGCATTCAACATTAGCATTCGGCCTATGGCAGACCATGCGGCGGAAGATGTCTCGGCATTAGCGGTGTAACTATCCAAGGCTTTTTGCACCACTTCTGCCGCTACTTTGGTATCGATAACGCGGGCATAGTACCGTGGAACCACACGAATAGTTGCATTGCGTTCGCTGACAGGGCTGAATGCAATTTCTTTTTTGAGAGGCTCTAAGGTTTCGTTGGTTTTGTTCAGCGCAATCAGAATTTGAAGCAAATTGAGGTTAGCCAAACGGTCTTGAGGCAAAACTTGCGTCCAACTGCGTGCAGCCATCAACGCACCATCACCAGAGCGTTCTTTCAGCGCAATTTCTACAGCGCGCGCAAACAACTGTGCATCATTGGTTTTACGAGCCGCATCCAAAAGCAATGAGAATCCAACCAAGGGTTGCCCTTGTTGAACATTGAGTTCGCCGACCAAAATCTCATACAAAATTTCACCATTCATACCAGAGTTCACTACAGGAGCTTCTGGCTTCTTAGATGTGTTTTGCGCAATAGATGGAGCGCCTGTGAGGGCTAGCGAAAGAACGGCCGGAGCCAATAAAAACTTCATGCTGGCATCATAATGGCTTTACTTTTAAATTGTTGTTGACATGCCTGAATTACCCGAAGTCGAAGTGACGCGTTTAAGTTTTGCAGATCGCATTACAAACGCCCATATCTCGGACGTTCGAATAGGTAAATCCTTGCGCTGGCCACTGGGAGTGGCGCCCGCATCACTGGTTGGTAAAAAAGTCCTAGGCGTGAGGAGGCGGGGCAAATATCTGCTGATGGATTTGAATGAGGGTTTGGTACTGTGGCATCTTGGAATGTCTGGCAGTTTGAGTTTTACGCCAACAGCTAACAATACCTTTGCCATTAGCTACCCCCAAACCCATGACCATTTTGACTTGCTCACCACCCATGGACTTCTAAGATTAAACGACCCTAGGCGTTTTGGTGCAGTGGTGTATGTAGAGTCTGAAACCAGCGCGGTGGCACAAAAGCTCTTGGGACATCTTGGTGTAGAACCGCTAGCTGGTCAATTTGATTTAGATACTTTCCATAAAAATTTGAAAAAGCGTAACGCAGTAATCAAACAAGTTTTATTAGCGGGCGATATTGTGGTGGGTGTCGGCAATATTTATGCATCGGAAGCTTTGTTTTTGGCTGGTATTCGTCCAACTGTGCGCGCAAAACGTATCAGTCGCGCACGCGCAGAAAAGTTAAGAGTAGCGATCATCGATGTGCTGGCGCGCGCAGTCGCCAAAGGGGGTAGCACTTTGCGTGACTTTTCCAATGCAAATGGGCAAAGTGGTTACTTTCAATTAGAGGCGAATGTGTACGACCGCGCTGGTGAGCCTTGTAGGCAGTGCGGTCAATTGATCAAGCGCATAGTGCAAGGTCAACGCGCTACTTACTACTGCTCTGTGTGTCAAAAGCCCTGACTATGCGCAAAACATCTTGGCAGTTTGGCAATGCAGTAGTGGCTTGGCAAAAAATACACGGCCGCCACGACTTGCCGTGGCAAAACACAAAAGATCCTTATGCGGTGTGGTTGTCAGAAATCATGTTGCAACAAACGCAGGTTGTAACGGTGTGCGATTATTTCGCGCGCTTTATGAAGCGTTTTCCCACTGTCAACGATTTAGCCAAAGCTTCGCAAGAGGAAGTGATGGGCTTGTGGAGTGGCTTGGGTTATTACAGCCGTGCCCGCAATTTGCACCGTGCCGCACAAGACGTTATGGCATTACATCGCGGTAAATTTCCGCGCGATGCATTGACCTTGAAAACATTGCCAGGCATTGGCAGATCGACTGCAGCTGCCGTTGCATCACTGTGTTTTGGTGAACCCATTGCTATTTTGGATGCCAATGTTAAGCGCGTACTTACCCGTTATCTGGGCTTTGGACAAGATTTGGCTGTCGCTAAGAACGAAAAATTGTTGTGGGAGAAAGCCCAAACATTATTGCCAACCCAGCATGTTACGCAAGCGATGCCGCACTACACGCAAGGGATGATGGATTTAGGCGCAACGTTGTGCACTCCTAAAAATCCACAGTGTTTGCAATGTCCTGTGAAAGAAAACTGCAAGGCAGCCAAAGAAGGTAAACAAGAAAACTATCCTGTCAAAACCAAAAAACTAAAACGCACCAGCGAGCAACTGTGGTTGCTATACGCCAAAACAAAAAATGGCGAAGTGTGGATGGTACAAAGACCGCAGTCAGGTATTTGGGCAGGCTTGTATTGCTTACCTGTATTTGAGAGTTACGAGGCGCTGCAAGCTTTTGTCAAACCCAAGAGTAAGTTGGATTTACAAGACATGCCAGTGGTCAAACATGTGCTCACACACAAAGACTTGTATTTGCATCCAGTCGCATTGCATCTGAATAACCATAAATCTCTAGGCCAAGGCCATTGGTTTGATCAGCAAACAATCGCTGGAATAGGCTTGCCAGCCCCAATCCGCAAACTAGTAGCTTAATGCGTATCTAGCTCGCGATGGCGCTTTAAGGTCACCCAATCAGAAGCGAATTGTTTGGTCAGTAGTTCGACCAAATACACCGAGCGATGTTGGCCACCCGTGCAACCAATGGCTACGGTGACATAGCTGCGGTGGTCGTTGCTGAGGTCTGGTAGCCAAGCGTTTAAGAAGGTTGCAATTTGCTGCGCCATAGCATTGACAGATGGATAGCCCGATAACCAATTGGCGACGCTGGCATCTTGGCCAGTTAAGTTTTTTAAGCCCGCTTCGTAGTGGGGATTGGGCAGCATACGCACATCAAATACATAGTCTGCGTGCATTGGAATACCGCGTTTGAAAGCGAATGATTCGAACATCAACGTCAGTTGTGTAGCAGGTGCAGAAATTAGCGACTTGATATAGCCTTGTAATTTGGCGCTTCTGAGCAAGCTCGTATCAATGATGTGTGATTCTTCACGCAAGTCGCCTAACAAGCGCCGCTCCATTTCAATAGCATCGATCACATCACGGTCTAAGTCAGTGGACTGACCGTTGTCTTGCAGGCGCGAAAGCGGATGGCGTCTGCGCGTTTCTGAGAACCGTCGCACCAAGGTGTCGGTAGTTGCGTCTAGAAATAACAATCGGATATTGACATTTTTACTGCGCAACTCTGCCAACTGCGCAGGCACCAAGGGCAATGATTGTGCGCTACGCACATCCATGGCGATGGCCACTTTGTCGGCTTGTTTGTGTTGCTCTAACTCTACAAATGGCAATAGCAACTCGGGGGGTAGGTTATCTACACAGTAGTAGCCAGCATCTTCAAGCGCGTGCAGAGCCACTGATTTCCCAGAGCCTGACATGCCAGTTATGAGGACCAACTCGAGTGTCATGCTTTAGTCTTTACTTTTGCTGTTGTTGTTGCATTTGAGCCTGAGTGCCCACCCTCTTGGGGGTTGGATGTTTTATTTTGTGCTTGCAGCATTTCGAGAGCATGGGCACGTGTAGTGTTTGAAATTTTTTCGCCACCCAACATACGCGCAATCTCACTCACACGCTCTTCGCCTTCCACCAAGGTCACACGGCTTGCAACACCTTGTGCATCGCTGTGTTTAGACACAACGCCATGGTGGTCGGCACACGCAGCGACTTGCGGTGAGTGGGTCACTGCCAAAACTTGTCTGTCAATGCCAAGTTGTTGCATCAAACGGCCCACAGTTTCAGCCACTGCGCCGCCGACGCCAGAATCAACTTCATCAAAAATCAATGTTTGGGCACTACCCAATTGGCTGGTCGTGACGGCAATAGCCAATGCAATGCGAGATAGTTCGCCACCTGAGGCTACTTTGCCTACAGGTCTTGGCGTACTGCCTGCGTGACCTGCCACTAAAAACACAACACTCTCTAATCCACTAGCACTGGGCTGGTCATTGGTTTCTAAAGCCACTTCAAAACGACCCCCTTGCATACCCAAGCCTTGCATGGCCTGTGTAATCGACGTCGCTAACTGCGGTGCAGCTTTGGTGCGCGCCTTAGAAACTTTTTGTGCTTCTGTGGTGTAGTGCGCGAATGCTTGGGCTTGTGCGCGCTCAAGCGCTTCCAGATCGCTTGAGGCTTCTAGTTGCTGTAGTCGTTGCTTCCATTCTGCGTAAACAACAGGTAGCTCTTGTGGTGAGCGTTTGAAGCGTCTTGACAAAGACATCCACAAACCCATGCGTTCATCTAATGCTTGTAGGCCTTCTGGGTCTAATTCGGTATGGCTCAGGTAGGCTTGCAATGAATGCGCGACATCACTGGCTTGCGCCACGCTAGACGCCAATACGTCTACCCAATTGGCGAACTCAGCCTCCACATGGGCTTGATCTTGCAGTGCAGTTTGTGCTTTGGCGAGTTGGGTGAGCGCGCCTGTGTCGTCATCTTCCAGCGCGTGAATGGCACTTTGTGCAGCGTCCATCAGTGCTTGCGCGTGTGACAAACGGGTATGTTGGTTGTTGAGTTCATCCCATTCGTCTGCGGCGGGGTTGAGCTTGTCTACTTCACCCACTTGCCACATCAACCGCTCGCGTTCATCTTGTAAGCTGGCTTGGTCATGTTGTGCGTCGTGAAGGGTTTGCGTGGCTAAGCGCCAAGAAGTCCACGCACTTTGTAAATTTTTTAAATCGATGCCTGCATAGGCGTCTAGCAGTCCGCGCACCGCATCAGGTCGGGTGAGGCTTTGCCAAGCATGCTGGCCATGAATGTCAAGCAGCAAGTCGCCCAAAGCACGCAGTTGCGCCGCAGTAGCAGGGCTGCCGTTGATCCATGCGCGGCTCTTGCCTTGAAGGTCAATGGTGCGTTTGAGCAAAACACCATCTTGCGCGGCGATGTCGTCAAAGCCTTCTTCTTGTAGCCAAGCAAGTACATCAGGGGTTACATCAAATTCAGCGCTAATTTCTGTTCTGTTAGCGCCTTCACGTATTACGCCAGATTCAGCGCGTGAACCCAGTACCAGTTGAACAGCGTCAATCAAAATCGATTTACCAGCGCCTGTCTCACCCGTTAGCGCTGTAAAGCCTGCCGATAAATCCAAATCGAGCGCGCGAATAATCACGAAATCGCGCAAAACAATATGGCGCAAGCTCATTCCACACCCTCGTTCCAGTGCAGTTTTTCACGTAGGGTGTCAAAATAACTCCAGCCTTTGGGGTGCAAAAACCGCACAGAAAATTTGGAGCGCGTGACGGTAATGCGGTCACCCAACAAAAGTTCGGCCAAAGACTGCATATCGAAGTTAGCGCTGGCGTCTCGACCAGAGATCAAATCAATCGCAATCTCATCTGTATCTGCTAAGACAATAGGACGATTTGACAGGGTGTGCGGTGCAATGGGGACCATCACCCATGCATTCAAGGAGGGGTGCAAAAGAGGGCCGCCTGCTGACAATGAATACGCAGTGCTACCAGTTGATGTGGCAATGATCAAACCGTCTGCACGCTGGTTGGCTACAAATCGGCCGTCGACCTCTACGCGCATCTCCACCATGCCAGAAGTAGCTCCACGATTGACCACCACGTCATTCATGGCAAGGGCATCAAACACACAATGGCCGTCACGCCAAACTTTGGCGTGCATCAGCGAGCGTTTATCTTCTTCAAATTCGCCACGCAACATGGGCTTAAGGGTCGCTTCGAACCCTTGAAGGGGAATATCAGTAATGAAACCCAAGCGGCCTTGGTTGATACCAATCAGCGGCACATCGTATTTGGCTAATAGTCTGCCGAAACCCAACATGGTGCCGTCGCCGCCAACCACCAGGGCCAAATCGCAAGTCTTACCAATGCCTTCAACATCCATCACCGAATACTCGGTGATACCCGTGTTGGAGGCGGTATCGTGCTCCAAAATGACATCTAAGCCCTGATCGAGCAAAAACTGTGCGATGCTCTGCAAGGCTTGTTTGGAAGATGGCCTAGCGCCGCTGCCTACAGGCAGGTGGTATTTACCAATCAAAGCAATCTGACGAAATGTGGATTTCATGGCTAAATTACATCACTAAAATTTGTCTCAACCATGAACATGCTAGACGATCGCGCCAAAGTGCTCTTGAAAGCACTGGTTGAACGCTATATAGCTGACGGGCAACCCGTCGGATCGCGCACCCTTGCCCGTGCCACCGGCATTGAACTCTCGCCCGCCACCATTCGTAACGTCATGTCCGATTTGGAGGTGTTGGGCCTCATCGCCAGCCCCCACACCTCGGCTGGACGTGTCCCTACCTCGCGCGGATACCGCTTGTTTGTGGACACGATGTTGACGGCGGATCGGGAGCAGTTGCATACCCCGAGTTTGGCCGCAGATCAACCGCAAAAAGTAATTGCCAATGCAGCAAATTTGTTGTCTGACTTGTCTCAATTCGTCGGCGTTGTGATTGCGCCACGTCGAAGTTCGGTTTTTCGCCATATTGAATTTTTAAGACTTTCTGAGCGCAGGTTGTTGGTCATCATGGTCTCGCCAGAGGGCGATGTGCAAAACCGGGTTTTATTCACCGAATCGGACTACACCACATCTCAATTGACCGAGGCCTCCAATTACTTAAACCACCACTTCGCAGGAATGGCGATTGAGCAAGTGCGTGAAAAATTATTAGCAGAAGTTGAATCGTTGCGCGGCGAGATTGCCACTTTGATGCAAGCAGCCGTGCAAGTGAGCACTGAAGCGCTCACACAACCACAAGATGATGTGGTCATCAGCGGGGAGCGCAATTTGTTGTCAGTCAGTGATTTCTCCAGCGACATGGGGCAATTGCGTCGAGCTTTTGATCTGTTTGAGCAAAAAGCCCAGTTGGTGCGACTGTTAGATATCTCCGCCCAAGCCGAAGGCGTGCGTATTTATATTGGTGGCGAAAGCCAAATCGTTCCTATGGAGGAGTTGTCAGTCGTCAGTGCCCCTTACGAAATTGACGGCCAAGTGGTGGGGACTTTAGGCGTGATCGGTCCAACCCGCATGGCGTATGACCGAATGATCCAAATTGTTGACATCACTTCTAAGTTAGTGAGCAACGCCCTGAGCCATAAGTAATTTCAGGAAGACTTTCTAACGCCAAACAAGATGCCACAGGTCACGAGTGCAAGACCTGCCATCAAGTTCCAATACATCGGTTCACCCAATAGAACGACTGCAGAGAGTGCAGACAGAGCTGGAACAACGGCTGTCATCATGGTGCTGCGAACGGGGCCGTAATGGCGCACCATCATGTTGAACGAGATTCCAGAAATAACGACCGAGCCAATCCCTTGGTAGAGGGCTTGAAATAAAAGCTCTTGCCATGGCGCGACCCCTAAGTGGCTAGGAATGAGTTCTACCCAAGCGGCCAATGCATACAGCGGTAAAAACGTGACAAATGAGAAAGCAGTCACTGCCATGGTGGCGCGTACAGCATCTAAACCTTCTCTGCGCACGAGCACGGTGTAAAAAGACCAACAACATGCAGCGCACATAAACATCACGTCGCCCTTCCACACTTCGCCGCCTTCAAAAGCTTTAAGCAGACTTGAACCGCCCACTAGCAAATCTCCTAAAACAATGCACACCAAACCTATCGCGCGCACTTTAGAGATCGATTGACTCAAGACTAGCCAAGCCATCAAAGTTGTCCACAGCGGCAAGCTGCCAGGTAACAAAACAGAAGCATGCGTAGCTGGCGCAAAGAAAAACCCTGAGTAAGACAGCATGCTAAAAACAAAACTACCAAACAAACCTCCGATGATGGTGATGCGAATAGGCAAGGGTGAAAGCCCCAATAGAGAGCCTGCTTTTTCACCGGCTTGTCTTTGAGGACGCATCAGCCACCAAGCCCAAGGTAATAAGACGCTACCGGCACCCACAATGCGCAAGAACGCAATATCAAGCGGCAATAAATTGTGCGAAGCAGATGCGCGCGCAATAACGATGAACGATGTCCATATCAGGATGGTCACCAAGGCTGCAATCAGGCCGATGGCTCTTGGTGAAAATTTCATGCTTTGTGTTCAGTGCAGTGCGCAATTGGATGGAGTCTGATGGTGTTCGAGGCGCACAAGATCTCAGGGAACTCCAAAAGACTACATTCTTTCACATCGTTAATTGGCTAACAAAAATGCTGACGACCTCGAGAGAGGTCGTCAGCATTCCTTTTGGATGGTTCCTCGTTAAGAGGGGCTATTTATTTGACCGATGCAGGTGTCTTTGCTACTGGAGTTGTAATTTTCTCAGTTGGTTTTTGCGCAACTTTTTCAGTTGTCTTTTTTACTTCTTTAGCAGGCTCAGCAACTGCTTTTGTAGCAGTAGATGGAGCTGTACTGGGGGTTACCGCGGTGGTGGCCGCAAAGGCGCTTACAGAGATAAGGCCAGCGATTAAGGTTGCGATAAGTTTGCTCATTTCATGGACCTTTCAGTTGTTTGTGAAATCCTCCAATTGATTTGGAGTACATCTACAACGGCGAGCAAAGACACCATGTTGACGTAAATAAACATTTATTTGGGTCAACCAAATTATGTGACTCCCGTTTATTCGGCCCTCATTTGGCTTTAGCGAAGAAGTAGAATTCATATTTAGGGCCTATAGCTCAGTTGGTTAGAGCAGAGGACTCATAATCCTTTGGTCCCTGGTTCGAGTCCAGGTGGGCCCACCACTTAAAAACGGTACATACTGAAGACACTATTTACAGTTTGTACCGATCACATCGTTAACAACTTCGGCTCTTCCCCATAAACGGGGGATGGGCATTCACTAAACACGATTGATTACTCCATTCCAACCGCATTGTGCCAATACACGTAAGCGGTAATTTTGGAAGTTTCTAAACCCAAACGCTCTCCTTGAG
>Ga0214921_10012155_pt1 | contig 10351 bp, 25 predicted proteins | sample LL1505_MetaG_FD_177992 | JGI IMG/M metagenome (GOLD analysis project Ga0214921, IMG submission 177992) | Freshwater microbial communities from Lake Lanier, Atlanta, Georgia, United States - LL-1505 | ecosystem: Environmental > Aquatic > Freshwater > Lake | place: USA: Georgia | collected...
TAAGTAGAGAACCATACCCACTACCTAAGCTCAATATAAACACAGAATGGTGGCCAACTGAAAGTGGTGAATGTGGTGTAGGTCCATTAGATGCTCAAGCAATACTGAGAGGCTTTTCAGATGATAATTTTTGTAAGTGTTTAATGGAGGATGATATACAACTATATAACTATCAATCTCATCCTAAAATTTACTTTCCTTTATCAAACTAAAAAATATTTAAAATTAAGCTTGGAATTTACCAAGCTTTTTTTATATTTAAGTATAAATAAAAAAACATGAATAAAGAAATTAAAGAATATACAGACAGTATAATTAATACTATTATAGAATCTGAAGAATTAGAAACACCAGATGTATTACTAGATCATTTACAAGAATATATTTTAGAAGAGTGTGAGCAAAAATACAATAATTATATTCTTGGTAAAGAAGAAACATTTGTATTAACTGATACTGAATTCGAACAATTATATAAGAAAGCTAGTCTTAAATATATTGAAGATATATTAGATAATTTAGTCGATAAAGATGTAGTTAAAACATCAGTTAATGAAAATGGAGATATATTATATAGTTTAACAGAGCAAGGTAAACATATGGTTGAATATTTAAATGAGAATTAAAATGGAAGAGAATAATATTACATTATCTAAGAATGAATTAGAACAATTATTGAAGAATGCTCATTTAAATGGACAAAAAGGTGCTTTAGGATTAACACAAATGAGTATGGATGAGTATATTAATAACGAAATAAATAAACTGTTTAATAATGAATAAACTAGAAAAAGTACAAGTAGAAACTACATGGAATGTAGAGTTTGAAGGTAAAGGTTACACTGTTATGCAAATGGAAGATGATAATAGTGGTCATTATTCTTGGGATATATTTGATGAAAATGGAGATGATGTCAAATCTAAATTGCAATCTCAAATAATTGAATTTATCATTACTAACCAATAAGTTTGGCTAACCAAATCATTGTTCGTATATTTAGGTATAAATAAAAAAATAAAAGGTTATGGTAAAAGAAAGTCAATTAATTAAAGATTTTAAAGCGTATATCGCTGTAACTGGTTTAAAAGCCGTTAAAGTTTGGGAAAACAGAAATGGCTTGTATGCTCAATTAAATGGATGGACTGATAAAAACAATCCTCACTTTACTAAAGTATTAAGTGGTGGAACAATCGTAAGTTTATCATTTGATGATATTAAAAAAATTTAAAATATGAAAGACATTATTTTTTATTTAATCATTTATAAAATATTTAACACTCCTTTCCATAATGAACACTCAACATTAATTGCTGTATGTTTAACATTATGGATTTGTGTAAATGTTTTAGAAATTATTAATGAATGCAAAAAAAATAAACTATGACATCAATAGAATGGTTAAAAAAAGAACTTGAATATTTTGGCGACCCAGATAGATGTATAATAAGTTGGGAAGAATTAGATTCCTTAATTGAACAAGCTGAAAGAATAAATCAAAAACAACTCATTGTAGAAATAATGGAAGAAGATTCTAAAGATGGTTTATATGATATTCCTTTACAAGAATGTGTTAATTGTAATGAACAAAAACAAGTTCATTTAATGTGTTTAGATTGTTGTATTAAACTTGGTAATCAAAATCAAACAGAAATATCAGATGAGGAGATAGAAAAAATAATAAATCCAAATAAATTAGATAAAATACCTGAATCTTGGAAAGAATTTATTGAAGGTGCTAAATGGTATCGTGAACAATTAAAACAAAAACAATGAAAAAATTACTAATAGCAACATTATTCATTACTTCATGTCGTGAACCTAATGTACCTAAATCAAGTACAAAGTATAGAATAAGTATGGATGCTGAGTTGTCGATACTTGAACTTGAGGGATGTGAGTATTATTATATTGAAGATGACCATGGTACCATAATTGATATGGAACATAAAGGTAATTGTAAGAATATTATTCATCAGAATAAATAAAATTTAAAAAAGAATCAGGATTTGTTTGGAATTCTGGTTCTTTCTTTTTATCTTTAGTTAAATAAAAAATAAATGAATAATATATTATTGATTATTATTAGTTATATAATAATATTTTTGCTTGGTAGTTTATATGGATTATATCAAGCTAAAAAAATTATAATGAATCTACTAAAAAACAAAAATCTAATAACGAAACTTTTAAACAATAATAAACAATGAAATTAATATATGGTTTTTTAATATTAATAGCATCTTTAATAATATTAATGTGGTGTGATGATAATTTAGGTGAACAATATACTGTTAAAGGTACATTAATAGGTAAAATAATTACACAAGATAGAAATGGTTTGTATATAAAATATCACTTAATTTACAAATGTGAAGATGGGAAAACAGAAGATGTATCATGTGAAGGAGTTACATATTTTACAAGTAAAGAAGGACAGACATGTAATTTTATAAGAACAAAATCCATATTTTAATACAAAAACATTTAAATAACAATTTATGAAAATATACAATGAATTAAAATCTTTAGGATTTTTTGAATGGTTGGATGATGAACATTTTTTAGTAGACACTGATATGAAACCTGAATATCTTAATGAATTACCATTAACAGCTATTCATATAACCGTAGCTAATGCTATGGCTTTTAGATGGTTTAGAGAGAAATATAATCTTGAATATCAAATAATAAAATTAGTAAACGGTAACTATTCAGTAGTTATTCATTTAAATACTCAAGAATATTTGAATAAAATTTTAACACTACAAAATGCTTGTCTTGACGAAATTGTTGATTGCTATTCATACGAAGAAGCCGAACTAGCCTGTATTGAAAAATTAATCGAAATCGTTAAAAATAATAAATCATGATAGAAAAAGAATTTGTACCATACCAAGAAAGTTTAGAATTAAATAAACTTGGTTTTAATGAACCATGTTTTGGATATTATTATACATTAAACGGAAAAAATTGGATATTTGCTGATAAACACAAATATTATCAATTAGATGAAGAGATAAATATTGGACCTAAATTTTCATTATTAGTACCAATATATTCTCAAGTATTTAGATGGTTTAGAGAGAAGTACCACCTTATAGGAGGTATTGAATACATTGGTGGTGCAACACCAAACACAACTTGGTGGGACATTTACGTTGTAGGATATTTTAATACAGACACTTCTAAAATGACAATGAAGTACCAACCATACGAAGAAGCAGAACTTGAATGTTTAAGACAATTAATTAAAATAACCCTAGAAAAATAAGAATGGAACAAGTAATACAAGTACTAAAAAATCTGAGAGAAGAATACAAACAATCATTTGTAGAAAAATCCATAACAGAACAAGAAACATATAATAATAATCCAGCATACTCCAACCCCATCCCAGACACCCAACATGACCTACAAATGATAATAGAACTAAATAAAGCGATAAGTATATTAGAAAACAACAATAATGATATTATAAAAACATATGGTAAATCGATTTAAAATCATCTTATAACTGTATGTAGAAAAATGGTAATGGGTGACAAACAGGGGTGAAAGTGTGGTTCGGGAGATAATGAGAGATAATAGTATGTGAAACGAGTTATGTATAATGGGAATGTGGGTTTTTGCGGTGGGTAATAAACATTTTGAGCGCCCCCAAACCCTCCCCATCGACAGAATATATACCCCCATCACAAAAACCAATTAGGCTTTGCAAAAACATGATGTTATATTTAGGTATAATAAAAAATAAGAACATGGTACAAGATTATTTAACAGCATGGATCAATTGGTTTTATGGTGATGGTTCATATCCAAATGATATTCATGACCTATTATCACCTGATGAGAAAGTAGAAATTATCTTCAAAAAGGAACAAATAAAGAAAATCATTGGTTCCCCAAGATAAATTTGGCTACCCAAACATTGATTCATATTTTTAGTTAAATAAAAAATAAACACAATGAAAAGTAATCAAATTAAAGGGTTTATTGATGGATTTCGAAATCAAGAATTACCTAAAATGAATTTAGATTCTTTTAAAGTTAAAGAATCATATGACACAATACAACATGTTTTAAGAAAGTATTATTATGATGACCTAAATCGTCTAGTAGTTAATTATAATATTTGGGATAATTTACCTACAACTTGGACAATTTACACATATGAAGGCACATCTGATCTAAAATCTATGGAAATATATTCTAATGGGAAGGTAATTATGTATGAGTATGATTCATCTAAAATTTTAACTTCATTCATTTCATTATTATATTTTGATAAAGAAAATGTTATTGATTGTGAATATTTCAGAATATACATAAATGGCAATAAAAAAGTAATTAAACATACTGGAGAGATTATTACACCAAGTGGAAAGAGATTTAATAATAAAATTGATTTATATAAACACAATAATTGTAAATCACCTTATAAATTTTATTGGGATTTAGAATTTCTTAAAGAAATGAATAAAATTAATTCAATAGTTAAATGGGATATGAACAATAAATATCATATTGCTAAATCAAATTGGGAAAGAGAATTTTTTAATTAAAAGAAAAATTTGGCCCCCCTAAGGGGCCATGTTATCTTTAAGTAAATAAAAAATAAAAAAAATAAAGGTTTTATGCAAGAACAAAAAAGACGCGGTCGTCCATCAACAAAAAATATAACTTACGTACCATCTATCATTAATTTTGATAGTATTGTTAAGTTAAAAGACATCAACATTGATCCAAGAATGATGGATACAATGAAGAGTGGATTAACACTTGACTCGATTTTATCATCAGAAGGTGGTATTCCATGTGCAAGCAATTACATGATGATTGGCGACCCGGGTGTTGGTAAAACAACAGTTTTATTAGATGTATTAGCATCAATCCAAAACAGGGGACGTAAATGTTTATTCATTTCAGGCGAAATGGGACGTAAACAAATGTTTAAGTACACGGAACGTTTTAAACAATTTGGTGTAGTTGATACATTATTTATGTCAGATTATTTAGAATACAATACAAAAGACGTAATCGAACAAGTACTCAATCAAGGATATGATTGTGTTTTAATCGATTCAGCAGCAGAGATTATAGATGGAGTGCGGAATGATAATGACTGGGATAGGAAAACAGCCGAGTCATGGTTAATAGATGTGTGTGTTAAGAATAATAGGGGTGATAATAAGACAAATAAATTTACATCATTTCTTATTATTCAACAAGTGACTAAAAATAATGTATTCGTAGGATCGAATAAATTAAAACACATGTTTGATGCTATGGGGGAAATGAGACGTGAGAAAGAAAGTGATGGTGGAGGAACTTATATTACATTCAGTAAAAATAGAAATGGAAATGCCGGATTAAAATTCGGATATCAATTAAATGAATCATCTATCTATTATGGTACAATAGTTAATGAGGGAGATGACGAATAAAAACGCGTAAGGGTATTAAACAACTAATGACTTGTCTAAGTCGATATAAGTTGCGACCCTAGCCGATATGCGTTTAAGTTGCTTTATTTTTTATTATGAAAGGAGGATACCATTCTTGGTATCTTCCTCTATTTCGCTATATTTATATTGGACAACAAGTTTATATTCGTCTTGGTTTACCTTAGTGTAGCCCAATCTAGTAGCAAGGCAATGGCATGTCGAACGGTTAAATAAACAAGGAGTCAAATATAAAATGTATGACCTGCTGGATACAGGTAATCAACTAAAATATCTACTATAATAATGAATGCCTGGTTGAGTTAACAGGCCTAATATGATTAAACTCCAGGATAAAAAACAACACGAACGTATATTAAATTATACTAGGTTGTGCCGATGAACCTGGGCAAGACATAGCGGAATGAAAGAAAAACATGTTATAAATGACATGACAATTTTCTACTAATTAAAATTTTAAAGCCAGCTATTACTTAGCAGGCTATCAGACTGCTCGGGAAACAAGTTTGGCTAAGCGGAACACGATTCATATCTTTAGTTATGAAAAAGAAAGTAAGTAAAATGGATTGGAAAAAAATGGGTTTCAAAAGTGAGAAAGAATATTTGAAATTCTTGGATGAGAAATCTATTTCTTTAAGGAAAAAGATCATGGCAAACATTGATGTTTTTAAACGTTTAAAAGACCGTTAAAAACTAGTTTGGCTAAGCAAAACACGATTCGTATCTTTAGGTAAATAAAAAATAAAGAAAATGGTTACAAGAAATGATTTAGCACCAGGTGTAAAATTTACAGTTAAAACTAATAACCCATTAATTGATAGAAAAACATTTACTATAATGGAGGGTTACATTACAACAGGACTATTTGATCAAATGAATATTGAGAAAATGGGAAGTAAAAAAATAACATTGTATACTTACAATATGATGGGAATCAGATCAATAGCTACTATCAAATACTCAGACATGGAGTTAGTAACAGAATAAAAACAAGTTTGGCTAAGCAAAACACAATTCGTATCTTTAATTAAATAAAAAAATAAAAACAAAATGGTTATGAATACTAAAACATGGAATGAGTTAAAAGCTTTATTAAAAGCAAAATATAAGCATATCGCTTATTATAATGATAAGAGAAAAAATCATAGACGAATTAAATTTAGTGTTTCAATTAGTAAAGAAGAACAAAATAATTTAATTAAGTTTTGTGAAGAAAATGGTTTTAAAGTTAATATATATAATGCCTTTGAATTTACAGCTAATTTTAGTTTGTAAAAACTAGTTTGGCTAAACAAAACACAATTCGTATATTTAATAATAATTAAAAAATCAGGTTATGAGTACAACACAAACAGCAAAACGAGGTCGCCCAACAGTATCAACTAGTAAACGCCAAGCCGTATTGGCAGCAAGGGCAGAAAAATTAGCTGCAGGACAAGAAATTAAAAGAGGTCGTCCCAAAACAAAACAAAGCTAATTGATCAATTTAAAGTAAAAACATTCGCTCCGTAGTTTTTTGTCTTAACTATAAGAAGGGTTTATACGGAGCAAATATAGTCAGGTGGCGGAATGGTAGACGCACCAATGAACAAGGGTGGTAACTCGCAGCCGGAAGCGATGTTCTCAGTTCGTTACCACAATTACAGGTTCGAATCCTGTCCTGACTGCAAAAAGTTGAAAAAAACACAAACCCAATAATTGTGGGGTAGGTTATGTATTTATTATTTACGTCGTTTTATCCCGTTTATATGGGCCGTACGTACGTACATATAATGTGATTAGTATGTATTATTCTCCCACGCGCGTTGTTATCCATATACGGTATATATATGTGTTTGGGGGGTTATATGTAAAAATAGATCCTTTATAATTTTTACACGCCGATTGTATATACAAATATACCTTACACCATCACTTACCCATCATCAACCACACCACCCATCTACCCATCATTCACCCACATTTTCGAATTACCCAAATTTCCAAAAAACCATAAATTCACAAAAAGGGGATTTCTAAAAAAAGTTTGGCTACCCCAAAATATATACTTATATTTAGGAAGATGAGAATAACAGAAAAACTAAAAGACGGTTACATACCATATAAGGTATATGAGGATGTAGAATCCAAATTTAAGAATTTCGCTAAATTTGTAAGAGTATTACCGGCCGATTATTTTGACAGACCCAGTGAACATTTCATTTTAAAAGACATGTACATGCCAGGAGATAAAAAAACATTCCCAGATGGTGGATTTGAAGTATATAAAAATGATGGGTCAATATACAACTACAATTTAGATCAAGTCATTGTACATCCATTTGTTTTAGGAATACGAAATTTAGATATAACTGAAAATATCAAGGAAATTAAAGAAAAACCAATTAAAACACCAGGTAAGAAAGGGCGCAGGCCATTATCTGATGAAGAACGAGTTAAGCGTGAACAGGCCAAATTAGAGAAAAAAGGTGGTAAAAAAGGTCGCCCATCTAAATACACTCCAGAGCAGCGAGAAGAAATAAAAAACCGAATTAAAACACCGAAACCAAGAGGTCGTCGTAAAAAAACATTTAATTTAAAATAATGAATTTACTAATAGGAATTATATACGGATTAATAGCACAGGTGCTAACATTCATACAACTACAAGGAAATATTAAATATCACCTGATGCAAAAGTATCCGATATTAACAATCCTATCAAGTATCCCTATATCCATATGCTACATTAAATCAGTGGAGTATATTGTCAGATACCATAACGGTCAAATATGGCCTAGTAGAATAATTGGTTTTGGAATTGGGATAATAGTATTTACATTGATGAGTATAATGTTGTTTAAAGAACCAGTAAACGTAAAAACACTAATATGCTTACTATTGAGCATCATAATTATATTAATACAAACACTTTAATAAAATGATAACAAACATAATAACCGCCGCTATTGTTGGGGGAACTTTCCTAACACTTATATTGATTGTAGCATATAAAGCAAACAAAGAGTTTAATAGGAAATATTAAAACATAAATCATGAAAAAAAATGATGAAGAAATAAAACATCGAATAATAACATTAGGTGATATTAATGAGGAAAATTCAAATGATATTATACATTTTATACATGAAATAAATTATATAGATAGTAATAAAAATATAAATAAAAGGGAACCTATTAGCCTTATAATTAATTCATATGGTGGTGATACTTACCGTGGTTTAGGTATTATTGATACTATAATGAATAGTATCACTCCAGTACATACTATATGTTATGGTGCTGCTATGTCTATGGGGTTTATAATAATGGCTGTAGGTCATTATCGTACTGCTAGTATTAATTCTACATTCATGTATCATGAAGGTAGTTTAGATTTAGGAACTATTAAATTAACTAATCATAAATATGAATTACATGAGTTGGAAAGAATTGAAAATATATGTGATTCATTACTTTTTAAACATACTAGTTTAACTAAAAAATATTTAAAATCTATTAAATCTAAAAATAAAGATTGGTATATGAATGCTGAAGAAGCATTAGAATATGGAATAATTGATAAAATTATTTTAAAGTAAGTTTGGTTTCTCAAAACAACTAACTTATATTTAGGTATAAATAAAAAAATAAAAGGTTATGTTAAACATCAACAACACTGAGTTTTTAACTCAAGATCAAATCAGAAAAAAAGCACCTTCTGTATTCACTGAACAAGGAGCTGATTCAACATCTGAAAAGTATTCACATATTCCAACTAATCGTGTTATTGATGACATGGCTTTACTAGGATGGAATGTGGTAGATGTTAAAGAAGTAAAAGCTCGTAAACAAATAGGATATCAAAAACATTTAGTTGTGTTTCGTAACAACGATATAATGATTGATGGTGAGGATGGTGATGTTGTTTATCCACAAATTCTATTAACAAATAGTCATGATGGAAAAAACGCATTTACATTTACAGCTGGTTTATTTCGTAGGATATGTGAAAATGGATTAGTAGTTTCAACTCAAGAATTTGAAGACATGAGAATCCGCCATTATGGTTATGATTTTGAAACATTACAAAACACAATTAAGGAAATGGTTGAAAGATTACCATTAACTGTTGAATCGATGAATAAATTTAAATTGACTAAATTAAATCGAGCCCAAGCTGAAGAATTTGTTACTAAAGCATTATCAACTCGTTTTCCAGAAAATGAATTATCTAATATCAGTGTTGATATAAATGGTTTATTAACACCAACTAGAATTGAAGATCAGGGAGACGATTTATGGAGTATATTTAATGTTGTTCAAGAGAAATTAGTGAATGGAATGTTTAATTACAGCTACGCTAACAAAAATCGTAAAGCTCGTAAAATTAAAAATTTCCGCCAAGACATGGTTTTAAATGAGAAATTATACGATTTAGCATTAGAATACGCCAACTAATAAAAGTTGGTTTTTGGATCCTTAGCTCAGTTGGTTAGAGCACCTGACTCATAATCAGGGGGTCACAGGTTCAAGCCCTGTAGGGTCCACATGAAATATTTAACGCCTGAAGAGGCACAAGAATATATAAGTACAAAAGATGATATTTTAGGTAGGGAGGCAGCGTATTATACATTAATACCTAGCATTGAAGAAGGATGGGAAGATGTTATATATTATACTAATAGAAAGAAATTTATTTCATCTATTGAAAGTGAGGGAAGATATTGGATATATGTTTTATCTAATGAATCTATACCTGACCTAATAAAAATTGGTTATACATCTACTCCTCCAGAAGAAAGAGCAAAAGAAATATCTAGAGCAACTGGAGTGGCTTTGCCTTATAAAGTTGAGTTTGTATTTAAATGTCATGAAGGTATGGTTTTAGAAAAAGAAATACATTCAT
>Ga0214921_10012156_pt1 | contig 10351 bp, 9 predicted proteins | sample LL1505_MetaG_FD_177992 | JGI IMG/M metagenome (GOLD analysis project Ga0214921, IMG submission 177992) | Freshwater microbial communities from Lake Lanier, Atlanta, Georgia, United States - LL-1505 | ecosystem: Environmental > Aquatic > Freshwater > Lake | place: USA: Georgia | collected 2015-05-28
GAGCCACCGGACCTACCGGAGCCACAGGAGCCACCGGACCTACAGGAGCCACCGGACCTACAGGAGCCACGGGGGACCCGCCGACGACGATTGTAACTACAAATGTTACAACAACAACAATACCCGAAACTGGGGATGTTATACTTGGAAATTTCTATAATATAACAAATTCGGCATGTAACACACTAAGGTTACCCAACGCCACGCCTGCGAATGGCTCATTTTTTGTACTACGAAATAATACAAGCACATACATTAGCATAACGACACTTACAAATAATCCTCAAGCCGGTGTTCCAAATCCACTCGTTATACCGCCTTCTAACAGCGTCTGTTTGGTATGGTCAACTACTGGCCCAACATATATAGTCTACTAATAAGGAATGTCGCAGTACGGGGCGATGGAACAAGCGTCGAAGAACATATGGGGCTTTGACCCAACCTCAATTGGCGGTTGCTCATTGTGGTTGGATGGGGCTGATTCTAATACTATGTTCAGTGATGCAGCGGGAACTGTCCAATCAACTATTGGTGGTTCTGTAGCTCTTTGGAGAAATAAGAGCGTATCTGGGCGAAACATTTTCAGCACAATCACTGTGCCCACTGGAGCATTCACTGGAACTGGAGGGGCAGTGACATTGACGCTTTCTTCAAATCCAGGGGTCTTTCAGGGAACTACGGTAACGATTGCCGGAGTTGTATCCACGGGAGGACTTACGACTCTGAGAGGAACTTATACAGTCACCGCGGTATCTGGCAACAATATTACCTTCCCAAATTCAACGACTACGGCTTCCGTAACCACTGCAGGAACGCTTACTATTGCTGATAATAATGCGATTGGTGGAATTATAAGTGCTACGAGTGTCGTCACGACTGGTGCAGTAGGGTCCACAGGTACAATTAGCTATAGTGTCAATATATCCGCGTCGAATACTATTGGTTTAGGAATGTTAGTAGGTAATTCAGTAACTACTACAGGTATATCCCCAGCAGCCTTTAACGTGACAAACGCAGTTATAAGTTCAATTACTGAAGTAACCGTTGGGGTGCTATATACTATAGTTGTAAACGCTACTGGTGCTACGGGAACTGCGACAAGTGGGGGATTGATGACTTTCACAAATACAAAATTTCCGACTCGCACAGCGTCAAATCTATCTTTTTCAGGGTCTCAGTATTTGGCACTGCCAAATCCATCTCTTTTACCAAGAGGAGCAACTAACACAACGCGTTTTGTAGTATGCAGAACCAACAATACAACAACCCGACAAACTATTTTCAATAATGGCGCAAACGCTGGCGGAGGTGGTCATTTTTTACAATTTAATGTTGTAACTGCTAGCCAATCAAATTCATACTTTATAACCAATGCGTTTCCTACACCATTCAGTGGAACACAGGCAATTTCAGACTTACATATGATTACGGGACAGTTTAATAATTTGATTCAAGCTGGATGGCATAATGGCACTCCATATCCTTCTAATAACAACGGAGATACACAACGATTATTATTATCTTTAGTAAATGTAGGTTCGGCATTTTCACTCATAGGAGGTGATATAATTGCTCCCGTGTCTCCATTTACGGCAAATTCGCGTTATCTCGATGGCAATATTTCTGAAATATTAGTGTACGATTCTGCTCTATCAAACACCGACCGCCAAAATATAGAAGGATACTTGGCATGGAAATGGGGACTTCAAGCGTTATTACCTGCTTCACATCCATACAATAATCAAATTCATCCTTTCTTGCGAAACTTCGTGCCGACCGATATTCCCAATTGCGTGATGTGGTTTGATGGGGCGGATTTAACATCTATGTTTACAAATGTAGCTGGAACAACCGGAGCAACCGGAACTGGAAGTATTATTAGGCATTGGAGGGATAAGAGTGGGTCGGGGAACAATTTGACAAATGCGGCAACCGGACCCACATTAACAACATCTGCAAATCCACGCAGGTTTGATATGGTTTTCAATGGCACAAGTAGTTTTTTGTCAAAGACAGACGTTGTGAATAACAGTAATACGTACACGAAATTTTTAGTATTCAATCGTAATAGCACAACTGCTCCCAATTTTCAACGATTATTTGCATACGGAACCACTACGGGTGAGCAAACTCCAAATGATCCAACTGGATTTCACATACAGTCAGGTTCAAGTTCAGTCATTACGTCATTTACACTGAACAAAATGATTCCAAGCCTGAGTTTTACTATAGCGACAAATACATACTATGTCGCGACTATAGTAGCTGGTCCTACATCTATTTCGCTATTTTTGAATGGGGCATTGACACCAACAAATACAATGACAAATATGAATACAAACTTCAATGCAACAACATTCCGGCTGGGAACAAATTTTATTATCGGTAACAACGGTTACTGGCCCGGATTCATTAACGAAGTTATTTCTTACAACCGACAGTTGGATGTATCTGAATACCGAGAAGTAGAAGGGTATTTGGCTTGGAAATGGGGAATACGTAATTCACTTCCGACGGCACATCCGTTCTTCATATATCCAACTCCATCGTCAACTCCTATCCAGCCTGAACTTCGGTTATATAAAGATACGTTTGACCCGTCGGATTTGTCACCAAGTCTATGGCTAGATGGTTCGGACACAACTACTTATACGACGACAAATAACCGAATAACATCGTGGGTCTCAAAAGGAACACAATCGGTAACGATGGCTCCCCCAAACATCCCGTATATGATTGAAATCACTTCAGGAACAACAATTCCGACTGGTGGATCCAATACGGTATTTACTATGAGCCGGTCGGCTTTGGGCATTGGAACGATGAGCAATGTTACTATAAGTATAGGGGCGGGTACATTATCAGGCTGTACGCTTACCGGAGGTTCGCCTGTAATAACATTTTCAACCACTAGAGGTATTGCTAATGGAGCATCTGTCAATGCAGCTAGATATTCTGTAACCATCCCAACTTCAACTACCACAACTGGGGGAACTGGAACAAACTCGTTCACCCTAAGTTCAGCACCAACAGGTAGCACGGGAACTACCGCTGCAATAATATCGGGTGCCCAAGCGTACATTGGTGGAGTTCCAGTACCAAACTGTACCTTTACAGCAGGTTCAACCGGATTCACAACAGGAGCAAATATTACAATAGCAAACGGGTCTGATGTAGTAGTCCAACCGGGTCCACTCGTAAGTACCGCAACTCGCGGAATCGGTCTTGATTTGCCATATACTGACTTTTCATCGGGTGGAACATTCAAGTTGACGGCAGCAAATAACGCAGCGTATGTATCAAATGCTATAACATTGACGGCCTCAAGGGTTGCATTGGATGGAACATCAATTGAAATTTCGTCTTCCCCGAGTGTAACGTTAACTGTAAATCAGCCGATTGTGTTCGACGGCACTGGAACAGTGATTCCTGGAACTACACCTATAATCGCCGGAACACCATACTTCATCAGGTCAGTTTCAACACTGGCCGCTACAAACATAAACTTCCCTACAAACTATATTACATTGGGAGCGACTTCGGGAGGGGCGGTTATTTCAACGCTTACTCCTGGAACATTATCGGGAGTTACAGCAACTGCGGGGGCTTATTTGTTTACTTTTACAACGTCTATCCCACATCGGATTCCAAGCGGAGCACCAGTAACACTTGTATTGGATTCTCATACTAGTACAGCAACCGCTAACGCAACTGGTACGTTTTTCGGAAATATTGCATCTGTTCCATCAACAACTCAATTTACTATTCGGTTAACGTCAGCTACTGTAGGCGCAGGAACAGGAACATCGCAACGATTAGTTGGAAATGTTCAGTATGGGAATAACTCAATCGTTAGTGGTTCGTTGGGTACAGACGGAACTACTCTAACTTTGAACACTGCCGCGCCTCATAACTTACAAGATGGATGTATTGTTCAACCATACTTCTTTGGACCTTCGTTGCCATCACAATGGGCGCGCTACGAGTTTGCGAGTGTTAACTCGGGAAGCTACACCATACAAGCAAGTATTAGTGGAAACATCCTAACAACTGCTCCGGGCACTCAGGGTCCTGGAATTGGAGCATCAATATCAGGAGATGGTGTTACTGCTGGTACTTATGTTACTGGGATTTTAACATTTGGATATCCTTCAGCCAGTGGAACGTATCAATTGAGTGCGAATAGTACAATACCAAGTTTTATAGATTTAACCGCCACACACGTAACTCCGACAATAAATACATTTCAGGGGTCTATTGCGGGAACTACACTAACGGTAACATCGGGTACAGCCCCTACCATAAATATGTTATTAAGTGGTGGAAGTATTCAAGCTAATACGTATATCACGGCTGTCTTAACTGCAACAACATTCACTGTCAGTGTGAATCAATCGCTGGGTTCAACTGCACTTACCGGAGTAACTGCATTCATAGGCAATATAACATCACCAGGTATAATAACACTAACAGCAGGTACATCTCCGCTACCCGGTACGATATTAAGTGGCACAGGTATTACAAATGGAACATATGTCTTAAGTGTCTCGGGAAATATTATTACGACTAGCAATGTTCAGATGTTAGCAGACGCTACGCTTAGGGCAATTACTTCAGTAAACTTTTCAATTGATTTAAAGATTCCAGCTAATCACTGGCCAATCCTACCTCTTGGATTAAATAACGGTGGCACTGTAAACACCAGTAGCTACAACGGCGAAGTTATAACAGTCAATCTTAACGTTTTGAATTCTGGATTTACCGCGGGAAGTATTATTTTAATTAGACAAGCTATTGGAAATATTACAGCCGGAACTTATTACGTTGCATCTTCATCGGGCAGCACTTTTAGATTATCAAACTCGCGAACACTTTCCCCGGTTTTAGATACGGGTGCGACTACTAGTACATCTTTAAATATACCCGTATGGCAATACAATTTCGGAAATCAATATCGATTTTGCTCTTTTGGAACAACTGCATTAAATCCATTCAATTACACAGCGTGTTCTATAGTACATATCAGAAATGCAGAGAGAATTATTTCAGTATCAGGATTTACACCAACACTGCCCCCTCCTGGTGCAGGCGAAGTTGTTATAGACAATATACAAAACCCTGGTATACAGTTGACCGGTTCCGGCTCATTTGCCCATCAGAACGTATTTGGAATGTACACAATATCAAATTCAAGTGAGAGAACGTTCACAATATCACTATCAGAGTTATTCAATGCTCCTTCTTCGAATATGAGTCGTAGTTCTCAAACTTACGGAAACAGTCTCGTCACATATAGTGGTCCAATGGCAAACTACGGGTTTACTGATTTTCGCTATGGAGGAAATGGGATAGGGGGATTTTCATTCTCGGGTAATACAACAACACAGGCGGTATTATCTTACCCTGCGAATGGGTATTCACTACAAGCATCTGGAACAAACTTGACAAACTCGTTCAACACACAGACCTCTACAATCATGATGGTTACTCATGCGTCTACAACTCCATTACGATCACCAGGGCAAGCTAGTGTGGGTTCAAGTATCATATCAACAGCTGTAAACTCGGGTAGTGTTGGTGGAGCAGATACTACATCTGGTGGAAGGGACTTCTCATTTAAGCCGATGGGTGTCGCTCAGGGACTAGCCGGAATATTGGTACATAAGAATGAATATACTTCGTCATTTCGACCACCTAGCGTATTCGATACTACATCCGGATATCGTATCTTTTCAATGGTATTCAATGGTGTCGCCGGGACAGTAATGGGCGACGTTGCTTCGAACCGTAGAAGCGTATCAATACACGGATGGAGACATGACTATGCTGTTGGAACATTCGCATACAACTCTAACTTTCATCTTGCATCACTGGGAGTAATGGACGGAAGCACATCACTTATTCCCACAGTGATGCGACTTGGCGGAGACACATCTATCTATGGATTTGGTATCAACTCACAAATGTTCTGTGACATGGGAATAGCTGAACTTATGGTATTCAATACACCATTGACTCTTGAACAAAGACAATTAGTAGAAGGTTATTTAGCACAAAAATACGCATGTCAGTACATACTAGCAAATCAGTCGACGACAGTTTCTACAACTTCATTTATTCACCCATATCGCACTAGTCCGGCAATAATTTCACCTTCCTTGAGCTTGACACAGATATATACGCAAGGATTGGCTGCATGGTTTGACGCAGCTAATTCTTCTACAATCGGGTTTGACTCCAGTAATAATGTGAACTCGTGGGCGACTGCTGGAGGGATTCTTTCATTAACGTTGGGCTCTACTGGAACAAATTATCCTACTCTTGTCCAAGACGCACAGAATGGATTACCTGGAGTTAGATTTACCTCTTCTGGAACACCTTTAGGAACATCTTCTATCTACGGTATTAATCGGTTCTCTACTGTTTCAACAAATAATGAGTTCACAATTATAACAGTGTATAAACAACCAACGTTCACATCGGGACAGGTTATTTCGAATATTATTGGAAGTTCAAATGACCCACGTTTAGCAGCCTATACAAACCAGTTCAGTTACCGCAATACAACAACTGAACAAACAAAGAATTACACTGCGAATGTAAACGGACAGACATACGTCTCGGTATACTACCGACGTGGAAACACATTGCTTGTTCGCGACAATGGACTCGCAGATGCCGGTTCAACTACATCGGGAACAAACTTGAGTATCCCGACTTCAATCGGAAGTATTTTTGGGGTCACTCTGGGGGCATATGCCGTGACGTCACCTACAACAAGCCCATTTGCTGGGGATATTTACGAGCACATTATCTTCCGCTACGCCCTGACCGACCAATCGATATTCCAAATTGAAGGATATCTTGCTTGGAAGTGGGGATTACAAACTGCATTGCCTATAACTCATCCCTATTACAAGGTCAGGCCTTGACAACACTCAGTCCGATAGTGTGCGCATTACTCATAAAGAAACTGAACATTACGCCAGGAACTTGTGAATTCAAATTGGTTAAAAATGAGTCAATTGGAGTATCCAAAAGATACAGCGAATATTCAGTAGCATCGCGTATTTCTCCGTCGCAGCAGATTCGTGGAGGGGTGATATATGTACTCATTACTTGCCAGTTAGCAGGAAATCCCAAAGAAGCCCAAATAATCAATCGCGTCTTCAGTATTTCGGGACTGGGCTGAAATACAGAAAGTAGCGACGTCTTATCGGTAATTTCTTGTTGAACAATAGCACCGTGCGTAGCAACCAGTTCGTCCAACGTCGTTACATATACTGGGCCAGTAGGAACCGGCTCTTCAGTAACCGTAGGCTGTGTAACAACAGACTCCGTAACAACAGGTTCTTCAGTAACCGTGGGCTCTGTGACAATAGGCTCTTCTAAAATTGGTAGTTCTGTAGTTGTAGTATCAATCACAGAACTGGTGTTTTCCATTTATTTATTACAGAGTTTGTTTAATGCTTACGACTGCGACGCGTCTTCTTCTTTCGAGTCTTTCGCGATTTCGCTATACGGCGCGCGCCTGTACCGGTATAGCCCGGCGTTTCGGTCTCGGTTCCGAGGAATGAACTTGTATCCGAAGTGGACGCAGCCGGTCCGAGCGCCGATTGTACTAATGTTTCACTAGAAGAGGCAGGACCTCTGAACATACTTTTTACACTATCCCACCAATCCATGTCTATTTATTTAGGTGTAATAACTTTTTACGAACGCTTGGCGCCCTGGATGGGAGCATATGCCTTGATGTACGGTAGAGTCACCGACACAATCAGCAGTGACACCAGCAGGGTCACCGTGGCAGATACCACCTTACCAACCTCCAGCTTGACACCGGCGACCTGGACCTCCAGACCATACACCGTCTGCTGGACGCCAGGGAACAGCGAGGCGATTACGGGGGTGGCTAGGCTGCTAGTGAAGGCCGAGAAGAAATCCTTCAGGGCACTTCCGATAACGAAAGCCACTGCGACAGTTAGAAGTAGACGACGAGAACTCATTGCACCTCCGTCCATTTTGTTTATATCTTGATAGATAAACTTTTTCAGCATTTTGGTTCCAAATTCACTAACTTCAAAAATGCGGTTGGCGTTCCGAAGTAATAATGCATAACTTCACCCACCGCGAACCAGACAATGAAATTCCAAAATAAGCTCGAATTCGTTAAATACGATGTAATCCATGCGAGAACGAGTGTTCCCAAAGTATCACCGACTGCGAGACCAAATAGCCTATACGAGTGAAATCCTTCCCCCGGGACACCGAATAAATGCTTGTAAGGGCAAGACATTTATACTTGCTCTGTTTGTTTTTTGTGATACGATGTGTACTGTAGTTTCCATTTATCTGGATTTTCACTTCTCCATTTTTTGACTCTTAATCTTTCTCTTTCAGGATTCTCTAAGCGACGACGGCGACCATATTCGGCATCTCGAATTTTCCTTTCTTCTGATGTTGTAACTGGTAGGTTTTTGTTAAGACAATTTTCGTCATTAATATGAGTTTTGACGAACTCACACTCTTTGATTAATAGTTCTTTTCTACACGATACATTAATCTCACATATAGGTGTAATTGTTACATTTGACCATCCTATTTGCTTAAAATGCACATATGATGCTCGGTTTGTAGAAGTAGCCTCGTTTGATTTTGCACGGTGTTTTTTAAGCCTATCTTTGAGATTTGAAGTAGTTGAACCTATATAAAATTTACCACCTCCTTCTAATCGATATATTATACCAATCATTATCTTGTTATAAAACAACAGTCCGTAAATGGGTATAGATACACGATTTTTTGGCCCGAGTGGGTGGCAGCTATTCCACCTGATTGCGTTCAGGTCCCCCCATCCTGCCGAAGTTTTACTAATGATGAAAGACGTACTTCCGTGTAAGTTTTGCCGAAAAAGCACGACGGAGTTTGTGAAAAAACATCCACTGGGTGAAGACGCAGGAAAGTGGCTGTATGAAATTCACAATATGGTGAACGATAAGCTGCGAACACAATGTAAAGACGACAAAAATGTAACTGACCCCGGAGTAGACCCATCGTTTGAAGAAGTGAAAGACAGATACATGGCTATGAAACCAACCGAAATCCCCGGACGCGACTTCCTTTTCTCGGTTGCCTCAAATTACCCTTCAAACCCCGATGAATCCGACATGGCACGTCAGCGTATGTTTATGGAAAAATTAGCAGAAGTGTATCCATTTGAAAAGTTCCGCTCGGTATTCAAAAAATATTTGAACAAGCATCCGGTTGCTTTGAAAAATCGCAAAAGTTATATGAAATGGATGTATGGGCTCTTGTATGAGCTTGGTACCGAAATTAAAATTGAAATACCATCCTACCGAGGATACTCACAGAGGGTATTATACTATACCAGCGGTTGTGAAAGCAAAAAGTACAAAGGAAAAACATGTAGGCGAATTAATGGGGGTTTTACAAAAGAACGAGACTCTAAACGGACTCAGCGAATTACACGAGCCAGTATGCTTACTTAGATTTCAAAGCGGGAAACTCTCTGTCCATATTTCGGTACATTTCAGTCAACACCATTTCCTGAATAATTAGTTTCAGTTCAATCGTCATCTTAGCAAGCTCCATCTCCTTTGCTCGCAGCTTCACTTCGTATTCCGACAGCGAGGCATACCACGTTCCGTCAAGTTCGAACGGTGTGTTGTAGTACTTCTGATAGTTGCGCTGCTCCGTCAAGAAACATTCGGTATCGTAGTCATAGTCAGTCATTTTGGGGGTAAGAGCTTAGTATCTTGAACTCTTAAATCCGTTTTTGGGTTAATATATCGTATTAATAAGTAATAAATGTCGCTACCGTGGATAGCACATATTAAGCGAACGTTTGGTATACAGCTCCCAGCAGCGGAAGCCGTAGTAGAAACGGTAGTGGAACTGCCAGTAGTCGAGCCCGTAGTAGAAACGGTAGTAGAGGTTCCTGTAGTTACTGAGCCCGTAGTAGAAACGGTAGTAGAGGTGCCTGTCGTTGAAGTTCCCGTAGTTGAGGCGGTACCCGAGCCAGTAGCGGAGCCCGTAGTTGAGACGGTACCCGAGCCAGTAGCGGAGCCCGTAGTTGAGACGGTACCCGAGCCAGTAGCCGAGCCAGTTGCGGAACCCGTAGTGGAACCCGTAGTGGAAGCGGTATCTGAAGTTGTAGCCGAGCCCGTAACCGAATAACGCGTTTTGGAATTTGATGAAAAATGATTTTCAATCATAATGGAGTGGTGGTACCCCATCGTGATTGGAAGTGTTGCTTTTTCATATGTTCATTTGTTTTTGTATAATGCTGGTAAGAGTGGGGTTCGAACCCACGCGACTATTCGTCAGGAGA
>Ga0214921_10012157_pt1 | contig 10350 bp, 6 predicted proteins | sample LL1505_MetaG_FD_177992 | JGI IMG/M metagenome (GOLD analysis project Ga0214921, IMG submission 177992) | Freshwater microbial communities from Lake Lanier, Atlanta, Georgia, United States - LL-1505 | ecosystem: Environmental > Aquatic > Freshwater > Lake | place: USA: Georgia | collected 2015-05-28
GTGATTAAACCCATACATCAATCGACAATTTGGATTTTTCTTTTCAGTTTCAATTACGCGAGTGATGTCGGCAATGTCTCGCCCTGGTGGCTTCTCACAAAACACATGCAGGCCCAAGTTCAATCCAGCCTGCGTAACTTCTGCGGCAATATCGTTAGTCACACACACAATTAATACATCTAAGTCTTGTTCTAGAAGTTGCTGGTAGGTACGAAAATGCTTTACACCGTTTGGCAAAACCCCATCGTCTTTGAAGACACGATCACAAACCGCGATGAGTTCAAGATCGGGGTGCCGTTCAACGCAATCACCACGACGTTTACCTACTACGCCGTAGCCAGCGATACCGACTTTCAAAACTTTTGCACTCATGTCGTGAAGTTTAAATACCTAGTCACTGTGCAAATTTTGATCGCCGAGCAAATTTCAATCACTGTGGCGCAGTCGCACCCAGATTTAAAAACACTGTGTCGACGCCGTAGGCAATGAATGTGTAGCCTTCACGAATTCGTTGCTCAAGCATTTTTGTATCTGGCTGAACAACATGCATTCCGCATGGCATCTTATGTTTGGCACATACTTTAAGAATTTGAGAAAGCGTGTCAAGATACTTTTTATTTTCAAAGTCTCCAGTGATGCCGAGTGACGCCGACAAGTCATATGGCCCGACCATGATCGCATCTAATCCATTCACGGCGACAATTGATTCAAGGTTGTTAACGGCGTCAATATGTTCGATTTGAGCGATGACTAGTGCCTCTTGCGATTCTTCTAGATACTCATCAAAAAACTTTCCAAAAACATTTCCTCGTTGAAAGCCCACTCCGCGTCGACCACGAGGCGGCCAGTGGCATTCGCTAATGATCGCCTGAAGTTGCGCCGCTGAAGAAATCATCGGTATCACTACGCCTGCAGCTCCTTGGTCAAGAGCTTGTCGACAATTAATTGGTAATGGGCTTGCGACACGCGCCAAAGGAAGTGTTCCCCCGAGTTCAAGCGCGCGAAAAATATCTGGCAGCTGATTCAATGCGACGGGCCCATGCTCCATGTCGATTGCAACCCACTGATAACCAGCCCGACCCATAATTTCTGCAATATTTGAATCAGGAATTTGCATCCAACTTCCGACGACAGCCGAGCCTGCATCCAGTGATTTGCGAATTACTCGCACTCGTTCAAGCCTGTTCATGGATACCTCAATTTACTGAGAATTGGTGGCGGGGGTAGGATTTGAACCTACGACCTTTGGGTTATGAGCCCAACGAGCTACCGGACTGCTCCACCCCGCGTCGTACCACTCAGACTACCATCGGCGTGCCATAATCGCAGGTGCGATGGCTCTTTTCAATCGAACTCCAAAAGCTTCACAGTCTGACTTAGAAACGCTAAAGACAGAACTTGTCGAACTGCGTGAAGAATTGACTAAGCGAACGAATGCATTATCACTCGTGACAGCAATGACAAATGGTTTGGATCAAAAAATTTCTATCATTGATCAACGAGTCACCAAGATGACCACCGAACTTTCACATCAGATTCACGAACTTGGATCAGAAATTGAGACTCTGACTAAGTCTTCACAAGACAATGCATCGCGGGAAGCATTAGAGCAACTTCGTATTAGCCAAATAAGAATTGCTAATGAACAAGCACGATACGAGATCGCTTTTAGACAAGACCTTGCCGAACTTGTTGAACAAATTCGTCGAACTCAATAATTCAGAAAACTACTGTTAGAAGTTCTCAGCCACCAATAAGCGAAATTGCTCGACTAATTAAACTTCTGGCTTCGGCAAGTTTCTGCTGATACAAGGCAAAATCTGGCGGAGTTTTACCAAGTGCCGCGTCGGCTTGTGCGAACAATTCTTCGGCTTTTGCGAGCAATGCACTTGGGGTATCCAATGCTGTATTGCCATCAGTGCTTGACGGCAAAGTTGAGTCAGTCGTTGCAGTGCTGCCAGTTGTTGAACTGCCAGTTGCTGTGTCTTCAGCTGGTGTAGCAGTACCGTCATTAATTCTGTCGCCAAGATTATCTTTGAATCCCGGAAATAATTTAGCAATAGCCGAAGTTAAATCGTCTGCGAGAACAACTTTGTTGTTGTATGACGCCAGGAATTTTCTGACAAATATTTGTTTTGCCGATGGGTCATCAGGTCGCACGAACAAAGGTCGAACATAGACAAGGCCCTTTCCGATATTAACTATTTGCAAATCACCAAAAATTACTCGAGAGCCTCTTTGGTCAAGCAAAGTGATCTGCTGAGAAACTGCAGGGTCGCTGCCAATTTCTGCGGCAATTGTCGCAGGCCCTTCTGGAAGCGGATCATTTATTTTGAACACTGTCAACTGACCATAAGTTGCTGGGTCGCTTGAAACTGTCATGAATGCGCGTAATTCTTTTCTCGCGTTATCTGCCGAGAACGGCACAAACGGACGCAACATTGAAAACACACCTGTTTTTTGGGCACCACCTGGCGCATGAAACATCGTGTAGTACGGCTCAAACCGCGCCACACTTGCGTCACGCACATCTCCAGTGTTAACTGAATTTAAGTCATTAACGAGTCCGCTAGATACTGCACCACTTACTCCTTCTGGTTCAATTGCAGGAGCTTGAGCGACGCTCCATGCAGCGTTGCGATTAAAAAACATTGTTGCGTCGTTGAACTGATATCGGCCGTAGGTATTTGTTTGCACTCTAAATAAATCTTCTGGATATCTGAAGTGTTCGATAAGTTGTTTCGGTGCGAGCGCAACTGAAGTGAATAATTTCGGAAATACCGATTGCCAAGTCGAGACAATTGGATCTTTTGGATCTACAACGTAAAACTTCATTGATCCGTCGTAGGCGTCAACGACAATTTTAACGCTATTGCGGACGTAATTGAAGTCAGCATTTAGTCCGCTAGCGCTATTCAATTGATCAATGTTCGCTCGCTGTGCATAAGGATAACGATCAGTTGTTGTAAATGCATCCAACACCCACATCACTTTTCCATCAACAACAACCGGGTACGGGTCAGCATCCATTTTCAAAAATGGCGCAATCTTTTCTGCTCGCTCGCGAATATTTCGAAACAACATAATCTGCGATTTTGGTGTGATCAAACCTGAACCAAAAAGGTTGTACTCGCCAAAATGCACGGCGAATGCTGCTCGGCGAACGAGCGACGAAAGTTGCACACCACCAGTGCCAGAGAATGTACTTGTTTTACCGTCATCACATGACTGTTCTACTTCGCGACTGTTTACCAATGCGTACGAATCAAGACCTTCACCGAAATACAACTCAGGTTGCTTCACATCAAGGTTTGTGTAAATTGGTCTGCCGTCAACCGTGACTTTACTTGCTGGTGCAATAACCAGACCGCAACCGTGTGTATATAGGAGATGTCGTGAAACCCACGTGCGGTTTGGAATGCCATCAGTATTTAACTCACGAGCGGCAACAAGCACTTGTTGAACTCGACCATCAATCGCGTAGCGGTCGACATCTAGATCACGAATCGCGTAATACGAAGTTTGTCCTTCGTCCAAAACAAATCGATCACGCATCTGTATCGGGTCAAGTTGCCGAACATCGCGCAAAGGTTCAACATCTGCAGCGACATCTGCTGCGGTTATCGAGCCATACTTGACATCTACCTGTTTGACATCACTCAAACCCATTGCGTTCTTTGTTGCTATCAAGTTGCGCTCAATATATGGAAGTTCTTTTGTACTGACGTTGGGCTGCACAGAAAAACGCTGTACAAGCGAAGGGTAAATTGTGCCAGCAACAAGTGCGACAACGACCCAAAGCATTGTTGCCAGAACAGGTAAGCGCCATCCTTTTTGTAAAACATTCCATAAAAATAAAACCGCTACCGCCAGCGAAACAAGAATCATCAAACTTGTTGCTGGTAGTTGTGCCGTTACATCTGTGAAAGTTGCACCCTGCACCACACCACGAGTTGATCGTGTTAATTCAAAGCGACCAAGCCAATACGACGCTGCTCGTGACAACGCGATTAGAGCGAACAATACCGAGAGGTGAGCTTTTGCTTGTGGAGTAACCCGACGGCCTTGCATTTGCATCTGAATCGAACCATTCAGATAATGGATCATCGTTGTCACAAGTGTGATTAGTACGAGTGCGGCCAACAACCAACCAACTAAAAATTCAAGAAATGGTAGACGGAAAATGTAGAAGCTTAAATCGCGCGAAAATAGTGGGTCTTGTATGCCGAACTGTTGAGCGTGACGAAACAACTGCCAGTCTTGCCACTGTGCCGTGGCTGGAAGGCCGACAAGAAGTCCGAGCACGACTGAAACCACAATGCGAACAAGCCATTGACGCTTTGCGACTAACTGCCGATAACCAGCGAGTGCTCGTTGCTCTGCAGACACCGGAACATTTTCTGGTGCAAGACGGTCAGCTAGCCACAGATTAATCAACATCGCAACTGCGAAAACCACTACAAATATTGCGGCGAGAGAAATCTTTGTTGTGATTACCCCCCAGAAAATATCTGTGCGACCCAACACATCGTGCCACAGCAAGTCAACATAGAAACCAGAAATACTTCGAGCCGAAATTCCACCAACGACAAAAACTGCGAATATGACGGTCCAAATTGCTCGGCCTTTTTTAAAAGCGTTGAATCCAAAGCCACCTGATGAATTACGACGGGGAAACGGAGATCTTGGTAAATCGGAGGGGTTCCGCACGGAACAAAGACTACCTCTGTGATGGAACTACGAGACAGCGGCATCCTGAGTGAACAACTGGATGTTCGTGCCCCGTAGGAAAGTTTTCTCCAAGTGCGATTGCGCCGGCAAGCGAATTATCTTCAGCATCTGAACATGCAGGACCATTCGGATCAACCATCCAGCAAACTTTTGTACCCGCATCAAGAACTAGATATGCACCTCGACTGTAAGCAAGACGAGCAATGTCGCTGACAAGTTTATCTATCTGTTGCATTTTCCATTCGCGGTAAACGGTACGAATCAAACTTGACATCTCACTAGCATCACCAGCGCTTTTTTCGGCACATTTTTGAATTCGCGTTCGTAACGGAAGCACAATCGCATCGGCAAGTTTTTTAGACATAACTTGCATCACGGTCGTGTTGCTAATTTTTTTTCGAAGATCGGCTTTAAGACTTTTTGAAAGCGACTGCGCGCCAGCCATTGCGGCTTCAATTAAATCTTTGTTGGTGGCTTCAACAAATGATTGAACTTGACTATCAAAACTCGGCAGGACTGTCTCTAGTGCAACTTGAGCTTTTTTATTTTGCAGATAGTTGAGAACTGAATTCTCCTCGTCAGCGAGAACACGCTTAAGTTTTTTAGACAGTGCTTCAACTATTGGGGCAAGTGCTTCGTCACGCTTGGTAAAAATTTGCGGATCTGGCTTCGCCGAAACTGGTGCTTGGTTCGTTGTACTAGCTGTCGTATTTGACACGTCACGCTTGACAACTTTTTTCGGAACTGGCTCAACTTGTTTAATCGAACTTGCTACAGAACTCGCGCCTGCCTCTCGTAATTTCGCAAATAGATCGTCCACATTTGACTTTTTTGGCGCAAGTACTGCAGGCTTTTGCTCCGACTTCGTATCTGTGTCATGCGCTTTGGCAGCCGGGTTTACTTCAGGTATCTCAGCTACTTCAGATGGCGGTGCATCAGTCGAAGGATGTAAGCGACGTGAAGTTCTGCCGAATAATTGAATGACATTCGCTCTGTGACCTTCATCAGGTTCTGGCTTTACTTCTAGTTTTATTTCTGGTTTTGTTTCTGGCAGTGCCTCTGCTTTTACTTCTAGTTCTACTTCTGGCTGGACTTCTAATTTGATTTCAGGTTCTACTTCCGGCATTACTTCCAGCTTCGTTACTGCTGGTTCTTGCAATAAATCAGATTCGCCTTGCGACTCAGCTGACGACGTCAGAAAAGGTTCTTCGGCAGTAAAAGTTAACTCTTTGTCACTTGTAGTGAACGAAACTTGTTCTATATGTTGCGATGGTTCAAAGTCAGGCGACTTTGAAACTTCTGGACGCAGATTATCTAAAGTGTCATCTTCGAATTTTTCTCGATCAAAAAGAACAACATTGTGTAACGTTTGGTCAACTACTCCCTCAGGGATGGCTTGCCTTAGGTCTCCGGCCGCTTCATCAAATTCAGTCAAGTCACCCATCACGTCATTGGCTGCTAGCCGTGCGCGTTCAAAGGCTGACATCAAACGATCCCGATCGCGAACTAATTGTTCGATTTGCTGTTTCGCAAGTTCGCGACGCCGTGCGAGTTCAGTCAACATTTTCTCTTTGTATGCGCGCGCTTCATTTATCATTTCGCGACCTTGCTGTTTAGCAAGTTCTATTTCGGATTCGCTGTCATCTAAAGCATCACTTCGCCGACGTTCATTTTCAATTTCAGCTTCTTCACGTAATCTTGCAACTTCAGAAGTTGCTTCGCGCACCAATCTTTCAGCTGTTTCAGCACCACGCATTCGCATCTGTTGGGCGGCTTCTCGAGCAACAGATAGAACACGAGCCGTCTCTTCGCCGAGCAGCGTCGTTACCGTTGCTTCATCTAGAACACCGGGATCAGACAAACCACGAGTTTGCATCGCGCGCATTTCGCTTTCTAAAAATCTTTCTCGCTCTTGAAGTCTGGCCAACTCAGCCGAGACCATCCTCAAAAAGTCACGAACTTCACCTTGGTCATAACCGCGCCTCGCGATATTGAATTGTGCTGACCCAACCGCACCAGGGGATGAAGGGTCAGGGCGCGAGAATGTAATCGCCATATATATAAGGTTAAACCTTGACTAGAGCTCTATCGCGTCATTAGAAATGTCGCTGCCCCCCATCTCTTTGAGAATTGCTAGTGCTTCACCAAGATTTGCAACAGGAGCAATACGCAATTTTGATCCCGCAATCCGCTTAGCCGCCTCAATTTCTTCTGCCTTTTGCGAACTCGGTATGAAAAATACTTTGGCACCAGAAGCTTTAACGGCAACTGTTTTCTGACGCAACGCACCAATCGCGCCAACTGTTTCGTCGCCATCAATTGTGCCAGTCGCAGCTACTTTGACTCCACCTGTTAAATCACCAGGAGTTAATTCGTCTAACAAAGCCAAAGTGAAGGCAAGACCGGCAGATGGCCCACCAATTAGGTCGGTGTCAATATCAACTTCAAACGGCAACTTAACAATTCGTGTGTCAGCGGGCCATACTCCGATAATCGTTCGATTTGGATCATCTGGACTGGCAATCAACTCGACATCTTTGGTAACTGAGTCGGTAGTTCTATGAGGTGTGATTTCTAATTTAACGACATCACCTGGCGAATAATTTTTCATTAGTGGAAGTAGGTCAGCCAATGTCGGAATCTTAATGCCATCAAAAGATGTGATCGTGTCGCCAACTCCAAGTTGCAAACACGCACTAAGTGGACGCGGTTTGGCCTCGCAAACAAATCGATCAATAATTAATTCTCCATAACTTATTGACACCTTGTAGCCCAAACGATTCATGGCGACATATTCTGCAATTTGTTTTGCAGTTGTCATTGACTGATATCCGAGATTCTTTTGTTGATCAGGTGTTGAATCGCCGAATTTCTGAACGCGATTCAATACATCTACATCTGGGTCTAGCGTGCCGAGTAGAGCATCAAGCGCAGAGAGTTTTGATCCAAATGCAGTAACAAATAAAACTGGTGACTTTGGCTTGTACCGATCTGCAAGCGCAAGAGCATCTTTGTCGAACGAAAATCTAGAGCTAACTTGCTCTGCAGAACCAGGTGCGACTTCCCAATAGTTAACGCGAACCAACGAAGAAATAATTATCGCACTAGTTAGTAGCCAAACAATTGTGAGCATTGGTATTGCCCACCACATGTTTCTCTGACGCGGCGCAATAACCACTTGATTCTCGTCTTGATGCTCTTCAGACACCTCTGGCGATACGCTAGAAGAAGTCGTGGTTGTGTCGAAACTCATGTCACTTACCGTCCTTGATGTTACGGTCAGGTCTCTTGCGATCATCGTGCTGAGCCTGATTACGTTGTTTTTCGTCACAAAAAACAGAAATTCCAATACAACTAAATCGCATGCAGTTCGAGTCGAGAGTCAAGGTTCTAATTTATCCGCACCAAAGACAAATTCTTGGAATATCCGATCAGTAGGCGCAGTCGGCATCACTAGCATCTGCGCTGGAGTCGTGTTAGCAGTTTTCATTTCAGTAATTTTGGCAGTTTTGGTCTCCAGACTGACCGGATCAATAGGTCAATAGCAAATGAATATTCTCGTAACCGGCGCAGATGGTTTTATCGGTTCACATTTAGTAGAAGCACTCGTTAAGCGCGGACATCAAGTACGAGCGTTTGTTCTTTACAACTCATTCAATTCGTGGGGATGGCTTGACGATGTAAACAAGTCAGTTCGTGACAGCCTTGATGTTTTCGCCGGAGATATTCGCGATCCACATGGTGTTGATGCTGCAGTATCTGGTCAAGATGTAATTTTAAACCTCGCAGCATTAATCGCGATTCCATATTCGTATCATTCGCCCGACACGTATATCGATACAAATATCAAGGGCACATTAAATATTTTGCAGGCAGCGCGACGACACAATGTTTCGCGTGTTGTACAAACTTCGACAAGCGAGGTTTACGGCACTGCGCAATACATTCCGATTGATGAGAAGCACCCATTGCATCCGCAGTCGCCATATGCGGCATCAAAAGTCGGTGCCGATCAACTTGCGTTAAGTTTTCATGCTTCATTTGATTTACCCGTCGGAATTCTTCGACCGTTCAATACATATGGGCCAAGACAATCTGCACGGGCGGTTATTCCAACAATTATTAGTCAACTTGCAACGAACCAAGAAGTAAAACTTGGCGCACTTTCGCCAACGCGTGACTTCACATTTGTTGAAGACACAGCATCTGGATTTATCGCTGCTGCCGAAAGCGACGCAATTATTGGAGAAACAATAAATCTTGGCAGTGGTTTTGAAATCTCTGTTGAAGATACTGCCAAAACAATCGCAAAACTTATGGGCATTGATCTAAAACTCGCCAACGACAAACAACGTGATCGTCCCAAGAATTCTGAAGTTGAAAGACTGCACGCTTCGATTGAAAAAGCCGAAAAACTTCTCAAATGGAAGCCGTCGTTGGATGGTGCCGAAGGTTTTAAAATTGGATTACAACGAACAATTGACTGGTTCTCAGACCCGAGTAATTTGTCGCGATACAAGGCAGATCGGTACAACATTTAAATAGATGACGACTTACGATCTACCGACACGAGAATTTCTTGAAGTACTAACTTCCGTACTAGGACCAGTTGAAAAATCAACTATCGCTCTGCATGAGCCAAACATTGGCCCTCATGAGCACAAAATGGTTTCCGAATGTTTGTCATCAGGTTGGGTTTCATCAGTTGGTGAGTTCATCACTCGTTTCGAAAATCAACTTTCAAAAATCACTGGTGCCGCACATGTAATCGCAATTGTTAATGGCACTTGTGCACTTCACCTTGCGCTGCACTCGGTGGGCATCAAACCTGGTGACGAAGTAATTATCCCGTCACTGAGTTTTGTCGCAACAGCCAATGCGGTTGCACATTGCGGCGCAACCCCACATTTTGCCGACAGTGATCCAATGACACTTGGGTTAGATCCGGTTGCTTTACGAAAACACCTTGCGTCAGCGACAACTAAACAAGGCGATGAATTGATTAACACAAAAACTGGTGCGCGAATTGGCGCAATTGTGCCGATGCATACGTTTGGTCACCCAATGCATATTGAAGAACTTATTTTGGTCGCCAAAGAATTCGGTTTGCCAATAGTTGAAGATGCAGCCGAGTCGCTCGGAAGTTACGTTGGCAAAAAACATACTGGTACATTCGGTCGCTGCGGAATTTTAAGTTTTAATGGCAACAAGACGATCACAACTGGCGGTGGCGGTGCAATTCTTACGGATGACGAATCGCTTGCTATAAAAATTCGCCATCTTGCCACGACCGCGAAACTCGCGCATGAATGGGAGTTCATGCATGACAAAACTGCTTGGAACTACCGAATGCCAAATATAAATGCCGCTCTTGGCTGCGCTCAACTTGATCGATTAGACGAATTTTTACTTAACAAACGAAATCTCGCCAATAAATACGACAGTGCACTGAAAAGCTCAGAGTCTCTCGAATTTATTAGTGAACCAAAAGGGACAACTTCTAATTATTGGCTGAATACTGTTCGACTCAAGAAACCAAACTTGCAGATTCGAAATGAGTTGCTCATGGCTTCACGTACAAAAGGTTATTTGTGTCGCCCCGCATGGAACCTGCTGCAT
>Ga0214921_10012158_pt1 | contig 10350 bp, 8 predicted proteins | sample LL1505_MetaG_FD_177992 | JGI IMG/M metagenome (GOLD analysis project Ga0214921, IMG submission 177992) | Freshwater microbial communities from Lake Lanier, Atlanta, Georgia, United States - LL-1505 | ecosystem: Environmental > Aquatic > Freshwater > Lake | place: USA: Georgia | collected 2015-05-28
CCACGAGAGCCTTTGCGCTGCCGCTCACGACATTGCTCCCTTGAAATACAGCGTTTGGCATTTCAATGACGGCGCGTGAGGGAGCCGGCGGCGCCTCGGCAAACTTTTCAACCGGCATGGCTTCACCTGTCAGGGAAGACTGGCTTACAAAAAAATCCTTCGCCGTCAGCAATCGCAGGTCTGCCGGAATGATCGATCCCGCCTGAAGGACAACGATGTCGCCGGGGACGATTTCCGAGATGGATATTTCGATCTCGCGATTGCCGCGCAGCACTTGGCAGCTGCTATGCACCATCGCGTTCAATTTCTCCACCGCTTGGCTGGATCGGCTCTCCTGATAATAGGAGAGACTGACCGATATGATCACCATTGCGCTAACAATGGTGGCAGAAGCCGGGTTGCCAGTTGCCAGTGAGACCCCGGCTATGATCAGGAGTTGAATGACGAGAGGGTTTTTACACCGCATCAAGATTTCCGTGAGAAAACCGTGCTTTCGTTGGTGCCCAAAATTATTGGGTCCCCAGACCGCTCGAAGGGACGCGAGTTCCATTTCCTCAAGCCCCTCCTCGCGTGTCTTCATATGATCCAAGGCGTCTGCATGGGCCATGCAGCAAACTTGAAGCAGCAGGCTCTCGTGCTCCGTTATAGATTCGCGGGCCGCCATTTTGGCTTGAGAGAGCCCTACTGGCGTGATTTTCCCAAATGACGAAATCTTCAACATGTCGCGCAAAGCTAAAAAACCATCGGAAGTCCGAAGGCTAACCACCCTCTTGCCGAGATGTGAGGCCGACCAGTAGTGTCTTAACCTAATGGCTTTTGAAACGGGCTGGGAATGAATCCCAGAGTTCTGATCACAAGGGTGTTCTGCCGTTGACGCGAAGGAAACAAAAAAAGCACCTATGAGGAATGATACCAAAAAATGGTGTCTGACGAGATGGATAGCCTTTGTGCGTCCACAGCAGGAAAGAGAGTGAGCGAGTGAACCTCAGCGTTGGTCGCGGAGTTTGAGTTTACCGGATCATCTCATTGTGCTCCCCAACGACTGGAGGCGATTCAACATGAACTTGCTAGGAAGTCCGAGCTTCAGCTCTGACGCTGAAGCCCAGCGATCAACCGCAGGGGGTCAAACTTTTCGCTGGGTCCCTGCAGGCACGATCTCCCGGATGACATCGGCAGGCGGGTGAAATTACAGAGCAGAAGGTTTTAACTGAGTTCCTTTTTTGCTAAGAGAAAGAAAAATCGGCAGCACGACGAGCACGAGTGGAAGTTGAAAGACCAATCCTGAAATGATGGCGATGGCGAGGGGTTGGAGCATTGCGGAGCCTTCACCAAGGCCGAAGGCGAGGGGCGCGAGGGCCAGAATTGCGGCGAATGTTGTCATAGCAATCGGGCGCATGCGATTCACTCCAGCCTGTATAAACCGATCCGCCGACTCGGGCAGTTCGAGGTATTCGGAGTAATAGAAGATGGCTACTTCGGTTACGATGCCAAGAACCATGGTCATCCCCATCCGAGAGGTGATATTGAATTCCGTTCCTGAAAGCCACAGGCCGAGATAGACCCCTGCGACAGCGAGGAGCGTTGTGGCAAGCATAGCTCCAGCGACACGGAAACTTTCGTAGAGAAAAAGCAGAAGGAGAAAAACCAGAGCCGCAGCAATAACGAGAATGATGCTGAGTCCGCGAAAAGCGATTTGCTGCTGTTCGTAGAGTCCGCCTAGAGAAAATTGGACATCGTTGGGTAGAAGACCAGGTTGGGACAGCGCATGCTTCACGTCGGCGACCGTTGAGCCAAGATCGCGACCGGAAATCCGCGCTGTGACGGCGACCATGCGCTTGAGGTCGTCACGAGTGATTTCCGGCTGACCTGTGACCGAACGCACCGTGGCGACGCGTTTGAGCGGAAAGAGATGCCCGTCGGGGGCTCGCAAATGAAAAGAACCAAGATCGGATTCGGTTTTTCGATCACTTTCGGGGACCCACACTCGCACGCCAATCACCTTGGGTCCACTTTGGATGGATGTCGTGACGGTCCCGCTGAGAAAATCTTTGACCGCCTTGGTGATGGCATCGGGGTCCATTCCCTCGAGAGCCGCCTTAACACGATCGACTTCGATGTTTAAGGCATCGCCGGCAGGGATAATGCCATTATTGACTTCGACAACGCCACTGACCTTTGAAATGGAATCGTCGACCGCGGCTGCAGTTTTCTCCAGAACCGCTTCGTCATCGGAGTAGAGTTTGATTTCGATGGGCTGCGGGACACTGGTTAGATCGCCAATGAGATCCTCCATGAGCTGGAGAGTTTCGATTTTTAATCCGGGAATCGTCTCTTCGACTTTGGCGCGAACCTCGCTCATGATCTCCTCGATTTCACGGCGTGGCTGGGGTTTCAGTCGCACAAAAAAGTCTCCAAGATTGGCCTCTGAAATGCCGCCGCCCAGTTGAAGCCCAGTCCGACGGGAGTAGGTGAGCACCTCTGGTGTTGACTGCAAAATGGCTTCTACCCTGCGCAGGAGACGATCCGTCTCGGGGAGCGAAGTCCCGGGCGGAGAAAGATAATCCAGAATAAAACCGCCTTCGTCCATGACAGGCATGAAGCCCGTTGCCCCATTTTTGAAACCCAGGAATCCCCCAACCAGGAGCGGAGCGATGAAAAGGAGTGCCAAGAGAGGCGTGGCAATCAGTCGGCGCATTCCGCGTTCGTAAAGCCGTTGAATGCTCCGAAAGATCGAGCCACTCTCGTCGATATTCCCATCGTGGGCAGAGAGGAATCGCGCCGCCAAGATCGGGACTCCGACAAGCGTAACGAAAAATGAGATGACCAGACTCGATGCCATGGTCAGCGAGAGGGCCTTGAAAAATGCGCCGGTGACTCCCGAGAGGAAAGCAAGCGGCGTGAAGATGATAATCGTCGCAGCCGACGAGCCCGCCAGCGGTCTCGAAAACTCTGCTGCAGCAACAAGGACGCGCGATCGAATGTCACCCAGGCCCTCCTCGCGGATTCGCCGGATGATGTGCTCGATCATCACAATCGCATCATCAATAATCAAACCGACCGCCGCAGCCATCCCCCCGAGGGTCATGATGTTGAAACTCATGTTGAGCACGGAGAGCAGTAAGATAGTGGCCGCTAAAACAGATGGCACTGTGAGCACCGCGATCAAAGTCACTTTCCAATTGCGGAGAAAGACGAGTAAAATCAGCGCGGCTAGGGCGACGCCAATGAGCACGGCGTCGCGGGCGCTGGAGGCTGAGGCCGTGATCAGGCCGCTTTGGTCATACCAGTTTGCTACGTGGACATCAGAGGGGAGATGTTTTTCCAACTCCGCGAGCTTGGATTTGATCCCGGCTGCAATTTGCACAGTATTCCCACCGGGCTGCTGATAGACTTGGAAGATCACCGCGTCGCGTCCGTCAGCTGTCACTCGAATCCACTGCGGCTCAGTCGAGACCTCGACCGTGGCAACATCGTCGAGCAGCACGACGCCCGCTGGAGTCGAACGCAGAACCGTCTTGGGAATCTCTTCGATTTTTTGAAATCGTGTATCGGAAAGAACCAAGTAGAGTTTATCATTCTCCTCGATGTGGCCTACTGCAGTGAGGACATTCGAAGCAGAGAGGGCTGCGGACACATCGGACAGTGTGAGGCCGAAAGACTGAAGCTTGGCAGGATCGGCGGTGACGCGAAACTCCTCATTCTCCCCGCCCTGCACGCCAATCCGTGAAACGCCGTTGACGGTCGTGAGAGCCGGTCGGAGCGTGTAGAGGGCGAGATCACGCAGCTCGCCAAGCGAGTGCGTGCCTGACGTCAGGCTGAAGGCGATGACCGGGAAAACCGATGGATCCATTCGTTCCACTCCAAAGACCGTGCCTGGAGGCAGCAAGGGAATGATCTTGTTGACCTCGGACTCGACTTGGAGCAGGCCGCTCGTCATGTCCTCGCCCCAGTCGAAACTCACGCTGATCTCCGCACTTCCACGACTCGTCGTCGAGCGCACGCCGCGCACTCCGGGAACCGCCCGGACGGCTTCTTCCACAGGCGTTGTGACTTCGACAACCATTTGCTCGGCAGGCTGGTCGCTGGCCTCGAGGCTGATGCGAACGCGCGGAAAGCTAAGCTGCGGAAAAAGGCTGACTGGCAATTGAAAACTGCTGACCACCCCGGCGATGGCGAGCACACCGAAGAGAAAAAGCAAGGACCTTGTGTGCCTGTGGATCCAATCTGTGAAACTCACGGCGCGACCTCCACGGCCATCCCGTCTTCGAGTTCATAATTGCCCAGCGATACCACGGCCTCTCCCTCTTGAAGGTCGGAGTCGAGCACCTCAGCTTCTCCACCCGAGACGATCCCGAGACGCACTGCGTGGGCCACGGCGTGGCCTTCACGAATCGTGAATAATTGCCAGCCATCGTCCTTCGGAAGTAGAGCAGATCGCGGAACGACGAGCGCGTTTGCGGACTCGCGACCGATCTCCGCTCGCAGGTATCCCTCCAGCAAAAGGCCCGTGTCAGCCGGAAGTTTGATATAGACATCCACGAGGCGGCTGGTTGGGTTGATGCGGAATGTTACGAGGCGAACGGTTCCCTTGATCTCACGATTACCTGGCTGATTCACTGGAAAAAGGGAGACCGTCATGTTTTTGGAAATCGCCGCGACATCTTCCGGCTCGACCCCGATCTTAGCCTCGACCTCGTTCTTTGCGATAATCTCGAGAAGCGTGTTTCCGGCTGGGACAGCCTGACCATCCTGCACCGCAAGGCTTGCGACGATCCCCTCCGATGCGGCCCGAACGACTCCGGCACTGTCAGCCCCCTCGTTTTCTAAGCTGGCCAATTGGAGCTCCGCCTCCGTTGCTGCTTTCTGCGCGGTGTTGAGTTCCTGATTCGTTGCGAGCTTCATCTCGAAACGTTCCTTGGTTTGTTGGAATTCCTTGCGCGCGAGTTCCGCCGCGCCGCGCGCCTGATTCACCAGCAATTGTGTGGCCGGGCTGGCGGCGATTTCGAGCAATGGCTCATCTTTTTGCACCACCTGCCCGGGAGCGACGAGGACATGGTTGACCCGCGCCTCGTAAGCAAGCGAGGCTGTTTGGAGTTTACCAGGCTGTGCGATCACGCTGCCATAGGCGGTGATCACTTCCACAATCGTTTTGCGCACGACTTTCGTGGTTTCGACAGAAGCCGTGGAATTTTCTGCTTCGGTTTCCTTCTCGGGCGAGGCTTCTGGTGCGCCACGGTGAAGCCAGAAAAAGGCCGCGACAGCTGCAAGAGCAAGGAGGATTGTGGCGGTGAGGACGCGGCGTAGGTTCATGAGAGTCGGGCTTGAGGGAGATAGCGGCCTGAGGCGATTTCCAAAGCGATCCAGGCCTCGACCAGTTGTTGTTTGAGTTTGAGAAGTTCGACCTTCCGGAGGATCAGATTGTAACGACTTTGGTAGTAGCTGATGACATCGGTGTTTCCTTCATCCAGTGCGGCCTTGGCAGTCGCAACGAGGCGCTCGAGCGCCGGCACGGCTTTCTCCGCCTCGGCAACCTGGGCATTCAGCAAGCGGATGTCGGATAGGGCGGTCGCGATGTCGGATCGCGCCTGAAAAACCCGCGCAGTGTATTCGTCAAAAAGCTTCTCCCGGGTTGCACGCTCAGTGCCGATTGTCCCTTGGTTTCGGTCGAAAATCGGAATATCGACGGTGACTCCATAGCCCAGCGTTTGGACATTCGAGGTGTCGCCAGCACGGTTAAAACCAAGGGAGATTTTTGGAAACTGTGCGAGAATCGCAGCACGCAGGCTGGCATCCTGACTTTCGTATCCGGCCTTGAGCGCCAGAAAATCCAGACGACGCGTCTCCAAACCAACGGTTAATTCGGACTCCGAGGGTGGCAGGAACATTGCAGACACCCGAGGGGTTTCTACTCGAGCGGGTGTGCCCGGAGGAAAACCCATAGCGCGATTCAATGAGAGTCGTTCTTTAGCGAGTTCCTGTTCAAGACCAAGCGCAGTCAACCGGGCATCCGCGCTCGTGGACTCCGCTGCAGACAAATCCAGAACCGTCTTCTCATGAAGGTCCACCGCTTTTTTGAGCGTGACCACATTTTCGCGTAGCGCCTGATCGGCTTCCTGAGCCGCTGCCAGCTCGGCTTCCAGCGAGGCCACTTTGAAAACTGAAATGCGAGCCGCTTGGGCCGCCTGCCATTCCACCCAGGCAACATCGAGATCCACCGATCGGACATTCGCACGGGCCGATTCGATATTCGGCAACAATGTGATGAGTGATGTGATATCCCAGCTCGCGCCAAAACCATACGCTGCGACCGTCCCGGCGGTATTGCCACCAACCACGAAATCCCGCCCGTAGGCGACTTGCGGGTTTGGCAACACACCAGCCTGCACAAGCTGCGCTGTGGCCAACCCCCTGCGGTCACGCTCCGCTCGCAGCGTCGGATTGAGAAGCACGGCCAGGACAGCCGCCTCATCGGGATTCAACCCGTTGCGCAAATCTATCTTCACTGGACGAAGAATAGGATGCTCGAGCTTCAACGCCTCCACTTGCAAGACCGCCACCTTCGGCACTTTCAGGTTAGCCTCGACAGCCGCCGTCGTAAGAGGCTTGGGATGATAGATCGAGCAGCCACCCAAAATAAAGAGGAAGACAAGAGAAAAGAACGGCCAGATTACTTTGTAAAATCGGCAGAAAAGCATCGGCGGGAAACAATAGGAGATGTTTCTGCGTCTAGCAATGTGTTTTCACAAATCTTCGTCTTCATCCTCGCTGGCATAACGCTCGGCAGTCTCCTCCGCGATCCTATGCTTCGAGTAACTCATCATGGACTGTTTTGGTTAGAGGCTCACCCCGAAGCAAAAACAGACGGGGGCTTGACTCTCAAATCCCAGTCCAGCAGGCTCCGGGCGTGAAGACAACCGCTTCCAACCTCAAACTCCGAGCCAACGCACCAGAGCAGCGAAGACGATTTCTTTTCAGCTAGTTAAATTCCATTTTCTGGCAGTGAAATACTCCATTCCCATGCTCAGGCTTAAAAGAGTATTGTTTCTCATTGGAGCCTTCGTTTTTGGTCTGCAAGGAGGTGGGGACCTCTACTCTCAAATCTTGTTTGATAATACCAAGGCAGAGCAGTCCGGAAATGCGGATTGGATTATCGACAATACTTTTCCTGTTCCATCCCCCGGCATTACAGGCATCACCTCCAGCACTTCCGAAAACTACTGGACCGGAGCTTTGAGCACCTGGGGCGTCGAACTTGCGAAACTATGGAAAGCCGGTGTGATTTCTCTTGCCGGGAACGGTTTGGAAACGTTGCCCTCCAGTGGACGGATCACCTATGGAAATGGGACAAATTCGCAGGACCTTTCCAAATACAGCGTCTTTGTAGTTTGCGAGCCGAATATTCTTTTCACCGCAGCGGAAAAGGTGGCCATCCTGACTTTTGTGAAAAACGGAGGCGGACTTTTCATGTTGGCAGATCACACCGATTCCGACCGCAATTTCGATGGAGAAGACTCCTTGATGATCTGGAACGATTTGATGAGCAACAACGCGGTTGAAACGAATCCGTTTGGCATTTCCTTTAATTCGGACAGCACCACCCCGTATTCCGTTAGCCTCGACGGCTCGACCGGAAATCCCATCACCCGGGGGGGCGCTGGGACGGTATCCACCCTGCGATACGCCTCTGGTTGCACCATGACGATCAACGATACGAACAAGGCCCATGCAGCCGTTTGGTCGGGTAGCGCAAGCACCAAGGTGATGATGTTATACGGGACATATGGCAAAGGGCGCTTTGTAGCGATCGGGGACAGTTCGGTAGTGGAGGACAGCACAAACTCTGGAGGCACGACCTATGACGGATGGACGAACACGGTGAGCAACGGTTATGCCGCCTTGAATGCGTCCATCTGGTTGCTCGAGAAGTTGATTCCTCCAACTGCAACTACGTCACCTGCGTCGAGCATTTCATCCACCTCGGTCACCTTGAATGGAACTGTGAATCCGAATGGGCTCAATACAACGGCCAAGTTTGTTTATGGAACTACCACGAACTACGGTTCAGTGATAAATGTGAATGGGACTTTGTCGGGGACAAATTCGACCAATGTGAGCGTGGGGTTGACCGGCTTGTCTGTTGGAACGACTTATCATTATGCATTGGTGGCAACAAACTCTGGGGGAAGCGCCCAAGGTGCAGATTTATCCTTTACGACATGGACGGCGTTGCAGGCATGGCGGCAACAGTGGTTTGGAACAACGATCAACAGCGGTTCGGCAGCAGATACTTATGTGAAAACTGGGGATGGGCTTTCAAACATTATGAAATACGCACTCGGATTGAACCCTCTTGTCGTCAGCAGTAATCCTATTTCGTTTAGTTTGTCTGGGAATTACCTGACGATGACAGTCCCTCGCAGCAGTAGTTCAACTGGGATCACCTATGCTTTGGAGTCCACCGGAAACCTGATGAATGGATGGAGCACTAATTCAATAGTCATTGATTCAAACACGCCGACCCTTTTGAAGGGGCACGATACGAATCCTGTGAGCGGGACAGAGCGAAGGTTTATGCGGCTAAAAGTTACCCAACCTTAACCAGACAAGTAGGTAGCGAACCCCGTCGAACTCATCCCGCTGATCGGCGGGGATGAAGATTATCACCGATTCTGGTTCGGGATCGGGCTGGGAGGCCATGCAAGCCTTGATTCTTTGGGAGAGATCAAAACGACTTCTTTCACGAGTCCAAGTTTTTCGAAAATCCCGATCAACTAAGCCAATGAGTCGGACTGCGTCCATTGAAGGCTGTGAAGGGCAGAGCGGGGGAAGGGGTGGCAGGTGTTATCCAGCCTCTTCACACATCGCAAAAGTTCCGAGAATAAGATATTGACAGAAAATGGCTAAGCTTTAAGATTATTGCACAGGCAAAGCATTCACACCATAAGATCAAATTTCAAATGAAAACCAAAAACTACGCCAAATCGCTTCTCGGCATCGCCTTCATCGCCAGCGGCAGCCTCCTCAGCGCTCGCGCAGCCGAAGAAACCCAAGCGCAACTCCTTGCTCAGGCAAAGATCACTCAGATCGCAGCAGAAAAGACTGCGCTCACGAAAGTTCCAGACGGAAAAATTAGCACCTCAGAGTTGGAAAAAGAACATAGTAAACTCATCTGGTCATTCGATATCGCCATGCCGAAGTCCAAAAGCATAACAGAGGTCCAAGTGGACGCTCTCAGCGGGAAGATCGTCTCCACCCAGGTCGAGACGCCCAAGGATCAAGCCAAAGAAGCTGCCGCTGATATGAAAGCAAAATGAAAATTACTATATTTTTAGGTGCCGTGCTTTCTGCAGGTCTGCTTGCTGGCTGCGCAACGGACAAATGTGAAAAGTGGGGAAAATGCATTCCGATGTCTCAGCCCAAGGTGACGAAGCAAGCCGCACAAGAAGCTGCTCTTGCCAGGGTTCCTGGCACTGTTAAGGGGGGCGAACTTGAGAAGTATAAAGGGAGGTTCTATTGGTCGTTCGACATCACCACGAAAGGTTCTACCGATATCACCGAAGTTGCAGTCGATCCCGATACCGGCAAGGTCGTTTGGATGGGGGTGGAGAAGCCTGCCTCCAGACAGAAGCATTAGTCGGATCGCACGCGCCCCGAAATTGCCATCGAGTATTTTCTACGCATCATCTCACGGCGTGCTTCAGCCGAAATCTTGCTTCTCAGGCAGGTCCTATATGATCACCATTGCGCTGACAATGGCGGCAGAAGCCGGGTTGCCAGTTGCCAGTGAGACCCCGGCGATGATCAGGAGTTGAATAACGAGAGGGTTTTTACACCGCATCAAGATTTCCGTGAGAAACCGTGCTTTCGTTGGTGCCCAAAATTATTGGGTCCCTAGGCCGCTCGAAGGGACTCGAGATCCATTTCTTCAAGCCCCTCCTCGCGTGTCTTCATATGATCCAAGGCCTCTGCATGGGCCGTGCAGCAAACTTGAAGCAGCAGGCTCTCGTGCTCCGTTATAGATTCGCGGGCCGCCATTTTGGCTTGAGACAGCCCTACTGGCGTGATTTTTCCAAATGACGAAATCTTCAACATGTCGCGCAAAGCTAAAAAACCATCGGAAGTCCGAAGGCTAACCATCCTCTTGCCGAGATGTGAGGCGGACCAGTAGTGTTTTAACCTTATGGCTGTTGAATTGGGCAGGGAATGATTGAAATTTTAGGGCATGAAACGTTGGCGCTGCATCCCGTCAGTCAGAATTTTAATTTTATGAATACAACATTACTTGTTTTGGCTGCCGGCATGGGCAGCAGGTATGGGGGATTGAAGCAGATGGACGGCGTAGGGCCGGGC
>Ga0214921_10012159_pt1 | contig 10348 bp, 8 predicted proteins | sample LL1505_MetaG_FD_177992 | JGI IMG/M metagenome (GOLD analysis project Ga0214921, IMG submission 177992) | Freshwater microbial communities from Lake Lanier, Atlanta, Georgia, United States - LL-1505 | ecosystem: Environmental > Aquatic > Freshwater > Lake | place: USA: Georgia | collected 2015-05-28
TGCTCGCTGCCCGCATGGCACTGGAGGACGGCATCGCCGCCAATGTGGCCCAAGGCTTCCACCACGCAGCTCCACCGAATGGTGGCGGCTTCTGCACTTTCAATGGCCTCGCCTTGGTAGCGGCCATGCGACCCGATCTGGATGTCTTCGTCCTCGATTGCGACGAGCACGGAGGCGACGGCACCGCCCAGTTCACCAAAACCCTCCCGAACCTTTTCAACTTCTCGATCTGTGGCTCCACGATGGGCGCATTCGAGGGGCCTCGCTCTATCGTCCGCAAAGTGCCTGCTGGTGATGAGGCTCAAGCGCTCTGCTATCTCGACGAAGCCTTGAGCCTCATCTCGGAAAAGCGGCCTGGGCTTGTGATCTACCAAGCCGGGATGGACCCGCACTGCGACGATCCGTTGTCCCGTTCGAAGATGTCAGCCGATTTCCTCGTTCGGCGGGACGCCCTCGTCATGGAGACCCTCGCTCGGGAATTTAACATTCCTTTCTTCTTCGTGCTCGCTGGGGGCTATCAGGAGCCGATGGAAGAAAAACTCGTCCCATTGCATGTCCGCACATTCGAGATCGCTTCACGGGTCTGTGCCCTGTTATCGGGAAAAGATTCACTCCCCTCATAAATGTTCTACCAGCTCATGTAGGCCTTCCTCCGATAAGATCACCAAATCCTACACATCATCGAGACCACACATACTCGCATCCGCCCGCAGAGCCGCTTCCCAAGCACCCACAGGCAAACTGAATCTCCATTGTAACATTTCTATCAACAGATTTTTGAAACACTCCCTGCCGCTCCTCTTTTTTGTCCCGGTAAGAGGTAAATTCTTTGGCGTTTCATATTGCCCGCTGCGTCCTGAGAAGCTGAAATAGTCAAAATGTCCGCTTTTTCCTCTCATGCTTTTTGAACCTTCCCAAGATTCCCAACAGACCGATACAGAAGACTGCCCGCCGGATGCCCGTGTTACTACAGCGCTCGACGAGCTGGATATTCCTTACCATTACCTGCCGCGTTCTCAACAATTCGAAATCCATTATCCGCTCGATTGCGATCGCTCCCAGTCTCTTTACATCGCCTCACAAACCCACTGGTTCATGGGAGTCGAGCTGCGGAAGATTTTTTCCAACGCCCTGGTATCTGACGGCCTGTTTGAACCGCGCACCGCGAATCTCCTGCTCCGAGAGAATTTCGAGATGATTCATGGTGGCTGGTCCGTCATGCATAACGAGGACGAAAAAGAGCACTTTGCCATTTTCAGCCTGACCGCATTTGCCTCCCTGCCTGCCAATCATTTTTCGACCATTATCGAATGCGTAGCCAAGACGGCCGACGACATGGAAAACCGCCTCTCGGGCCTGGATGAATTCTGACACTGCATGAGCTTCTACTATCGCAAATCTGTTAATCTTGGGCCCTTCCGAGTGAACCTCAGCAAGTCTGGCTTGGGCTATTCTGTCGGTGGACGGGGCTTTCGCGTTGGCACATCGGCGCGTGGGAAAAAATATACGAGCTTCAGCATCCCTGGAACAGGAGTCGGCTATCGCAAATCTGGCGCTGGTTGCCTTGTCCTCCTTGCTGCTGTTCCAGTTGGGATCGCCGCCACAAAACTTCTCCTCACTTCATGAATCTCTCCTGGAAACGCACACTACACACGGCCTCATCCGAGCGCTTTCTTGCACAGCGCAAGGGCAGGGATGTTGCCGCAGTCGATCTCCACTACCTCGCTAGTGGCACCGTTGCTGGAACCGTGATTTTGCTCAAGGATGCGGGATGGAAGGAATCCGATGTGCCTGCGCTTCTCGGTTCGCTGGACGAGGATTTTCTGCCTGATGTAGACCTCGATCATGGAAACCTCAATTACACGGTTGTCCTCGGAGAGGTGCTTGGAAACTACGAAGCGGAGAAAAAATGACTTTTATCTCGAAACAGCTTCTTCCCGTGTGGCAAAAAGTTCTGGAACGAACCAAGGAATTAAAAGTTGAACTTCCAGTGAGCGAAGAATCTGCTCCACAACACAGAACCAACACTGCAGATGATGAATCTGATGATCTCACAATATAAGATTTAAGCTATTTGCCGAGTAAGTGAATATGATTGCCCAGTATTCGATGATTTATTGATTTTAAAATGGGCAAGAAAATCCTCCCAATCAGCCAGTTTGCTTTCGACTCTCCATTCCTTGCAGTGCCGGTGAGAGATTGGCTTTGCTCAAACGATCTGGCCTTTGCGATCTTCGATGGCTTCCCAGTCTCGCCCGGACATGTTCTAGTCACCACCCGTCGCATCGTGGAGACATGGTTCGATGCCACTGACGACGAACAGGCCGCTCTCATGGCGCTTATTAAGGAAACCAAACGCCTGCTAGACCTCCGCCTCAATCCAAAGCCTGACGGCTACAATGTCGGCTTCAACTCTGGCCCCGCCTCTGGGCAGACGGTTCCGCATGTCCACATCCACATCATCCCGCGCTATCTCGGCGACATGAATGATCCACGTGGCGGTGTCCGACATGTTATCCCGGGCAAGGGTAACTACCTTGCGGGAAAGGCCCCACATCCCACCCCGCTGCCTGCGCTCACCCTCACCACCGGCCACCCGATGGCTCCGCTCTGGAAAAGCATCGGCCAGCGCGTTTCCGCCGCAGCTGAAATCGACCTGCTCGCCTCGTTCATCCAGCCCTCCGGCCTCGATCTCATCCAGCAATCGATCTTCGCCGCCCTCCGCGCCGAGGCCCGCATCCGCATCCTTGTCGGCGATTACCTCTACATCACTTCTGCCGACGCTCTCCGCCGCTTGATCGGCTGGATGTCGCTGGCCGCAGACATCGGCGAAGACAGTTCGCTCGAAGTCCGCCTCGCGGAAATCTCCAAGCTCTCCTCCCGGCCCGATTCCTTCCACCCCAAGGCTTGGCGCATCATCGATTCCTCGGGCGGCCTGCTCGTCGTCGGCAGCAGCAATCTCTCCAAGGCCGCGCTCGAAACCGGCGTCGAGTGGAACCTCATCGGCCAGACCACCGGCTCGGAGCCCATCGATCAGCAACTCGCCCTCGCCTTCACCGATCTCTGGCAGCAGGCCACGCCGCTCGATGAAGCCCTCGTCGCTCGCTACGCCGAACACGCCAAGGAGGCCCACCGGAAATTCATCCCGCCCGAAGCGGTCGATCTCCCCGCCATCCTCCACCCGCGGCGCCCGTGGCAGGCCAGCGCGCTGGAGTCCCTCGATCAGATCCGCTCGAACCACTACCGCCGCGCCCTCGTCGCCGTCGCCACCGGCCTCGGGAAAACCTGGCTCGCCGCCTTCGATGTCCTCGCCGTCGGCCAAGCCCTCCAGCGTCCGCCCCGCGTCCTGATCATCGCCCACCGCGCCGAAATCCTGATCCAGGCCGAGGCTACTATCCGCACCGCCATGCGGTCGGAGTGGGAGGAAACCCGCGTCACCTGGTATCTCGGCGCGAACAGCGACATGAGCGGCGACCTCGTCGTCGCGACCATCCAGAAACTCACCCGGCCCGAAGGCCTTGCCGAGTTGGATCTCCAGCGCTTCGACTACGCCGTCATCGACGAAGTCCACCACGCCCAGGCCCCCAGCTACCGGCGGGTCATGGCCAGGCTGAATGCCACCTTCACCCTTGGCCTCACCGCCACCCCGGAGCGCACCGATGGCGTGGATGTTGCCTCGCTCTTTGACGATGTGCTCGCCTGGCAGGCCACCGTCGGCGATGGCATCGCGGAAGGCTCGCTGGTTCCTTTCCACTATCTTGGCCTCAAGGACGATGTGGACTTCGAGCAAATCCCGTGGCGCAACGGCCGCTTCGATCCCACCTCGCTGGAGGAGAAGCTTGAAAACAGCGAACGGATGGAACGCTTATGGTCAGCATGGCAGGCCGATCCCGATGCCCGCACGCTCGTCTTCTGCTGCTCCCGCCGCCACGCGCTCTACACCCGCGATTGGCTCCGCCGCCGCCAGGTCCGCGCCGCCGCCGTGTTCTCCGGCTCCGGCGGCGACCCGCGCAGCGACAGCCTCAATGCCTTCATCGAGGGCAAACTCCAGGCCCTCTGCGTGGTCGATCTCTTCAACGAAGGACTGGACATCCCGGACGTGGACCGCGTGGTCATGCTGCGGCCCACCGAATCCAAGGTCATCTTCCTCCAACAACTCGGCCGAGGCCTCCGCGCCGCGGAAAACAAGCTGCGGCTGAAGGTCATTGACTTCGTCGGCAATCACCGCGTCTTCGCCAGCCACCTCACCCACCTGCTTTCGCTCGGCAACCAGTCCGCCACCTGGGCGCACCTGAAAAAATTCCTCCAAGGCGGCACCCCGGATCTCCCCGAAGGCTGCCTGCTCGACCTCGAAGTCGAGGCCAAGGAATTGATGCTGCGCCTCCTGCCCAACACCGGCTCGGCCGTCGTCGAAGCCTACCGCGGCATGCGCGACGAACTCGGCCGCCGACCCTCGCCCAGCGAGTTGTTCCACCACGGCTACCTGCCCCGCACCCTCGCCGCAAAGTTCGGTTCCTGGTTCGGCTTCATCTCCGAGGAATACGATCTCACCGAAAGCGAGCAGCAGGTCTTCGCCTCCTTCGAGTCCTGGCTCGCCATGCTGGAGGCCACCAACCTCAACAAGTCCTACAAAATGGTCGTCCTCCGCGTGCTGCTGGATCGCGACGCCCTGTGGGACGGCATGGAAATCGAAAATCTCGCCGCCGCCTGCCGCGAGTTCCTCCTTTCCCGCCCGACGCTCCGCAACGACCTGCAGCCCACCCAGCAGTTTCCCGATCCCGCCAAGGCCCCGATCCAGGCATGGGCCAAGTGGTGGCTCGATTGGCCGCTGTCCCGCTGGATGGACGAGCAGTCCGGTCGGCATTGGTTCAAGCGCGAGGGCGACCGCTTCCTCGCCGCCTTCCCGTGCCCGGAAAACCTCTGGCCCGACTTCGAATCGATGACCGCCGAGCTGGTGGACTACCGACTCACCCACTACGCGAAGACCCGCATCGACAAAGCCGCCGATCTCAGCGCCGGCCGCTTCCTCGCCAAGGTCAGCCACTCCGGCGGCAAACCCATCCTGCGGCTCCCCACCATCGAGGAGCTCCCCGGCCGCCCCATCGGCCCGACCACCGCCACCCTACCCGATGGCAGCCAATGGGTGTTCAAGTTCGTCAAGATCGCCTGCAACATCGCCTCACCGCTAGGCAGCGAGGAAAACCAGATCCTCCCCTTGCTCCGCGGCTGGTTCGGCGTAAACGCCGGGGCTCCTGGCACAAACTACCAGGTCGCCTTCACCCGGGCCGAAAGCGGTTGGTCTGTCGAACCCGTCGCAATCGCCACAACCTTCCGAGTTCTGGAAGACAACCTCGTCACCGAGAAAAGCGATGAACCCGAAACCCACGAACTGCCCGGCTTCGTCGTAGCCCCCGCCGCCAAGGAGCAGTTCACCCGCCTCGTCCCCGTCTACAGCCTCGAAGCCGCTGCTGGCCTCTGGGGACCTGAAAGCACCCCCGAGGAAATCGGTTGGGCTGAACCAGCAGGAACCCCCATTAAACCAGGCATGTTTATCGCACGCGTTCGAGGCCACTCGATGGAACCGAAGATCAAGAATGGCTCTTGGAACCTTTTCCGACGTTGCCCGGCGGGGGACAGGAAAAACCGAATTCTCCTCGTGCAATTTAAATCTCAAGGTGACATCGAAAACGGCGGGCGTTTTACAGTCAAGAAGTATCAATCGGTTAAGTGGGTTACAGAAGATAATTGGGGCCACGAACACATCGAACTTCTCCCGCTGAATCGAGATTACGATCCGATTATCGTCTCTAAAAGCGAAGCTTCCGAGATGGTTGTAGTTGGTGAGTGGGTTTCCTCTATTTAAAGCCAAGGCCATGCGTTTTTCTATGCCATTCCAAGTGCTCGATTGCGGGCCGAAGTTTTGAGCCTGAGTGGAAGTGAAGGAGTGTGCCATGGCGCAAAGCGAGGAGGTTTTGTGAAACAGATTCCTCGGTAAAACGATCTGTTGCGACAACAATGATCAAATCGTCGCCTTTTGGAATCACGGTCCAGAGTCCTTTGTCAAATGTCCAGTGGGCATCGGGTGTGAGTGCAAGGCCGTTGCGTGGGTCGTCGTTGCCGCTTCGAGCGTGCTGATGAATATGGCAGGCTTGAACAATGTAGCCGAAGGACGATTGGAGGCAGTATCCAGTGAGAGCACAGGTGTATTTGTAGCTAGCGGCGACATCGGCTCGGAATCGAATGTCTCGTCCTTTCTTTTCATTCTTTTTGAACGCTTCGCGATCTCTGCGATATTCGGCCATCTCGGCCGTGTTTGGAACTGGCAGCCCAAAGCGGGCAGATAGGCTGACCTGCTCCGCCGGCGTGAAGTAGTTTGCGATGAGAATCCTACGGGCGAGATTTCGAAACTCTGGATCAAGGAGACAATGGAAAAGCTCAGAGTCGAGTTGGCAAAGCCTCGTCGTAAGTTTGGATTTTGAGGGATTCCCGTGCTCGTCGAATCGTTCCCATACAGCATCACGATCTCCTCCAAGCGCATTGAATGGCATGGTGATCTCGGGGAGATTTTTTCGGCGCTCCACAACATGATCCCAATAGTCCCGGAATCGAGTCACCAATTCCGGGCTGTAAGGCACCCATCGGTCGGTGAGGGTTCCCGAATCAATGAGGTCCATCACACTGAAAAGCATGAGTGGCTTGTGCGGAGCAATACCCAGTTCACTGCTTTTTGCAGCGTTCAGATTAGCCAACTTCCCAAGCCAAAATTTGTGAGATGAGTTTTTCAATGGGATGCAACCAAATCTTTTGGGCCACCACGGCGAAAATTCTGTCTTCTCCATGCTTTCGAAATCGCAGCATGTAGTAGCACGGTTGCCAAAGATGAGCGTTGCTTTCCTGCCGAATTCTGGCGTGCTGCAAGATCGTCTGGGTGCGGTTGCTTTTGCTTCCTTGTCATTTGCATGAGCAAGCTTGCATATAATCAAATGTCAACAGGAGGGGTAGTCGAATTTCTATTGTTGTATCTTTTTCAGAAAGGGGGCACTTTTTTAAAGACCAAGGGCACATGCTCTGGCACCGGGCGAATGTTTTCGATTGGTAGGGATTGATTTTTTCCGAAAGTAAACGATCATCAGTCTACAGTCCGAGGGCAACTCCTCTCCCAGTGTGAAAGCGCTGGTGCAAGAATCCCCGGTTTTCTTTTTTCAATACCGCCACTTCCGATCACTCAAAACTTTGTGCGGCCTCAAAAAGCGGCGTTGGGCTGCGATCGAAATTTTTGTAGTGCAAAAATGTCAGCTTGCTTGAGCGGGCATGGATCTTGATGAGGTCTGCCTCGGCGGGGTTGCCGTAACGCACCGCGCCGCATTGAACATAGACCCGTAGGATCGCGGGAAGCTCATCCAGGAAGCTTCGGTGGAATGTGAATTGCTTCTCATCGGGATCGTAAACGCCAAAATCCAATGGCTCGATGGCGAGCTCGATTTCTCCTGGGTCGCCAGCGGCGAACAGCAAGTCACGGGCCTTATCTTTGGCGCGAGCGAGGTCTCCGAAGAAGGCTTTGATGTCGTTTTTTGTGCGAAGAGGAATTTCCCGGCGGAGAAACTTTTGACGGAAATGAGACATGGCCAGATACACCAAAGTATCGTCCGCCCTGGCCTGTCGAACGGCTTCAAATAGGGGTTGCCCGTTTTTTTCGACTGCCAATCCAAAAGCTTTCGTCAAGCTGCCAGCGACCTTTCGCGCTGCAGCGATCTGATCAAATTCTCCGGGCTCGGGAATTCTACCCAAGTCGAGAAGGCAACTCCAGAAAGCGTCCATCAGTTCGCGGTTGAGGTCATACCGATCAACGCGGCGACGCTCCCTGGAAGAGGGGGAAGAGAATCGTAGCTGAGAGCCAATTTGGCTCCAGTCGATCTGCCTGCGGTGTCGCGAAGCCATGAATTGCTCAGCATCATCGGGATTCCGGAAGGCAATGCAGATTCCAAGCGAAAGCGTGACAGCCTCGATGGCGAGGTGGTTTTCGATGAGATCCTCAAGTTCCCCTGGAGCAAAAAATTTCTGGAAGGTTTTTGATTTTGTAATGAACCCGTCCCGATATGGGTGCACATGAGCGAGCGTTTCCTGCCCAGCGACCATTGTGGAAATGATCAAGGCGCGCTTTGCCAATCCATAGGCTCGTTTTAGCGCCTCGATGCGCTCTTGGGGTTCCTCCACGACATTCAGGACATAGCCAAGATTCACAATGTCTGCCTTGCAAAGCGGGGCGTTTGGTTGAAAGGCCGGATCCCATCCAGCGGCCTCATAGCCGAGTCCCTTCAGAGCCTCGATGTCCATTCCATGGCCACATCCGTAATCAAAGAAGCTGTGACGCTTGTGCAGCACTCCTCGATCCAGCGCCATCTTTACAGGCTTCGAGAGATCATATCGCTTGATGGCTGTGCGGTGACGCTCGACTTCTGCAGGTTCACTGAAGGCGGCTTGGTCGGGCTTATGGATTTTTGTCAGTTGGTGGTTTTCGATCTGGAGACCATGGCGCTTGAGCAAAGTGAGCCAATGAACACGAGTTCCTATCTGCGCGGTATTTTTTAAAAGTCCGGCGTCTTCTTCCTGCTTGGTCAATCGAGCGAATGTCTCATAACGCGGATCGTTATTTGGCAGGAAAGTTTCCTTGCGATGAAGGATCGGCGGGTTTGCTCTTTTTCGATAGTCAGTGTGCGTCACCGAGCCGGTATTGATATTGATCTTTGTTGCCTCGGCTAAAGCAGGGTGAGCGTCGGAATCGAAGTCCGGGTATGAAAGAAAAGTGAATGCTTTTTCGTTCGTGTGAATTTTTAGAAGATTCCAACAATTACTTGGTTTCGCAGCAGATTCTGCCCTGCGAATTTCTTCAGATAACTTGACTGGAATCTCCCAGTCAGGCTCTGGCCGGTGGATATAAATTGCGATCGGGAGTTTTTTTCCGAATTTGGGGAAAAACAAATTTTGCTCATTCATTAACGACCTGCATTAAACAACTCCAAAGCTGTGATCCAAGGCTCGTTCAAATCCATGCCGGTGTCTTGCTCGGGAGCGATGCGTTTGAATCCTGCATACATCAGGCACATGAGCTGGAGGCCGGAGAAGGATTCGCCTGGGTAGGCTGAGAGGTGTATTTTTTCTCAGGGTTTGCGTAGTCGAGCCCGCTTTCGCCAAGACGGGCGACCTCGAAGGTTATTTCCATGACACGCCGAGGATCGAGGGAGTCGAAGCGCTTCAGGGCATCGAGGAGATGCCACACGGCAGCGGGGTATTTTTCCTGGAGGAGTTCGGGATTCGTGGGGCCGCCGCGTTCACGGATTTCCTTTTGGATCGAGGTGAGGAGTTGCTCTGCCCTCTGGAATACGGGATTGCTGCGAGCATCTCCCGGACTGGCATCGCGCAGCAGGGATTAGAGAGTTTCGGCTGCTGCATCAAGGTGGCCTTGATGTTTCAGCAGGAGGGCTTTTCCAAATCGTGGCTCGGGGAAGTGAGGATTGGCCTCAATCGCTGCCTCAAAATGCCGCATAGCGCTGGCCTCGTCTCCGCTCTTGGCAGATGCAGCTCCAAGGCCGTTGAGCGCGTAGGCATCGCCGGGTTTTAGATCAAGCGCCTTGGTGAAAAAGCGGATGGCGGAATCCCAATCTTGCTCGCGGGTGAAAATATTCCCCAGCACGACATAGCTCCAGGCATCATCGGGAGCGAGTCGCAGGGCATCGATGAGCTGATCCTTGGCTGCAGACAAATCGCCGAGTTCATAGTGAAGCATGGCAAGGTCGCGACGGGTCACTGGCAGGGCAGGATTCGCCGAGAGGGCTTGTGTGAAGAGATGGAGAGCCTGCGGAAAATCACCGCTCTTGGCCTTCTGAGAGGCTTGCTCAGACAACCGCTGAGCCTCGCTTATCTTTTCTGTGGCCGGTTGACGATATTCGATACGGGCTGTGCCATCGGCGATCGTGACGCGGATATCTCCAGTCAGAAACGCAAATTGCTTGATGATTTTTTCTCCCAGCTCGGCCTCAGAGCAAGCACCCGAAAGGTCTTCCGAGGAAAGTAAGATCAGACAACCTGACGACTATCGCTTGCATGGAGCAGAATTTAGCAACCTGAGAAATCAAGACGAGGGGAAATAAGAATGGGCTTTGCTATCCGTAATTCCGGATAGTGTTTTCAGTCTCGCAGGGGTGGAGGATGAGCGGATCTTTGGTTTTTTTGGGGTCGAGTAGGACAGCTGCAACGCCAAGGCCGAGCATGGTGAGAGCCACAGCGACGGCTTGCCCAAGGGTTCCCTCGGGAGATTCTACAATGACGCCAATCAAGTGCTTGCCTGCTG
>Ga0214921_10012160_pt1 | contig 10348 bp, 5 predicted proteins | sample LL1505_MetaG_FD_177992 | JGI IMG/M metagenome (GOLD analysis project Ga0214921, IMG submission 177992) | Freshwater microbial communities from Lake Lanier, Atlanta, Georgia, United States - LL-1505 | ecosystem: Environmental > Aquatic > Freshwater > Lake | place: USA: Georgia | collected 2015-05-28
ACGCCGACCTACCGAGATTAACTGTGCTTGCGCCCCATGTGCGACCTCCATCTGCGGATATCGCGGTCCCTTTACTCACACCGTCGGCTCCGAACAAGAGTGTAGGGTGTTGAAGATAAGCAGAACCGACTCCTGCAGTCCAATTTATGTTACGCACAGGCACTAGCGATGATGGACCGAATGAAGCTGCTGCAGTCCCGGATGATGTTGCCGCTCCAGCCGATGCGCCGCATGGTATCATGTAGTCATTTGTAGTTGCGACGCAACGCATGTCTGTGGGATGAAATACTCCGACTACGCTACCATACATATTCGTCGTTGGAAATACGCCAAACCATCCACTGTTGCCTTCGTATGAATATGCGAGTGTTCGACCACCGCTAATTCCGGATGATGTTCCTGTTGCATACCATACTCCATTCATGTAAGCAATACCGGTCGGTCCTCCGCCTGACACATCAAATAACTGGGTTTTGGTATTCGGGACCGCGGTCCATCCGTTGCGACCGTTCGTTGAAAATACGAAGGCGTTTCCATCGGCTGTTGAACGATTCACCGTTGCGACCCATAGACCTTGTCCGGTTGTCGTTCGCACGCCATACGCGATACCTGTTACACCAATCGAACTTACCGTGGTTCCACTATTGACGACACCAATCCAATCGATGCCGTTGTAGGAGTAAAGAAGAGAAATGGTGGTAGAACCCGTCGCTCCAGCAACCCATAACCCACGTCCATTTTCATCACGACCGTATGTGATGCTGCCAATACTTGAACCAGAGCTAATTCGTGTAGATGAACTGCGGGTCGGCTTCCAATTCAGACCGTCGGTTGAATATGCCATAACAGCGGTAGTATCGATTGCGGTGGTACCTGTCGCTGCAACACCGCCTGCGATGAACAGTCCATTACCGAATGCGATGGCGTTACAACGCGATAGGATTGTGAGCGAGTTCGGGACCTCACTCCAGCTGATACCATCATAAGAAAATATCAGGGAATTTGTAGTGTCGCCACCAGCAACCCAGACGCCATTTCCGACACCGGACCCTGCGGTAACGCCGGCGTTAATCGATAATGACAATTGCTCAACCGGTGCGTATGTAATCGTGCGAACATTCGTTATCAGCACGGTTCCGTTGGTGATTGCTGACCAGCGAATACCATTTTGAGAGAATGCGAGACAACTCGTACCGCTTATGTTAGTACCACCTGCGACCCATATACGCCCATTTGGCGACACTGCGGTGCTGGTTTGTCCGTATTTCACCGCAAGAACTGATCCACCTCCGAATATCTCTTTTGCGCCGATGCCTTGTGACCATGTCTTTCCGTCGATGGTGTATGTGATGGGGGGCAACGATGTGGTTGCTGCGGCGGAACCGCCAGGTCCGCCTGCTACTACGATAGCTTGTTGCTGTGGTTGCTGATTTGCGGGCGTCCATGTAACACCGCCATCGTTGGAATATACGACGGGGGTGGTTCCGTTGCCGGTGGCAATGAACCGATTCGCATATGAATTCCATGTAACAGAATAACCAGTATTTACCGGAGTAAAATCACCTGCGGTGTCTAGTGCCATAATCTCTCGGCATCGTGTCAGGAAAGGGCCGAATGTGCTCGCACCTATGCCCACACCCGAGTCATCTGACGACCGAACTGTTACTGGCGTCCAGTTAATACCATCAGCTGAATATGCCATAGTGTAGCCCGGGTTGTTATTCGAGATATCTAATCCAAACACATTTGTCTGCGTCGCTGTAGTGCTGCCGTTCCATCCACCGACGATGAACCGTGCGCCGACAGCATCCCAAATGACACGGTTCGCTTCACTTCCATTCTTAAATATCGCCGACGCGGTGCTTTTGGCTTGAGCTAGGGGCGCGGTCCACGCGGTTCCCATCGCGTCTGTGGAGTATATTATTGTATTCACCGCACTGGAACCACCAACTGCGACCCACTTTCCAAGAGATGCCGAGAAAGCGATAGAGCGTACGCTACCGAGGGGGGTATTAGTAATATCTATTGTCGTTGGCCATGTTGTGCCTCCATCCGTAGAACGGTAAATCTTATTTCCGGAGGCTGCTCCTGCGAGTATAACCGAGAAGTTATTATTGGCTGCTAAGCATGCGATAACCGAGTTGGCATATGTGATTACTGGAACCCATGCTGCAGTTGCATCCGTATCACCAGAATACATGATGCGTCCTGTAGAATTCGTAGTCGCATCACTTCCACCAATCAACCATCGATTATAAGTGCCGCCAACCCATAACGCAGCCGATACCCACGCCATTTGTGTAGAATTAGGACTGCTGATGCTGTTTCGCCAGTTGAATCCATCATTAGAGAAATAGACTTTCTTTGTTGTACTCCCGGTATCTCCACCTCCTGCCAGAAACCGTGTTCTCGCTGGGTTCATCGCGAGAGAAAGACAACCATAGTAGCCAGTCATCATTCCCGTTCCGCCGTTGGCTTCAGTATCGCTTGAACCTGGGACACGTGCCCATGAAGCACCCCCATCCGTAGAATACATAAGGGCGATGTGATTGATTGAATTATCGGTTATGGTATTTGTTAGAAGCATTTGGCTGGTGTAGATTACTGAACGAGTTGTGTCACTACTTGCTCCGAGTGGAGTACTAAACTCCAACCCCTGATTCACAACCGGTGCGTCCCACGTGACACCATCATCCGAATATGTGAATGCAACTCCGCGCTGGGGTTGGCCTGATGAGACGCCAGTGTATAATCCCGTATCACCCATCGCCATAAACCGGCGCAGAGGTTTGAACACATTTGCGCCACATCCTTGCCAGTTACGACCGTTGGTAGAATATGCCACCGTGTTTGTTCCGCGTCCCGTCGCCATCCACCGTTTGGCGCCCCATGTAACCCCACGACCCCACACCGAGAACACCGTATTTCCAAGTCCTTGCCATGATGCCCCAGAAACATCCGTGAAATTCACCAACGTATTCGCTGTTCCGCGTCCAGTTGCGATATAATTGCGACCATTCCACGCAACATCATAAGCATACATGTCGAAACCAGTAGTCGTCGCACCACTTTCCGGTACTCCCGTCCATGTTTTCCCGTCTGTCGAATACGCGACCGTATAATACGCAGCGGGTGATGAACCCGCGATCAGCGTCATTGTTCCTGCTGCGACCCATATCTTCCCATTCCAAGTCACGCGATTTCCACCACCGGATATATCGCTCATAGCGGCGTTGGGGCCTGCGATGTCAAATGAGAAGACGTTTATGCGGACACCCGTCGCATCCACCGGTCCCATCCATGTCACGCCATCATATGAATACGCTGTCGAAAATGCGACACCGCGACCAACCGCCACCCACATCTGCCCGTTCCATGCGACATCGCGCGCTTCTACCGAGAATATAGATTTTCCGGTAATTCCTGTCCATGTCATTCCGCCATCATCTGAAAATGCGAGAGAATTCGTGCGTCCATTTCCAGCAGCGACCCATTTATCGCCGTTCCACGCCACCGCGTTTGCGCCCTGAGACCCTCCAATCCCGAATGACGTGCCTGCTGCGATATCTGCCGCCGATGAAAACATAGAATTCGTAGCGCCACCTGGCACCATCGCCCATGTCGCACCATCATCATCCGAATAAGAAATTGTCCCGGTGGTGGCGGGTGCGGGTGTATTACTCGAACGAGCAAGAACGTCGGCACCGATGCCTCCTCCACCTACCGCGAGCATCCGGTTGGCAGGAAATGTCACTTTATTATCCAATCGCGCGACATTCACCGGCGATGTAAATGCGTTTGTAGTGATACCGGCAAGACCGTAAGCTTGCCCTAATAGAGTAGAAAATGTCCCGGTGCTGCGTTGAATGCCCACCCACGATGCGGGGACCGGTGGTGTTTGCGTGGAATAAAACATACAGTTTGATGAGATATCACCCATAAAATACCACGTATTCGTTGCTGTGTTGAAGGTTACGTGGTTGATTTGTTCGCCACCCGACGAAGGAGTTGGTCCTTTCATCGCGACCCAGCTGCTGCTGTGGGGAATACGCGAGGTAGAATACGCAAGAAGTGTCCCTGATTCACCGCACGCAACCCAGGTTCCGTTGCCGTAAGCGAGAGACCGGCCCCAACTTCCGAATAAAATAGAGGTTGTAATCGGCATCCAGCTTCCTGTTATCGGTGGGTTTTCTACGGAATAACAGAGAGCGTTTGTTCCAGTTCCTGCAGCCAACCAAACGCCGTTGGCGTAGATGACATTCGCAACGATATTTGAACTTGTATTACCAACATCTGCGTCGTTTAGTGAATTTAACGGAACAATGACCCAACTATCGAAAGTCGGCGGTGTTCGTGTTGAATATGCGATTACGTTGGTTCCTTGACCAGTTGCCACCCACGTTCCATTACCAAATGTTATACTCCATCCTATAGATCCAAAATTACTTGTTGTAGATGATGGAATTCCTACCCACGACTCGGCTGTTGGTGGATTGGCGAGAGAATATGCGATAGTGTTTATCCCTTCACCAACAGCAACCCACGCACCATTTCCATAGGCGATATCACGACCAGTACTGTTGAATGTATTGACGACTCCGTTGAGTGACGAACCTGTTGGTATTCCCACCCAACTTGATGCGACGGGCGGTGTCATCGTAGAGTACGCGATACTGTTTGACCCATCTCCTACTGCCACCCATGTTCCATTCGCATAAGCAATATTTCGCCCTCGTGTCATGAATGTGCTGGTGCTGTTCGGAATTCCTATCCAACTCGATGCCGTGGGTGGGTTGGTGAGAGAATACGCGATACTATTTGTCCCTTCGCCCACCGCCACCACAATGTTGCCATAGCTCGCCATTTGTCCTGTACCGACACCGTATGTCTGCGTCTTACCGACACTAACCCCACTCATTTTAGCAACCACGTCGCTTGTCGAAAGTGTGCTTGCCGCTGCGAGAGGAATGCTCTGCTTCTTCTGTCGGTTCAACGCTGTTAATGGCGCGGGCTGTGAATCCATATTAATAATCACCGCGCTGTTGATTTTATTTTCAATCGGGATGCCATTTAAGGTAATTCCTGTCTCGCCGCTGTTATTGATTATATTCAAGGTTCCGGATATAACAGTATTGCCGCCAATTGTAGCGCCATTGCTGATATTCAAACCACCGCTAACATCTAATTTCGCTGTGGGCGCGGTTGTTCCAATACCTAGATTACCAGATATAACAGTATTGCCACCAATTGTAGCACCGCTGCTTATATTCAAACCACCGCTAACATCTAATTTCGCTGTGGGCGCAGTTGTTCCAATACCTAGATTACCAGATATAACAGTATTGCCACCAATTGTAGCACCGCTGCTTATATTCAAACCACCGCTAACATCTAATTTCGCTGTGGGTGCGGTTGTTCCAATACCTAGATTACCAGATATAACAGTATTGCCGCCAATTGTAGCACCGCTCCTGATATTCAAACCACCACTAACATCTAATTTCGCTGTGGGCGCGGTTGTTCCAATCCCTAGATTACCACAGATATCGAACTGTGCGACATTCACACCTTTTATGCGAAATGGTATTATATTTTGTGAAGGATCTCGACTATTGACATCCATATCCTTCTGTGGCAAATATATATAATAAATACATTTTATTTGAAATCCGGGAAACGCATACTATTCCGTGTGACTCAATATAAACATAAAAATACATATATATATTAAATGTCGTTCTATCCGAATAATTCTTTCTCGACTTTTCCGCAACCGATTCAAACAAGGCCTACAAGTACTCCTGGTGTAATACCGGGGGTTCCTGGGTCGAGTGCCGCGGGTGCTGCGGGTGCCGCGGGTTCAGATTATCCTCCTGGTTCCATGAGCTATATCAACCTCAATATCGACGAATATCGTGTTCAGGATTTAGAAGCCTTCTTCATGCTTCCTACTAAAAATTACGATATTCAGGATGTCGTCCATAAAAAGAAAACGATGTGTGCTGCTGCCGACCGTGATGCCTCACTTACTCCTGCGACACGTGCTAATATTAACTCATTCTTAGACCAGGCTCTCGCGCGTATCCTTCTGCATCTTCAACCCATCGGAAGTGGAAAGCCAGTCACTACTCTTCCTCAGAATACCCTCACCGGAGATAATGGCCACTTTATTATTAACAATCCTGCGCGTGATGGGATTAAAAACTATGACTCGAGTAGCAAGACCGGTATTAACTTAGACGATAATGGTGCGCCTCCGGGAACGATGAATCCCCTTAAAGTGAATACGATTAAGCGTGCCGTGAATATCGATACTCGGTTTCGTCCCAATTATTATACTACAAAGAGTTCAGACCTTCAAATCAATCTGCCGACGAAAGTAGAGCGTGCTGTAAGCATGCGTCTTGCGTCAATCGAGATTCCGATGTCGTTTTATGCGATTAGCTCCGAATTAGGAAATAACGTATTCAAGGTTACGTGGAATTGGGGTGGCGTCGCGGATGCATCGTCGGCGTTGATTACGATATCTGACGGAAATTATGATATTGGTCTCTCGGATAAGACAAAGGCCGCGAGGATTGAGACTGAAATAAATGCGAAATTGGCGGCGACCGATGCTGGTATTGCCACCATTGGAAGGCTTAATTTGAGGTTTGAAGTGAATCCGATTACGGGGAAGTCGCGGTTTTACCAGGATGCTTCGGCAACGTTGGTTCCGACCCCGATTCCATTCAAAATCTACTTTAATACTACCAGCGCTGGTTCGATTTTATCAGTGAGCGAGAATCCTCAACCGTTACAGATGACGTTGGGGTGGATGTTGGGGTATCGTGCTATGAACAATTTAAACGGAATGTATAGTTCAATCGCGACTGGCGCGAATGGTTCGATTATGTCGGAAGGTATTTGTAATGTTCAGGGGACGAGGTATATTTATGTAAGTATCGATGATTTCGTGAATAGTTCAAATAATTATTTTACGGCAGCGTTTGCGGCGTCGGTGATGGCGCCGAATATTATTACGCGTATTAATGTCGCGGATTTGGCGCAGGATGTGACCGTGTATCATTATGCACAACAGGAGGGATATTCTACGGAATTGGACAGAAGTAGGAATTATTTTGGGCCGGTTGATATTCAGAAGATGCGGGTTACTTTATATGATGAGTATGGGCGCGTCGTGAATTTGAATTATATGGATTGGTCAATGGAGTTGATGTTTGAGTGTATCTACTCGTAACTTCATCCCTCTATTCGCTCGGGCGCTCGTTCCGGGATTCCGTTACTCGTCTGCTGCGTATCTGGGCTGAATGTGTAGGGGGGCTTCGCCCCATGGCGCGACCCTTATTTTTTAGCTACAATTATGTATGACGATAATGACATCATAAATAATTGGTGGAAATCGCGATTTGTCGCGACAACATGCGAAGCAACGATCGATTAGTGCCCACATGACCCGCAACCACCTCCCGCTTTCATACGAAACATCGCCGACACAGAAAAAATAGGTTGCGTAGAACGCGCAAGCATATCGCGTAATACTGGTTGGGCTGGAACGTTCGGATTCGCGTCGTTCGGATCTCTCGCAGCTGTCGCGCGAAACTGCTGTGGGGCGCTTCTTGTCTCTGCGCTGGACGACGAACTGTCGCCGCCAATTGTATAAACTACTGGCCGATGGTTCGTCATTGTTGTATAAAGAAGAGTTGAACGCATGATTATGTATATAGGATTTATATAATCATGATATTTTTTATTGTTTTCATATACACGAATTTCTGATATTAATATTGACAGAATAATAGCATAATCATACATAAAGTGGAGAACGAAGCGAGAACAATCGATGAAAGTATCATGCTTATTTCAAATACGTAGTAGATGAATTCATTCAGAAACACGATAACATCCATAACTGTGATATCTATTAGTTGCACGTCATGTGCGTTGGGTGGATTGTAATGAGAAGTTATAGTGCGTTTGTGTATGTATAAATATGTCAGCGGTTGTTGTTGTGTAGAACGGTCCATATGTTGGCCGGTTATCGCGAAGAATATTGCCGGTTTATGTAGTTCAGGACAAACATCGCGGTCATTGTCGCCAAATCTATATCTCGTGAATGTATTTTTGTATTGTTCATCATATGTTTTCTGTAGGTATTTCTCTCGGAACCATGATTTTGAAGGTGCTGATGCGAATAATACCGGCGTAAATGTAAGTGCTAGTATTAGAGCAAGTAGTAGTTGTTTCATTATCCTGATAATCGGTGATTGGGGTGGTATCATCTACAAAACCTGAAAAATATATTCAATTCTGTAGCGGGGATTAGTATTTGAATTCCCGTGCTCCGTGCTTCGCTTAGCAGAGACATTTATTGTAATACGCGATACCATATTTCTGCGTCTTATTTCCTTCGATTGGCTTCGATGCCGCTTTGGCTGGTGCTTGTGTGCGAAGAGCCGACCGCCCTTTCAAACGGGCTAAATATCGGTCATATGAACCGTGCTTTACATCGACACCGGCACCAGGTGCGGAAGTAGAACCAGGGCGCATCCGAGTAATACTATGATGCGTTGAGCTGCCACGAGAAGGAACATCTGAATGAACGATACCTGCGACAGCACGGTCACTATACTGGTTCCAATTTACGCCGATGGGTAGTGTGGGCGCAGTATATACATTCAATGCCGCGCGGTTCATTGTGTATTCGCTCGCAGGGACACGAACTGTATGCCATATCTTCTGTTGCGTAGCTATCGCTGCCGCGGCGACATCACTTGCCGGAATGGTTGTATTGATATTGCGATCTTTAAGTGGGACTTGAAATTTACAACTAGGACAGTTTGGGAATAATTGTGGCATGTTCTTCGTGTATTAAAAGATATATAATAGGATAAGATTATAAGATTATAATAATATAAATTGAAACATAATTTTTAAAATCAGAGGATGAAACGAATGTCTCTTGTTATGCGACGTGAAAATAATGACAGTAGCGACGATGATGTCGGTGGTGGCGGTCTCGGCGGTGGCGTCGGAAGCTCTCGTAAATACGAATGTGATAACTGTCGCGCGGAATTCCCTAATAAAACTACGATGGACCGTCACGCGTTATTTTGCAGGACGTTGGCGGATATACGGCGGGGCGGCAGTGGCGGCGGTAGCAGTGTATCTTTATCGACACACAGCGTTGGTTCAGCCGACGACCCCTTGATTCCAACTCAACGCGAAATGTTTATCCTCATTCAGGAACTCGCAGCGAAATATAATAAAGTCAAAGACGAATTGGATGTAATGAAGCAGTGGGCGAAAATGGTCGGGCGGAGGATCGGGGGGGCAGCATCGGCGGCGGGTGGCGGCGGCGCATCAGCTCTCGCTGGTCTCGACTTCACCTCCATCACACGCCAGAAACGCCAGAATATGGAGGTCATACTAAATGAAGAGGACTCCGAAAACCCCGACGTCGCGGAATTACGCCCACCATTCACTCAATGGCTCTCGGCCACTATCACACTCACCGAAGTGGATTTGAATGTGGTTTTCAACGAAGACCTCATCGCGGGCATTACCGCCGCAATCCTGCGCGTACTAGCCGAACATACCGCGGAATCGGGCAAATCCCACCTCATCCCATTCAAATTGGCGGATATAAAACAGGGCGCATTCTATATTTATGACACGGCATTCGGTGTGGTCGCCACACCCGCCCCAGAAAATGGCCCAGACCTCCCAGCGCCAAGGAAATGGCGCGCCATGGAACCATGCGAGTTTCAGTTACTCATGCGAACATTTCATAAACTGTTATTCAAAGAGTTCAAGAAATGGCAGGACCGGAATTGGGAAGCGCAGAATCAAATGACGAAACAGCGTCAGCGTGCGGCGACATCCTACAAGTATATGATGTCTTCGGCGGAGCCGCCGCAGCCACAGTATCAGTGTTCGCCGGCGATGGCGTCGTGTGATGGGATGTATGCGATGCCGGGGGCGGTGGCGGTGGTAGGGGTGGGGAAGGAGGCTGTGATTGATGAGGATGGCAACAACACACCACCTGTCACGGGTTCGGATACTGTATTGTCAGAAGATTTCGCTGCGTTTTACAATAAATACGCTGATAAAATGATGGGCGGTGCTTTGTCGGATGATACGATACTCGCTCGGGTGAGGGCGAAATTGTGGAAGGATATGAAAGCGTGGAGGCTATAGTGAGGGGTGCTCCCTGAAACCCACGTTGGTTGTGCTGGGTGAAGGAGGTGGAGCGTGTGTGGGGGATAATCTAGCTTAGCTTTATTCAAAATCTATCGAGAAAGTTTATGAGAGATTGTTGTTCGGCAACTTTTGCTTCCATACTTCT
>Ga0214921_10012161_pt1 | contig 10346 bp, 8 predicted proteins | sample LL1505_MetaG_FD_177992 | JGI IMG/M metagenome (GOLD analysis project Ga0214921, IMG submission 177992) | Freshwater microbial communities from Lake Lanier, Atlanta, Georgia, United States - LL-1505 | ecosystem: Environmental > Aquatic > Freshwater > Lake | place: USA: Georgia | collected 2015-05-28
AGGCTTTTGTTGCCTTCTGTTGAATCACTCATGTTGATGCTCATTGATTCAGCAATCATTTGTTCCAACTCGTAGTTCATTGAGTCGTAAATGCCTTTGCCAATCATGCTGCCTTTGCTGCTTTTGGTAGCAGTGCTGGTAGCAACTGATCCACTGGTGGTTGATTCATCAACTTCTTTTTCTTTTTTCTTTTCATCGTGTTCGATGTCTTTGGTGACTTTTTTGCCGGCCTTTTCAGCACGGTCATCACGAGTGTGAGTGCTTTCTTCGCCCACTGCTTTGCTGACTTTGTATCCAGCTTTTTTCAACAGTGTCATAGCGGCTTTCAATTCGCCTTCATCGTGGTCGCCTTCTTTGGTCATTAACTTGGAACGACCACTGGGTCCTTTGGCACCAATAGCACCTGTTGTGCCTTTGGGACGTCCACGCCCACGCTTTTCTCCGCTGGCTTCACTGTCATCGTCTGCACCAACGCTGATACCTTGGTCATCTGTACGGCGTGTGACCATACGGCCTGTGGCAGTATGTTTGATGTCATGCTTGGCACCACGTTCAATGCTGCCAACTTTGGGAGCAACAGCTCTTGAGGTGCTCATGTCAAACGCAGTGCCTTTGGATTTTTCTTCATCCATCTCAGCGTTACGACCTTTGCCACCGCCCAGTGCTTTACGCATGGCTTCAGCAGCCACATCACCCAACATTTCGTCAACTTCTTTTTTGGCACCAGCAATCTTGTCGGCAAAAGTGATCTTGTCTGCAGGTGGTGCTAGGGCAGCAAATGACTTTTGTTTAGGTGTCATTGGAGCGCCAGCTTCGGGCAAGTTGGGTTCAGCATGTGTTCCGTGCGCATCTTTGATGCTGCCTTTGAGACTGGTGATTTGATCTCGTGATGGCATGCCTTTTCGTTTGCCGTGTGTGTTGATACTATTAGAAGCGCCACCACGCCCAAAGCCCTTGCGTAGTGGATCATTGTGGCTGAATTCGCCGCCGCCTATTTTGCGTTTTCTGCCCTCATAGTCATCAGGTTTTGGATTATAGTAGAGCTCGTCGGCGTCAGGGCCGTAGGTGTAGTCTAGTGGTTCTACTGTGTACAATTTGTCTTTGTACTTGGGGTCGCGGTACTTGGCTGCTTCTGTGGTTTTTTGCTCAGGTTTCTTGCCTGTCTGTGGCACGCCTGCTTTGCGTTGTACATCCCGACGCATGTCTTCATCTGAACCATGTCCGACTAACTTGTTGATGCCGCTGGCAACTTTCTTACCAACTTTTTTGACTGTGTCCATGACACCTTCGTCCACTTCTTTGTTGTCATACTTGTCATATTTTTTTCTAACGGGATCAAGAGCCTTGCCTTCGCGGCCAGCCTTGGCCAATGCTTCCATGCCTTCTCGGCCGTACTTTTCATAGCCTTTGGCTGCACGACTCATGCCTTCTTCTTCCAACTTGCCTTGTGCCTTTAGTTTGTTGCGCACTGCACCAGCCACACGCTCACCAGCAGCCTTGCTGCCATAGCGTTCGCCAGCATCTGTGGCAATCTTGGCAAAGTTCTTGCCTGGCTTGCCTTCATCACGCTCGTTCAACTGCTGATGTGTGACTTCGGGTGTAGCACGAATGCTGTCTAGTTTTTTGTTTAGGTCGTAAAAGAAACTCATTGTATTATCCTCTTGGGTTGGCGCCAGTGGCTGGCTTGGGTGGACGATTGATCTTGGTCATTGGGCTCTTATCGCCCGTAGCAATATCATTTGTGGTCTTGGCAGGGGGTGTCTTGCCCCCGGCCACGGTGAAATCAGTACGGTATGCATTTTTCAACACAGCATGATCATAAGGACCAGTGGCATAATCTTTGCTCAAGGCCCGTTGTTCTGCGTCAGGTGCAGGATAGTCTGTGTCGCCCAGTAGGTCTTTGTTTTCAGCATCAATCTGTTCATACTCATCCACAAGGCCATCCACGTGTGGTGTGGTCTGCATGACCACATGATTAGGATCCATACCCAACAACTGTGCCAGTTGTTTGATCTGTGGCTCAATAGCTGGGTACTTGAAGCTGACATCAAACATTGTTACTGAATCATTTTTGTTGTTGGGAAAGTCCGTGGGAATGACCTGGATTGGGGTGGTCCGGGGATCACCCATCTTCACAGGATCAAATTGATCCAGCTTTTTCTTCAACTGTGCGACCAAATCGCCAGGTGGTTTACCCAGCAGTTTGATACGATAGTTGTAGGTACGTTCGCTTTCGGCGAGGTAATGGGCAAAATTTTTCATATCAGGTTCCTGTAACATATTTATTCTTTTTTATCTTTTTGATCTTTGCTGGCCAGCAACCGATCCAATAAATCATTGCGACTCAGCACCATGCCCTGTGCTGTTTGCATGGCTTCGCCGTCGCCAGCTTCTGCGGCCCGGGCGTCCATTGCCGCTTGTTGCTGATCCAGTCGCATCTTCTTCAACTGCAGGTCGATCATCTTCAGCTTCTTGTCCATCTTGGCAGTTTTTGCTGTGATGGCATGTCCCAACATATTGCTGGCTACTGAGAAGATTTCGCTGGCAAATCTTGAGTCCACTTGCATGCCCAGTGTCATTAATTCATCATAGCTGTCAGTTGCCATTTTAGATAGAGAATCCATCTCTGTATCATTGGCGTCCAGCCCACGCACTCCGGGCAAGGCAGCATCAATTTTGTCTATGGTGAGGTCTAGGGTTTGCAGTTGGCTGCGCAGGTCTTCTGCAGGTGGTGAAGTGGGTTCGTCTTCCACTGGTGCGGAAGGGGGTAAATCAAACAAAGATTCAAGTTTACGAGTCATGCCCTATTTATGGGTCAACTGCGGCCGTTGTGAAACATATCGTTCTCGGTTATGACTCTGAAAGTCAAGCCGTTGCGGCGTGCCCATTTGGTGGCTGCGTCCCATTTGCAGTAGTTGATTGCCACGATGGCACGATCTTTGGAACTCATTTTTGATTCAATCACACTTTGCTTTTTGGGCTTGATTTCTATTAACTCTGCTTTCACAGTGTTGTTGCTGGTACGATACGTGATCAGGAAATCTGGAATGTACTGTGTCATCTTGCCTGTGAGTGGATGACGATAAGGAATAGCAACACTTTCACTGGCCCATTGCAACACATGGTCGTTGCTGTCACAGAACTTCATGAAGCTGAGTTCCCAACCTGATCTATAGCGTGGAGTGCCATTGCCCACGTATTTTTCGCGGTTGATCACAGTGTATGGTCCTTGTGCCCAGTGACTCATACCAGTACATTTCTAGCCTGGTAGAAATTTGGGGTTACAGCAGTTCCTACCCCCAGTAGTGTGGCTCTACTACGAATGCTATTAAGGTAATATGCTAGACTTGCACTGAGACTCATACCATTGAGTCCTTGAAATTCTTTCAACAATGTCAGTGCAGGAATACCAGTGTCCTGTGCCACTCTGAACAAACTCACAGTGAAGTTGCCTGCGGCCTGTCGTGTGGTCATCACACTCAAAAAATAAGTGTGTACCACATCATATTCGTCGGCAGGAATGTTGACATCGTAATCATAGAAGCTGTCAAAGATTCTCACAGACAAGTCTGTTTTGGGGTTAGCGTAGTTTACAGTGCTCATTGTTGATTTGTTATTCGGTTGGGATTGATTCTGCCTTGGGCTGATCCATTTTGTCCGGTGTTTTGTGGCGTGGGAAATACCCATCCATCAACTTTGTTGGCCACAGCTCTAACACCACCAGGTGTGACACCTTGTTGAATGGTTTGTGTTCCCAGTCTCACAGCTTCGCTGGCAGCAATACTGCCAAGATTTTTGCCTTTGAATGTTTGATTGAGACGTGCTGCTTTTTGTGCCGCACCAATGAGGCCCAGCACTGATCCACTTTGCAGGTCACCAATGATTCCAGCACCAGTTTCCAGCAATCCGCCTTGGCCAAACACTGTGGCGTTAGCACCGGGTCTGGCAATGGGACTCACAGTTTTGTCATAGTGTGCGTCAGTGGCAAATCCTTGCACGTTGGGATCTCCGCCTGATTGCGCCGCGCCCACAGCACCTGAATAATATTTCACTGTTTCATAAGCCACAGTCATGGTGTTTTGCATGGTGCCGCCACCTTCGGCATAACTGTATGTGTCACCAGCCCAACTGGTAATCAATGGATTGATCAGCACATATTCAGCAAACTTGCGTTGGTCCATGCCGTAGATTCTGATGTCTCGAAAGAATGGGGGCTTGCCAGTGGTGCCAGCCATGTTGCCATCGTTGTAGGCTTCGCCAATGTAGCCCCAGTCGTTGACATTGCCAATGCGTTCTTTGTCGTAGATGTCTCGATCATTGTAGCCAAAGCCTGCTTGTCGCAAACTGCTTTGACCGTTGGTACCATTGTTGTTGTTGGGATTTAAATATCTTTGTGAAGGATCTTTGTAATAGTAACTCATGTAGTAGTACCACATTTTACGCACCAGGTCATTGCTGGTGTCATGAAATGTTATATTCACAGGATCGTAATTGAGTTTTTTCTGTATTATTCTTTTGCGATTGTACTGATTCAGTGTGTCATGATCAATGGTAAACTTAGGAAGGTCAACAGTTTTTACTGTGAGACTGAGATTCATTTGATCGTCACTGCTGAATGCGCCGTTTAGAAACGGGATCTCAGTGACATTCAGCGTAAAGCTGACATGAAATAAAAACTTGAATCTGGGTTTGAGTTCGTAGGCATTGGTGGTAAAAGTTTTGCTTGCGTGAGTGTAGTCACGCAAGACATCATTGCCTATGAATCCTTCGACTACATTTTTGCCAAAACTTTTGAGGTCAATGCCTTTGGTGACCCCTTTCAGGAAGTCTTGACCAAAATTTGCCATGTTTAGGCCTGGCCGGCGCCTGTTACAGCACCAGCAATAGTGCGTCCAAAGCCTGTGCCAACACCAACACCAGTTGGGGTCTGATTGGCATTGTCGTAAGCAATGGTCATTTCTACTGTGACTGCTTCGTTGGTGCCGTAATTCAAGTCACCATAATTGGCGCCTTTCAAATAGCAACCATACAGTTCCCATGTTTCCAATACCACCGGAGCAGTGGCACCATTGCCGCCGTCAAGAACTTCGACTTTGGTTGTGAATTTGTAATCGATACCACTGGCCGCAGAACTCATTTCTAAAAAGTCCATTTGTTTCTGCATTTGTTGCCCGATCAAAGTGGTGATATTGCCACCAGCGTCGTCGCGCACTGAGCATGTGCAATCGGCCCAGGAATGACGGCCGGCCAATTTCAATGTTGAATTGTAAATGGGCAATGAAATTTCTTCAAAAGTCAAATTGGGACGAGTAAAACTTATCACTTGTTTGGTTAATTCAGTTACTGGGGTAGCACTTTGTGGTCCAAAATTTTCAAAACTCACTCTAAAGCGATATTTGAGTTTGGGCATCAACAGACCTTGGCTACTTGCGCTTTGATCGCTGGCCAATGGTACTGTCATATTGTTTAATGATGCTGATGGCATTTGTTATATCTCCTGTTGTGTTTATTTACCTGAAATGGAGGCCTGGCTCAGGCCCCCAGTTTCGTTATGCTGCCAAACCTGCAATTTCCCCAGTGTTCTTGATGCGCAATGGAATATAGATAAACTCCACAGCTTTCACTGGCTCAATGGCCACGTCAACCCATAATTCATTGTTGTCAATGCGGAATGGAGTATTGTTACTCAAATCACACACCACCAAGTAATCGTACAGAGCACGTTTGGCAACCAAGTCAATCATCAAACTGTTGATGGTATTGCTGATCTGATTGCGTGTGATTTGATCATTGGGTTCAAACAAATACAGTTTGCCAATTTCTTCCAAGCGTCCGCGCAAGAAGCAAATCAGTCGAGCAACGTTGATACGATCCAGGGCTGTTGTAGTGACCTGGCGTGTTTTATTACCAAAGTTTGTGATACCAACACCTGGAATAAATGTGATTGGATTGATATTGTTTGAATACAACACATCACGCAGGCCTTGGCCAATAGCAGTTTGCACAAACTCTCCAGTGGCACTGTCAATGTAACCAATGGCAGTGGCATTGTCAATCACACCACGACGTGTGCCTGCAGGAGCCAACCATGGATAACTCACAGCATCACTACGCAGGATTGTGCGCACCATCATGTGACTTGGTGGTTGTACCACTGCATTGCCTGCCAAGTCTGTGGTCTGGCATGAAGGATAAAACACAGCAGAGTAAGGTGATCCAATGACCAAGCCGTCTTCTGTTGGCAATCCCAGTCCGCCGTTGTCGGTGGCGTAAGTGACCAAATCCGTTCCATTGGCAGCCAGGCGCATGGGAGTGTCGCCTACCACAAACAGTGTGTTGGCACGTTCGTTGCTGAGCGCAACCATGTTTGGTGCCAGTTCAGGATAAGCAGGAGCTGCAATCAAGTTGAATTGATTTTGTTCTTCTCTTGCTGTCAAACTGGTGTCAATACCTGATTTCATTGCAGACACAATCAATTTGCGTTGTGCCTGACGACCAGCGTACATTGCACCATTGGCCTTGTTGCCTGATGCTGTGAGCCAGGTGTTGGTCACGACAGGCAATGTGTCATCAGGGAATGTGGTTGAATTGAAATAATTCAACTGGAAACTCTTGACATTATACCCTGAACGGCGTGTGTTCCACAACAACATACCTTGGGGGTACAATGCAGGATCAGGTGCGTCCAAGTCCAAATAATCACTGGTCAACAAACTCACAATGGTTGGGAATGGATCTGCCACTGGATCTGTTGTGCCGTTGGGTGCCCAACGTGCATCAGCAAACAAAATACCATTTGATGATGTTTGATCTGTTGTGTCGACTAGGACCCATTGATCAACTCCGCTGACTTGTTCCCAACGATATAGGCGTGGGTAATTTTCTAAATCACCAGTGTCCACCCACAAATCACCGTATTGCAATGGGCTTTCGGCTGTGTCGTTTTGTGTGACAGGAGCATCAGCTGCCACGATAGGTCCTGATGCGTTGGTCAATGTCAAATCAAAGCCACGTGTGTCATTGGTTACGTTTTGATAACCAACCCAGGCACCGTTTTCTTGAATCATGATATCAACATCATCCACAGAACTGTAATACCACAGTCGTCCATCTGCAGGATTTTGATCTGGTGAAGTGTCGCTGGCAGTGTAGGTGAATTCAGGTGCAGTGACCCAATTACTTAATAATAATTCGCCAGCACCAAAAGAACTTTGTCTTACATAAGTTGTAGACAATGTAAATCCTGCAGTGGTCACTGGAGTACCAGTTATATTTGTCAAGTAAATCGTACCACCTTGGCTATGAGTAAACACAATGTTACCAGCAGTGTTGACAGATGCACTAACATACGGAATGTTGGCAGCACTCACCGCATTGATAAATGCACTGACAGTTGTTCCATTTATTGTTACTCCATAAACTACAAAATCAGCAGTTCCAGCTTGTGAAGCAGCAACGGTAAACTGATTACCACTTACAAATGCAGTAGGCACAGTGTCACCAGTGACTACTGTGGCGCCTAATGCAGCTCTTTCAAGCAAAAGAAATGCTGAAGTATCCATGCCATCAACATAGTGTAATGAGTCATACTGTACGTAAGTTGTGCCGACAGGAATGTTTTTGCCGCCACCTGCAGGGTCAAGAGCATAATTAGCAGCACCGTCATCACCATATACATTACTAACTTGTGGTACAAATACATCCAATGCGGCACTGTATGTTTTTACTTTTAAACTCATGCCGTTGCCAGCTGAGCTGATGTTTTGCCACACACTGCCAGTAGGCGCAGGCTGTGTCTGTGTTGATGACCAACGTGGTTGCTGATAGCTGTAGCCTGGCAAATAATTTGGCGCATAGTATTCAATGGCTGTGATACCCAGCGTCGTCAACAGGGAAGTGCCGCCATTGGGGCCAGCCTGTATAGAAACAACACCGCCATTGGCTGTTGACCCATCATTGCTGGCTGTTGAATCTGCGTAAAGTGTGAGTTTGTTGCTGATGGAGGCTGCTGACACACCTGTTATGTTGGCATTGTTGATGGCTGTGGCCAACCCAGCAACATTGAGCCCTGTGGCGCCCGAACCAACTGTGACCAACTGACCATTGATAAACATGTTGTAGCCATTGGTCAATGGGGTACTAACTGAGTTTGTTCCTTGCACAGTGGGCCACGAAGTTTTCCAATCATCGCTGCCAACTAACACCCAGGTGTTGTAAAGATTACTCAATGCGGTCTTGCTGGTTTCAGAAGCGATAGGGCCGCCGCGTTTGTAATATGTTTGATTATTAGTACTGACTGCGCTGACTGCGTAGTCACCAATGCTGCCAATGGTTTGCAAAGGAGTGTAGTCTTCAGTGGCTGCATCTACTACATCAGCTGTGCTTGTAAGTACAGTAGGCACTTGATTTGTAAATGTACTGGTGGTTTGATTCCATTGGAAAATACCCCACAAACTGGTGCTGGTATCCAACCAATAAGAACCATTATTGGGATTGCCTGTGGGACGACTCAAACTAGCTGTGAGTTCGGTCAAGTCAATGTCTACACGTTGAATATACGCACGGTTTGTGACACCCAGTGCAGAATACGCTGCCAACAAGCCGTATTCGTTGAGTTCGTATCCATTGATTGGGGTACCAGTGGTGGTGTTGTAAAAGAATGGCACGCCAAAAGTGGCCGCCAAATCTCGCTGACTGGTAATGAGATAAGTTTTGTTTGCATTGGCAGCAGTTGTGCCGGCTGCAACGCCTACGCCGGCTGCATCAGCTTTGTTCTGTGCAGTGGCAATTAAAAAATAGGGTACTGTGTTTACCGCTGAAGGGATATACTGACTTTCGTCAATTACTATTACTTCTACGCCTGGTGATGTTAGTGCCATGATTACTTCCTTTTCAAGTTGTAGATATTTATAGGTATATCCAAAAAAAGGTGTGTTACGGCAGCCTATATATAGGTCCGCATGATAAATACCAGTATGAGACCCATGTGTAGTGTTTGTAAGATTAGGCACAGAGCCATTGCTTACCACAAATATGATCGAGTGTACTACAGATTGCAGTGTACTACCTGTATCAAAAAAAGAAAAAAACTGAAGCCGCCGGTGCCTCGCTGGCAATCCTCAGGGTACAAGAAAAAACCCACATGTGACCGATGTGGGTTCAGAGCTAGGGTTATCAGCCAACTGCTGGTATATCACGTAGATGGAAATCTCAACAATTCAGCTTTGAAAAATCTTCGCACAGTGTGCAGGAACTGTGTGGAAGAAATTTCACGTTCAGAAGTTATTTGGCGTCCTGGTGATCTTGAGCCAGACGCTTAATTGTTTGCAAGTTTTTTGACCTGCTGATATAGGTCTTCCAGGGTGCCGTTATTGTCTAGTACAGCATCAAATCTAGTGCCCACCCAGGCTGTTTCTGATGCATGGATGCCCAGTTGCTCCAGTCGGCGTTCACTAAGTGCCCAGTTTGAATTGCCATTGGGACCACGATTGCGGCTCTCGGCCGCACCATACCATTCAGGTTCAGCACCACGTACCACACGCACCACACGCCCGCCGGCCGCTTTAATGGCAGCAATTTCATTGGGAAATCTACAATCACTTATCACTATGTCGTCAGTGCTGGTGCGCAGTTTGTTTTCCAAACTAGCAATCCAAATTTCATCGTGAAATCCACCGCGGCATACTTCCGTACCCCAGTTCTGCAAGATCCAACGTGGTGTCAAATGTGGCATGCCCAGGCGTTCGGCCCACCAAGGATCCACTTGCTCACGCCATTCACGAGCTTGTTTGGTTCGGCCCTCTAGCATGGTTCTGTCCCAGCCAAACACTGCACTCACAGCGTCTTTGAGTGTGTTGGCAAAACTTTCTCTGCGAAAGTGATGTAAATTTACTAGGTAGTCTGCAATGGTATCTTTACCCGAGCCAATAAATCCACAAACGCCAATGATCATGCCAGTTCCTTGATATTTAAATGTGTCAGGGTTGTTTGCAACATGTCAATTTGTCTACGGCAGTCTTCCAGCGCATGGTGGCTGGTCACTGGTCGAGGCAACCCTGGGTACAAACTATATACCGTTCGTGCATCACGGATCTTGTAATATTGCCAAGGCAAGGGCTTATGATAACTCTTGTAGGCATGCTCCAAGATGTTGGCATCATATGTGGGACCGTTCATCCAGATGCGGTTGCACTTCCAACACAATCGGTGCAGTTCATCCAAGGCCTGATCTAACGGTATGCGCCCATCTTCTGCAAAGGCTTCGTCTTGTGCGGCTCCTTGAGTAGCCCACCAGTTAATAGTACCTTGTTCAATGGTACGGTTCTCTTGGCTTTCAAGATCAACTC
>Ga0214921_10012163_pt1 | contig 10346 bp, 13 predicted proteins | sample LL1505_MetaG_FD_177992 | JGI IMG/M metagenome (GOLD analysis project Ga0214921, IMG submission 177992) | Freshwater microbial communities from Lake Lanier, Atlanta, Georgia, United States - LL-1505 | ecosystem: Environmental > Aquatic > Freshwater > Lake | place: USA: Georgia | collected...
ATTGAAATGACAGACGATGAATTTTTAGATGCAACTGAAGGAGAAAAAACAGAAAAAGAAAATAATGATTCAGAAGATAATGAAGAAAAGAGTGATGATTATAATGATTCAGATGATTCTGATACAGTATTTCGGAAAGCAACTAAAAATACAAGCGTACGGACAACTAAGAGAGTAAATAAAGGTAGTAAAGTTAAGAATCTAACAAAATAAAAATTGTTATTAAACCATATATTTACATTTGTGATTTATAATATTGTTAATTTTTTTACATTTCAAACAGTATCCACAGCATATGGTTTTGATTCTGTCATCACAATTATTTATTACTGTAATAATATTTTTTATATTAGTAATATAATATTCTTTATTTTTTATAAATTCTTTATTTTTCATATATTTTTTAATACATTTATCTATTTTTTCATCTATAACTAAACAATAATAAGAATATAATAATTTATTGGCATTACCTGTATTATAAACTTGTAATCGTTTGTTTAAATCGGATGTATAGCCTATTTTATAATATTTTTTATTATTTTTAATTTGTTTGATACCGATAAAAAGTAAGAAATCTATTAATTTCTTACTTTTTATAGCTTAGAAAAGTATATATATACTTTTCTAACCGTATAATGCTTTTCCTTCTGGATAAACAATATTTCTTTGATTATTTTTAAGTTGTATAATTTCTTCATTTAATATTTTTATTTTTTCTTTATCATTCTTATTAACATTATATTCGCCTGTTTTTCTTATACTTGGTAATATATTAGTAAATATTTCATCTTTAAATTTTTCTGCTAAATCTTTTTTACTATTTGACAACAATTTATATAATCCCGCTTCATCTATAAATATAGTTGTCGATTGAAAATTCAAAGGAGTACCCCTCGAGGGGTACACCTTTAATTGACTGTATTTCTTTTTGTTATTTTTATCTATAATTGATGAATATAAAGTTTTTTTAAGATTAGAATAACCTAATAATTTTAATATATCTTTTAATTTAAACCACATTTGATTATATTTATCCACAACAATAAATACTTCTTGTTCATTATATTTTAATAGATTATTAAACACATCTATAAAAACACTCATTCTATATTATTACAATGAGATAAAATATATTAATTATAAATATTTTATAAGTTATAATAAAAATATAAATTTATATTATTATAATATATAAATGACAGAGAAAAAGTCTTTCCATTGTAATCTATGTGAATATACAACTGTAAAACCATCTGATTGGATAAAACATGTTGGTTCAGAAAAACATAAAAGAAAAGGAGAAAAAAAATCTAAAAAATGTGTAGAATGTGATATGGAATTTTTTTCGCATTGGAATTTAAAACATCATAATTTAGTAGCACATTCTACAAAGGAAGATAGAGAGAAACAAAAATATTATTGTAAAGATTGTGATCAAGTATTTTTTTGTAGTCAATATATGAAGAAACATATAGAGGGAAAAAGACATAAAAATTATGTGTATGCTATACAATTAGAAAATGAATTAATAAATACACAATAAAAAATTGATATTTATTTATATTATAATATTCTAACTTATATTTTATAAAATAAAAAATGGATTTGACTAAAAAAATATATACATTTAGATTAGATATAGGTCATCCATTTAGTTATGCTATGTGTTTACATCCAGATTTATATCAACAATATTTAGAATGTAATACCACAAATAAATTTGATAATTTTGAAACATTTGAAAAATTAAGTAATTCTAACCGTTGTATTGAAAGTTTTCCTTTTTATACTTTATATGATATAAACAATAATAAACCAAATTTATTAAATATATGTTATTGTAGTGGATCTTCACCAAAATATAATTATGCAGTAAAATATTATCTTGAAAATAGTAGACCAAGACAATCAAACAATCATAGACCATCAAATAATTATAAATTATTTGATATAGATGAATCATATGAAAAAGATAATATTTATATAAAAGAAATTTATAATAATACAAATTCATTTTTTGATTCCTTCAAAAAATCTATGTTGAATAACAAATTAATTCAAATTCTTATTGATAATTTTTGTAAATTACATTATATTGAAGACATAAAAATTACTATGCAGAGTAATATTAATATACTACAACGTATTAATAGATTAATTCCACATCAATGTCCATATATTCTTGAAACAATAACATTTGTATTAGATGATAGAGAAAAATCAAATAATAGAAAAATTAAATTCTATGAACATTTTAGTGATTTCTATAGAAATAAAAATAATGATAAAAAATATAAGATTATACAAGAACCAAATAGAGATGGATATTGTTTAATAGAAGAATTAGAAGAATTAGAATCAACACAAAATTTATTAGAAAATAAAGATCTAGATAAATCACCACAAGAAATCATAATAGATAAAGATTTAGAAATAGAAAAATTAAAAAAAGAAATACAAGAATTAAAGAAATTTTATATTAATTCTTCTTAATATTAAATAAAAATTAGTTTATTGATTAAAAATAATATATTATTATAAATATATTAATAATAATATATGACAGAAAATATAGAGAAAAAATATAAATGTGATGGTTGTTTATTTTATACTAATTATGCATCTGAATGGAATAAACATACAAAAAGTATTAAACATCAACGTAATGGACAACCAAAAGAAAAAATAAAAAATAATTATGACTGCGATAAATGTGAATATAAAGGTGATACACATTGGAATCTAAAAATGCATAATATTACTCAGCATTCAACACAAGAAGAAAGAGAAAAACAAAAATATTATTGTAAAGATTGTGATAAAGTATTTTTTTGTTCTACTTATTTTAATAAACATAATAATGGTATTGTTCATAAAAATAAAGTTATTGCGAATCAAACTATAAATCAACTAATTAATCAAAATTTATGAACCTAAAATTAATTCAAATATGTTTGAAGAAATTTGTTGAATATCTTCAAATCTACATAAACTACCAACTAAATCAATTCTATATATTGATTTCTTCTTTTGGAATTTGTTTTAATTTTTTAATATTTTTAAATTTTCTTAAATTACCACTATTATTATAAATTATAATTTGAATTTTTATAATATTTTTTAACTTATGTTTTTTGTAATAATTTTATTGTATTTTTTAAATAATTATTATAAATCTGATTATATTTTATATAATATATACGTACTTGTTCTCCTTTTTGAGAACGCATTATGAGTAATTTTAAACAATTTAAATTAACATATATATCTATTTTATTTTGTCCTCCTAATTTATTTAAGTTGTTTTGATTATTTATTAAAATATAGTCTATATTTTTATCATATCTTTCAATTAATGTTGATTTTAAGTTATTTTTATTACAATTTAACCATATTACTAGATTTTCAATATTAAAAATACATTTTATATGTTCATCACTATTAAATATATCAAAAAATATATTTATAAAATCTATAAATTTATCATCAATGTTTTTTTCTAATAATTTATAATAATTTATCAATGATTCTTTTTTAACTATATCATCATTATTTAATATAATATTTTTTTTCAATATATTATTAATATTAATATTTATATATTCATCATTTTTATTTACAAATTCATTATTTTCTTTACCATATTTAATATCTATTGTTTTTGATATATTTTTCATTATATTTTCTAATTTAATATCATTTTTACTCCATACAAATATTTTTGCTATTTTTTCTTTATTATTAAAATCTAATCTATTTGCTCTTGATATTCTTTGTATTATATTTATTGGATTATTATTTGGATGAGTTAAATATATTGAATCACAATCTGGAATATCTATTCCTTCATCTAATACATGCACATTACATAAAATATTAATGCAAATATTATCATTCTTAAATTTATTTAAATATTCCGTTCTTCTCTTTTTTGTTGTGTTATAATTAATTTCATATATTTTTATATTTAATTCAAAATATATATTTATTGTTTTCAGTATTTTTACAAATTGTTCCGATTCTTTAATTGTTTTTAAATATACAATACATTTTTTGATATTAGTTAATTTTATTGATTCTAATAGAAAATATGATTTGTTAATTAATATAGTTTTTTCAATTAACTTTTTATCAATTTTAAGATCATCAATTTTTGTGATAATTTTATTATTGTTCGGATAATAAAAATTATAATAGCAAATATATTTGTTTTCTATAGATATTTTCCAGTTTAATTCATATCTATTGTCTCCAAATATTTGTTTATAATTTTCTGTATTTAATGGTGTAGCAGATATAAATAATATTTTATATTCAGATGTTAAAATATTATTCATATTATTTTTATTATTTGTAATCATATCTTGAGATAGATTATGAAATTCATCAATAATAATTAAAGTATCTTCTTTTTTAACTTTTGACAATAATTTTATTATTATATCACTCGAATCATATGTAGATGCAAATATATTTTTAGTTTCTGATATATTTATATTTTTAATATTTCGTTCTGCGCTAGAATTAATTAATATATAATTTATATCTTTATAAGATGAATAATAATTTTTATAATGTGTAAATATTTGTTCTGTAGTAGATATTAAAGGAGTCAAAATAAATATATTTTTAAAAATAAGAGATAATAAGAAATATATAAAAGTTTTACCAGTACCACATGGCATTGAAAGTATACCTCTATTTGTATCTTTTAATTTATTATAGGCTTCAAGTTGATAATCTCTTGGCTTAAAATCTAATATTTGATTATTTTTAATCATGGGAATATTTAAATATCTAATTTTATTTTTTCTGCATAAAATTTGTTGTGATAATTTGCCAGAATAATATACAATTCCAGAAGATATTAGATTTTCAGCAATAAAATTATAGAATCCAGCTAAATCACAAATATTAATAACATTATCATTTCCAGTAGTAGAATAATTTTTACATTGAATATAATCAATAGAATCATCATTATTTATTCCAATAATATCACAACCAATGTCATCACAAATTTTAGCATTTTTATAATAATTTTCAGGAAGAATATCTTTTGGTATATCTTTCCATAAATAACAAGATTTATATTTATCTTTGATTATGTTTAAAATGTATTTTTCATATTCTTCTCCATTTTTTAATTTATTCATATAATATTAAAATAATATAATGTTAATATACATTATATCATTTATATTTCATTTTTATTTAATTAATTTATTAGTTTTTTGACAATTATATATATTTTTAATAATTTTATAATCTGAAATTTTACTATAACTTTCAACTAATGTTGCTTTTAAATTACCTTTTACTGCTTCTAACCAAAATGCAATATCATCTAAATCAATAGTGAATGGTTCATATGATTTATATAATATTTTCTTTTGAAATCCAAAAAAATCAATGATAAATTTTTTATCAATGTTACTTTCTTTGATTAGAAAATTTTCTAAACCTTGTAAATCCATATATGATTATGTTAGAAAAAAATATTTATAATTATATTATAAAAATATTTAATAATTATATTATAAAAATATTTAATAATTATATTAGTAAAAAGTATAAAAATAATAAGATAAATAAAGATTTAGAAATAGAAATTGAAATAGAAAAATTAAAAAAAAATACAAGAATTAAAGAAATACAAGAATTAAAGAAATACAAGAATTAAAGAAATACATGAATTAAAGAAATTTTATATTTAAAAAAAAGTTGATTTTTTTATAATCTAAATATTATAATTATTATTATTATTATTTTATCATTTTGTATGAATAGATATATGAATATTAAATATGATAGATTAGATAATGAAAGTGATGATGGTTCAGATGTACCATTATTGATATTAGATAACCAAAACAATCAAAATAATCAAAACAATCAAAACAATCAAAATAATCAAAATAACCAAGATAATATTAGTTCTGATTCAGATTCAATTATATTAAATCTAAATCAACAACAAACTCAACAACCAATTTTAAACAAACAGAATTATATAAATAAATTTGATAATATATCTAGAAATATTATCAGATTTTTTATAATGAATATTATTTTAGTATCTATAATATTTTCTATTCTTATCATAGGAGCAGTAGATTATTATCATACAAAAACAGAAAATATAATTTTTGAATCATATGGTGATACTTTATTCTTATATTATTATATTATAAATATATGTTGGTATTTAATATTTTTATTGATATCAGTATATTTAATATTATATATTATTTGTTGTTCAAAAATATCAAATCCTGTTAGAGAAATACCATTTTTTAAGTTTCTTAAATTAAACATGGTAATATTTAGCATAAATATAATTATTAAAATTTCATATGCAGTTTTTATAATGATATTAACTAATTATAAAAATAATGTTGTTATTGATCATATACCTGTATATTATAATTATATTCAAGTTGAAATTATAGCATATATGGTTATGCAAATATTTAATAATATGTTTCTTGGTATTATAAATGATATTATAAATATGAAATAATATTTTTTTATTTGATTTTTAAACAAATTAAATAAAAAATTGATATTATAATATTAAATCAATATAACCTATTACAGAAATATACAAAAGATGCCTTCTTCCAATTATCCTAAATATTTTGATATAAATATAGCCAATGTACTAGAACATTTAGAAATAGAAGATTCTCTAAAAGAAGTAATATCGAATGCACTAGATGAACATATATTATCAGAATCTAAAAGAGATATTAGAATTTATAAAAATGATAATAATAATTGGTGTATTCGTGATCATGGCAGAGGAATTAAACCATCGAATTTTAAATTTGACATAAATAATGATAAACAAGATAATCATGATATAATAGGAATGTATGGATATGGATTAAAAGATGCAATTGGAAATTTATTTCATAGAGAAATCAAATTTAAAATATATACAAGAAGTTATATTTTTACACCAATTATGAGACCGAAAGAAGATTTTCCTGATCAAGAAACAATACATATGGAAATAATAAAAAATACAACATATGAAATAAAAAAAGGTACCGAATTTGTATTTGATAATCTAACTTTAGAGAACATTACAAAAGCAAAAGAAAAATTCATGAAGTTTCTGAAACCAAATATATTATTTGAAATAGATGATTATAAAATATTTAAATTAGATACATTTCAATCTATTTTTGTAAATGGTGTAGAAGTTCATAAAAATACTGGATTTCATTTTAGTTATGATATAAAATCATCTGATAATATTAGAAAATGTTTTAATAGAGATCGTAAACAACTGAATTTACCTTCATTAAAACCTCATATCATAAAAGTTTTAAAACAACTCAAAATTTTTAATAAAAAAGATGATAAAGATGATGATAAAAAAAATGATGATGATAAAAAAAATGATGATGATAAAGATGATGATAAAGATGATGATAATAATAAAGATGATAAATTATTTAATAATATACGAAATATATTAAAAGTAAGTACACCACAATATTTACAAGAATTTAATCAAATTGATGTATTACGTAATATTATTACTCAAATTAATTCATTAAATAAATATGTGTTTGTTGGTTCAAAAGAAAAATTAACAAAAACAATAAAAGAAAAAATTAAAGATGATAATAAAGAAAATTTTGTGTTAGGTGATGGTGTTAAATCAAAATTTCTTGTAAAATATATAAAAGATTTATATTTTAATAGCAATTTTGATAAAAATTTAGATAATAATATACATATAAATACTTTGATAAATTATATTGATAATACACATCAACCTATTAATATTTCAGATTATATCTCTAATATTATTAAACCTATTGAGAAATTATTTAAAATTCCTGAAGATTTAAAAATTAAATTATTAAATATCGAAGTTATAAATAGTGATGATAGTGATGATAATAGTAATGATAATAGCGATGATAATAGTAATAATAGTGATGATAGTGATAGTGATAGTGATAGTGATGATGATACTAATTCTTTTGAAAAAGATGGATATGATTTTAGTGGAGAGAAATTAAAACTGTCAAATAAATATATCAATGAGAAAATGAAGAAAGATTTGTTTGTAATATTATTTAGATATATTGTAGATACTGTCGATGATGATGTTATTAAAAAGATGGGTGATAAAATGGATGATAATGATAATAATAATTCTAGACATAGATCATGGTGGAAACCATTTATGTAATATTTTGTTATTATAGTTTTTATTTATTTAACAAAATATATCTATATATATTTATGTCTTCTGATATAATTAATGATAATTATGGTTATGTATATTGCCTAACAAATAAATATATGCCTAATCTATGTAAAATAGGATTTGTTGATACAGAAAATAAAACATCACATGATAGAGCAAAAGAATTATCATCAAATACATCTTGTCCAATATTATTTGACGTTATCTATGATATTAAAGTAAAAAATCCAAAAAAATATGAAAAGAGAATACATAAAAAATTAAAACATCTAAGAATAAATCAACGAAGAGAATTTTTTAATTGCAATCCAAAAGATATTATCAACTATTTTGACAAAAATAATTTAATTTTATATAATGATGAAAATTATGATTTTCCTGATAATTATCTGACAAAATATAATATAGAAAATATAGAAAAAATAGATAATAATAAGAATTATAATTTTATTTTTGTATCATTTAGAGAATTATTTGTAGATATATATAATATATTTTATATTATATTTAGATTATTTATATCTATAATTTATTATTTGTATGTAATAATAAAAAGTATAAATAAATATTAATCTTTTTTTGTTTTTTTTATTATATATCAAAACATAGTTTTTTTATATAATTTGATAATTTTTTCAGGCGGTTAAAAGATATGAGTATTGTTTAATTGTTATTATAATACTTTTTTTAATTTATAAATGTTAATAAAATTTTTTTTATATAATTTAACATAATATATGCAAAAAAAATTATAAAAAATAATAAAAAAAATTGAATAATATTATATATTAAGAAACATCATAGATTATAGATTATAAATTATAGATTATAAATTATAATATACACAAAATGAACTCTCATTTCAAATCTTTTGATTCTCAAATTGGAAATTCTATTTCTCCAATGATTACAGATTTTCTCACACAAAAGTTTGCAAAATATCTGTATTTTTTCGACATTGATAGTTTTATCAAAGTGAATAATTATAATCCTTGTATTTCAAGTTTAATTGTAATTGCCCCTTCATCCAGTTTCTCATATGAAATTAATTTTAACAATAATATTTATACTATTCACGTTCATAATAGTACATTACAACTAATTATTGATAAAGAATACAAAATATTTGGCGATATGAGTATTTATGAGTATAGTAGACGCTATTATTTGGCAGTTAAAAAATGATAGTCTGTGTAAATAATTCTATGTAATGTCATCCTAAGTAAAAATTCCTCCATTATATATTACTATTTTTTAAAGTATTCATCTAATTCTGCGACGTGCATTATATGCTGCTAATCTTGCACGTCTTGCTTCATTTTCACGACCCCTCCAAATTGCTTCACGTACATTAGGCATACGTCTTAGAGGCGGATTGTTTTGGTTCATTTCTTCTTCTTCAAGTCTTTCTTGTTCAAGTTTTTCTTCATCATCACGTGCTAATAATGCATCTAATTCTGCACCACGTACTCCAAAACGTGCTGCGAAATCTGCACGTCTTCTTTCTTCTTGACGCGCTATTGCTTGATTTAATAATTGTTCTTCTTCACGTCTATGTCTTTCTGCTTCTTCACGTTCACGTCTTTCTTCTTCTCGTTCTCTTGCACGTTGACGTGCTTCAGCTTGTAATTCATTTTGTTCGATCGGCATAACCGCATTTTGTCGTTGTAGAGGAAAATCATCATCATTGTTTTGTTCTAGAAGATTATTATCATCATTTTCTACTGGGGGAAAATTACTACCACCTTTTAATTGTAAATATTTATTTTTATATTTTAAATATTTTTGTCTATAATCCATATATATATAAAATATAATTATAAAAAAATTAAAAAAATTAAAAAATTAAAAAAAATATATTTTTATACTTTATTTATTTTATATAATTAAATTATATATAATATGATAAGAGGAGAAAATCAAATTATAGTTACAATAGAGGAACTGCATTTTGTCTCATAAGTCTCCCTGGTTGTGGTGGTTGTGGTGGTTGATTTTGTAGATTTTGAATTAGTAGTGCTTGATGTCGTTCTACTCTTTCACGATCTTCACGTTCTCTTGCAAGTCTTTCTCGATGACGTGCTTCAGCTTGTAATATCTCTTGTTCGTT
>Ga0214921_10012164_pt1 | contig 10346 bp, 13 predicted proteins | sample LL1505_MetaG_FD_177992 | JGI IMG/M metagenome (GOLD analysis project Ga0214921, IMG submission 177992) | Freshwater microbial communities from Lake Lanier, Atlanta, Georgia, United States - LL-1505 | ecosystem: Environmental > Aquatic > Freshwater > Lake | place: USA: Georgia | collected...
GGATGGCGCGCAAAGCCGCGAATAATCCACTATTTCCCTGGACTCCGCTAATGGGTGGCAAAGGATCAGGTCGGCGCTCGAAGCCAACTGAGCAGAAGGCTCGGATCGGGAATCCTGGCAAACGGAAACTGAACAAGGCTGAAGTGATTGTTGCTTTCCCTCAGCAAAGGATCGAGCCGCTTCGACCGCTTGGATCTCTTGGCTTGGCGCTTTGGGATCGGATTGCTCTTTCAGGTGCTTCATGGATTCGATCTTCGATTGATGGCGAATTGATTCAGATGGTTTGTGAACAAGTTGATGAGCGCGGAAGATTGCGAACGATCGTTCTTCAAGATGCTCAGGATTGGAGATCGCGAAGAGCGCTTCGAGAACTTGATCGACAGATTGCTTCGATGCTCGGCCAGTTAGGATTCTCTCCTACGGATCGAGCAGGGTTGGGAATAGGTGATCAGAAGAATCATGACTTCATTGAACTCCACCGAAGAATCCAGGCGAAGCGTCAGGCGTAAGCCGAAAAATTCTTGGAAGCCAACTTTCTACACTCCGCGTCTTTCATTGCGAAGCGATGGAGATGAGATCATTGACTTCGCTGAATCTCATTTCATAATCACGAAAGGATTCAGAGCAGGTGAGCCGCTTGTCTTTACTGATTGGCAACGATGGCTTCTTCATGCTTTGTTCGAGAGAAGAGATGATGGCCGCTTACGATATCGAAGAGCGCTCATTGGATTACCGCGTAAGAATGGCAAGAGCCTTCTCGGTAGCACGATCGGAATCTACGGCATGGTTGCAGGTGAGCCAGGCGCGGAGATCTTTGCTTGTGCAGGTGATAAGCAACAAGCGCGAATCATATTTCAAGAAGCAAAGAATCAGGTGATGTCTTCTCCGATGCTTTCTTCTGAATGCAAAGTGTATAGAGATGCGTTGGAGATGCCGAGACTCGGATCAGTCTTTCGTGTTCTCTCTTCGGATTATCGTGGACAGGCTGGCCTCAATCCATCGCTCGTTCTGTTTGACGAATTATGGAATCAGACTTCTAGTGATCTCTACGATCAGATGAGCCTTGGATCAGGCTCGCGCATCGAGCCGCTCATTCTTTCCATCTCGACAGCAGGCTTCGATCTCGACACGCCGCTCGGTAGGCAATATCAATATGGCAAGAGAGTCGCGGCTGGAGAAGTAGAAGACAATGCGTTCGGATGTTGGTGGTGGGAATCGGAAATGGATTGCTCGATCACAGATCGCAAAGCCTGGAGCGATGCGAATCCGAACATCGCTGAAGGATTGCTCTCGCTTGAAGATCTTGAAGTCGCAACTAGGCAGACAGCAGAATCGGAATTCAGGAGGTGGCGCTTGAATCAATGGTCGAGAAGTAGTGAATCATGGCTTCCGACAGGATCGTGGGAGCGATGCCAATCAATGCATGAGGTAGATCCTTTCCTTCCTACTTGGGTAGGAATCGACATGGCCATCAAGAACGATTCGATCGCTGTTGTCTTGGCTCAGCCTCAAGGAGAAAGAATCGTTGTTCGTGCGAAGGTATGGAATCCTCAAGATGAAGGAATCGATGTCGCTGGAGTCGAGGCCTACATTCGGGAATTGCATCGGGATCTCAATGTCCAGGAGTTCGCTTTCGACCCTGCTCTCTTCCTTCGTAGCGCTGAGGCTTTGGCCGATGATGGATTGCCGATGGTCGAATTCCCTCAGAGCGCGGCTCGAATGATCCCTGCTTCTAACAATGCCTACCGCTTGATTGTTGAAGGAACGATCGCTCATGATGGATCGCCAACTCTTTCCGATCATGTTCTTTCAGCCGCTCAAAGAATCACGGAGCAGGGATGGAGATTGTCGAAGGGAAAGAGTAGGCGAAAGATTGACGCTTGTATTGCTATGGTTATAGCGCTAGATCGAGCGACAAGCAAGACTAGAGCAATAGATCCTCCGAGCGTATTGGACTTGTGGAAATGAATCGACAAAGATTGACAACGATTGCTGAGATGATTGGGATGGCTCTGATTGTTGCAGGCGTAGGATCATTCTCAATTCCAATCAGCGTGATAGTTGCTGGAGTAATTCTTCTAGTGATCGGAGGGATGGCACGATGAGCATTCTTTGGAGAAAGAACGAAGCGCGAGCATTGCCGACATCGATTGATCCTTATCAGATTACGGCTCGGCCTTTCTACCCTAACTATTCAGGAGAGATAGTTTCCGAGACTTCAGCATTCGCTCACTCTGCTGTCCTGGCTTCCGTTACTTTGCTCGCTGATTCTATTGCTTGTATGCCGCTTGAATTGACTAGAGAAAGAGGAGGCCGCATCGAGCGACTTCCAACTCCTTCAGTCTTGCGCGTTCCCAATGAGAAGCAAACGATGTTCGACTTCATTCATGAAACGATCTGCACTCTCTCTCTTCATGGATGCGCCTACATTTACGCGCCGAAGGGAAACAATGGCCTTCCTGTTGAGATGCGAAACATTCATCCTTCGCTTGTGATCGATACTGATGATGCTGATTTTCCATTCGAGATCAACAAGATCAGATACTCGCGTGAAGATATTCGAGCGATTCATTGGCTGATGTTGCCAAACAAGAAGCGCGGAATCTCGCCACTCGAAGCACAACGAAATACGATCGGGATGGGAATCGCGATGGATCGATTCCTTTCAGCCTTCTACGGTGACGGAGCAACTCCATCTTCCGTTCTTGAAACAGATCAAGCGATCTCAGCAGAGCAAGCCGCGATCATGAGAGATTCCTGGGAAGATTCTCACTACAAGCGCCGAAGGCCTGCCGTATTGACTGGCGGCTTGAAATGGCGTTCGATCACAACATCGGCTTCAGACAATCAGATGATCGAGCATCGGGAATCATTGATCCGCGACATCGCTCGCGTCTATCGAATTCCGCTTCATCTCATCGCTGGAGTTGGAGGACAGAATCAAACTTACATGAATGTTGAATCTGCTGGCGTTTCATTCGTGCGCTACACATTGCTTCCCTGGATGAGCCGCTTGGAGAATGCTTTCTCCGCGATGCTTCCATTGACTCAGAAGGTGAAATTCAATTCAAGTGAATTCGAGCGAGCCGATCTCATGACTCGCGTTCGATCACAACAAGTTCAGATTGCTTCAGGAACTCTCACTCCTAACGAAGCAAGAGAGATCGAGAATCGTGAGCCGTATGAAGGTGGCGATCAATTCGTTCTCAACTTGCCAGGCGCTCCGATGAGCGGCCTCGATGGGAATGATGCTTTGCCACAACTAGGAGTCGATGCAATGCCACCGATCGGAGAAGAAGAATGAGATCTGCATCAATTACCGTGACCACTTCCCCGACAGTATTGATTAGCGCCGACAATCAGAATCGAATCTGCTATCTGCATAGCACTAGCGGAAGCACATACCTCGGAAATTCTTCCCTTACTTCATCGACTGGATTGCATCTTCCAAATAATCAGACAATCCAAATTCAGATTCCGCTCGGAGAATCTTTGTACGGAATCGCTGGATCGGGTACAACAGATGTCCGCGTTCTAACGCCTGACTCGGATTGATCTATGCCATACGGAATCAGCGAATCACAAGAAGATTGCTCGACATGGGCAACGGTAAAGCAAGAAGCCGATGGATCATTCACCACTATTGGATGCCATGAACTGAAGCAGGATGCAATCGATCAGATGGTTGTTGTATCTATGGCTGAAGAGATTGATCCACTTGGTCAGATAGATCGAGCGTTAGGAGATGATCCAATGATCGAAGATGATCCAATGAATGAAGATGCTCCATTGAATATCTTTGGCGAGCCTGTAATCCAGGAAGATCCTACGAATATCGATGCCGAAGAGATGGCATTGAATCCAAGACAGCAAACTATGTATGATGCAACGGAAGCAATCGTTGAGGAATACGGGATGTTCAATCAGGGATCAGGAGCAGACGGATCTCATTACTCTCCTGAATCTCCTTTCATGGCTGACGGATTGATCTGTGGGAATTGCATCTTCTACAAAGAAGGCCGAGCCTGTGAAGTAGTTGAAGGAGAGATCGCTCCTGAAGGTATCTGCAAACTTTGGATCATCAATGAGAATCTCTTGGAAAGCAAAGCGATCCCTCTCGAAGAAGAGCCACAAGAAGAATCATTAGGCTACGAAGCGCGAGCGAATGTTGTATCGTCTTGGCAAGAGGTGATCAAGATGGCCGACACAATGCAATGGATTCCGAAACTTGTTGATGAATCGCGATCGATCGCGTATTCGACTATGGAAGTGCGAGCCGTAGGCGAAGGAAATTCGTTGGTTGGTTATGCCGCCGTATTCGATTCGCCATCAGAGCCGCTTCCCTGGATTGAATATGTTCGGCGCGGAGCATTCGCCAAGACGCTCAAAGATGGAGCAGATGTCCGACTCTTGATTGATCATGAAGGCGTTCCTCTCGCTCGAAGCAAGTCGGGAACTCTGACGATGGAAGAAGATGAGCGAGGCTTGAAAGTGCAGGCTGATCTTGATCCAACGAATCCCGATGCCGCTCGAATCATTTCAGCAATGAGGCGTGGAGATATTTCTCAGATGTCATTCGCTTTCCGCACCGTGAAAGATTCCTGGAATGCTGATCGCACCACTCGCGAATTGAAAGAAGTTCAACTCTTCGATGTCAGCGTAGTCACATTCCCTGCTTATGAAGCCACAGTTGCCGAGTTGCGCTCACAGATTCCAAGTGTTAGTGTCGCACCGTCAGGCTCTCTCAGACTGCGCTCCGCTCAGATTGAAATTGCAAGACGAAAGTAAGCCGAACGCGAGCCGATCAGAATTGATCACTCGATGCTTCACTTGTGAATTCCACCTATTCAGATACAAGGAGTATCGACATGACATTCAGCAAGCAACTTGCAGAGAAGCGCGAAGCCGCTCTCGCCAAAGCAGAATCAATTACCAGCCAGGCCTCGATTGAGGCTCGCGATCTTTCAACTGATGAAGATCAAGACATCACCAAGATCCTCGAAGAAGTTCGTGAATTGGATGTTCAGATCGAACGCCATGTTGAACTCGAAGAGCGTCAAGCCAAAGCCGCCGAGATCCGTAAGGAGAACAAGATGGAATCAGCAGTTGCAGTAGTAAAGAGCGAGCCTCGCACTTATTCAGCGAAGAGCGATTCATCGTTCGTCCTGGATGCTTTCTCAGCACAATTCCGAAATGACTATCAGGCTCAAGAACGCCTCGCTCGCCACATGAACGAAGAGCGCGTAGAGCGCCGCGATGTCACCTCGGCAAACTTTGCAGGCTTGATTGTTCCGCAATACTTGACTGAACTTGCCGCTCCATTCGCTCGCGCTGGAAGGCCGACAGCAGATGCCGCTCGCAAGCATGAACTCCCATCGGCAGGATTGACGATCTCAATCTCGAAGATCACAACTGGATCTTCGACTGCCGCTCAAACTGAAGGCGCGGCTGTCTCCGAGACAAACATGGATGACACGAAACTTGATATCAGCATCAACACTTACGCTGGACAGCAGACAGTTTCGCGCCAGGCTTTAGAGCGTGGAACGAATATCGATTCACTCGTGATGGCAGACTTGGCTCTTTCATACGCGACAGTATTGAATACTGCTGTTGTTGCTGAAGCAATTTCATCGGCAGGAACTACTGTCTCGTACACAGATGCATCGCCAACTGTTGCGGAACTTTATCCAAAGTTGCTGAGCGCCGTTTCAAGCATTCAGACCAACTACTTCCAATCGCCTAACGCGATCATCATGCATCCTCGCCGCTTGGCTTTCATCCTGGCCGCTGTCGATTCAACGAATCGTCCGCTTGCTGTTCCAACTCCTTACGCGATGAATCCAATCGCTCAAGGTGCAGGAACTCCTCAATACGGAAATAGTGGCTACTCGATTGCAGGAATGCCTGTGATCGTTGATGCAACTATTCCTGTGGATGGTGGCGCTGGCACTAACGAAGACACGATCATCATTGGAAGCCTCAATGAACTTCACCTGTGGGAACAGGGCGATGGAACTCCAATGATGCTTCGCTTCGATCAGCCGAAGGCCGCCGAATTGGATGTCCTCATGGTTGTTTACGGCTACGCCGCATTCACCGCGAATCGTTATCCAAAGGCGTTCGCGAAGATCACTGGAACTGGATTGGTCACGCCAACCTTCTAATCTGAAATGTGCCAGGAGAGAATCATGTATCCCCCATTCATGATTCTCTCCTGGACTTATCAAGGAGCATCATGACATCACAGTTGATTCAGGCTCTTCTCGAAGAACGCCGAGGCTACGAAATGCGCGGCCTACGCGATCGAGTGAAAGCAGTCGAAGAAGCATTGCGCGAACTTGGCTTCGATCACAAGTATTCCTCCACTAATGAAGTGGAAGTTGCCGCAATCGATCCCGATGTTGAGCAAGCCACAAGGAGCATTCGCAAGAAACGGAAGGTATAAGCATGGCGATCGTGAATGGGTATTGCACTCTTTCAGATGTCAAGTCAGCGATGCGACTTTCGGATTCTGTCGATGATGCTTTGATTGAAGATTCTGTTGAAGGATCTTCCAGGCGTATCGATGGATATTGTGGCCGCTTCTTCTATCAGCAAAGCGCCACGATCAAACTCTTTCCTCAAGATCCATACAATCAGCCTGTGCAGGATCTTGTCTCGATCACCACGCTCAAGACTGATACGGCAGGAGATGATTCATTCTCTACCACTTGGAGCGCAACAGATTATTACCTCACGCCAACAAATACCGTTCTCCAGGGAAGGCCTTATTCAAGGATCGTTTCTCGCGGCTCGAAAGCATTCCCTCAAACATTCGCTCCTGAGCAACCGCTCGTACAGGTAAATGGAGTTTGGGGATGGCCTGCAATTCCTGACGATGTGAAGCAGGCTTGCGTTCTTCTTTCTATTCGATCGATGGCTCGCTTGAATGCCGCGCTCGGAGTTGTCGGCTTCGCTGATATGGCAATTCAGGTTCGATCAATCGATCCCGATGTGCGCGATCTTCTGATGCCATACAAGATTCTCGGATTGGCCTGATGCCTGCAACGATTACTCAAGTCGCTGATGGCATCAAGACAAGCCTGGCCACAGTCTCAGGACTCAGGACATTCTCGTATCAGCCTGAGCAGTTGAATCCTCCGATCGCTTTCCCGATTCTGAATTCTGTCGATTATCACATGGCCTTTGGTGGAGGGAATGTTGTGATGGATTGGACTGTGATGATCATTGTTGGAAGATATTCGGATCGTGTTGCTCATGCGAATCTTGATGCATACCTGGCGTATAGCGGAGCATCTTCAATTCGAGCGGCCATCGAAGCAGACAAGTCGCTTGGAGGAGTTTGCTCTACTCTTGTGTTAGAGTCAGCCGCGAACATCAATTCTCTAGCAGTTGCAGAAGCCGACTTCTTGAGCATCGAATTTCAACTCACAGTTCACGGATAGGAATCGACATGGCACAATACAAAGTCATCTCAGGCCGCTTGGCAGACAAGCAAGAAGGCGATCTCATCAGCGATGAAGAATTGGCTGGAATGAATGTTGCCGCATTGATCGAAGGCGAACACATCGCTATTGTTAGCGCTAAGCAAGTGAAGCAAGACGAATCAAAGGACAAGTGACATGGCACAATTAGTTCTCACGAATGCAGACATCTCGATTGCTGGAACGGATTGCTCCAGCCTGGCGAATTCAATTTCGCTCAATTATGAGATCGATCAAATTGAAGCCACAGGCTTCGGCGGCAATCACATCTTCACGGGTGGCTTGCAGAATAACTCTGTCGAGATCTCATTGATGCAAGACTTCGCCGCAACAAAAACAGAAGCAACAATCTTTCCTCTCGTTGGCACTACTTGTACTTTGATCTTCATTCCTGTCAAGGGAACTGCTGTCTCTGCAACGAATCCGCGCTACACAATTTCCAATGCTTTCCTCTCCGCGCATACGCCAGTAGCGGCTAGTGTTGGAGAATTAGCAATGACCACTCTCACCTTCAATGGTGGAACTCTAGTCAAGACAACAGCGTAATCAAGGAGAATCATCATGGCCGTTCTTGCTCTAACTAATGCATACATCTCAGTCAATGCTGTCGTGCTCAGCGACAAAGCGAATTCTGTTTCGCTGAATTACGAGATCGATCAAGTCGAGACAACTGGCTTCGGAAGTGGAGGCCATGTGTTCCAGGGCGGCCTTCAGAATAATTCTGTGGAAATTTCTTTCATGCAAGACTTCGCCACCTCGAATGTCGAAGCAACGATCTATCCTCTCGTTGGCACTACGACAACTTTGATCATCAAGCCAAACGGCTCAACGACTAGCGCCACGAATCCTTCCTACACTTTGACTGGAACATTCCTATCGGCTCACACTCCTGTTGCCGCAAGCGTTGGAGAATTGGCGATGACCACTTTGACTTTCAATGGTGGAACGCTAGTGAAGGCCGTAGTCTAATAATCAAGTAATCATCAACTGAAGGGAACGATCATGAAGATCGCAATCGGCGTAACTTATCTTGACGGAACATCGAAGGTAGTAGAAGCAGGCTTTGCCGACTTCGTTGCATTCGAGCGCACATGGCAAAGATCAGTCGCTCGCTTTGAGACTGAAGTGAGATTGACAGATCTCGCTTGGCTTGCATGGAATAAGGAAACGCGGCTCAAGAATACTTCGCTGAAGTTTGATCCTGATTGGGTCGCGACTGTTGATTCAGTAGAGATCAAAGATGAGCCAGGTGAGATCCCTTTGGAGATGACTCCGCTACCTGGCTGATGTGGCATCTTGCCATCGAATCAGGAATCCCTCCGAGCGAATTGCTCGAAATGCCATCATCTAGTATTCATACTTTGATCGCATATCTCAGCAAGCGAGCAAAGAATTCTCGAAGGAGATGACATGGCGAAACCGAGCGGACATACTCCTGTTGGCAAAGGCTACGGAGACATTCGCATTGAAGGCTTGAGCGAATTCGTGAAGGCCATCAAAGCAGGTGAAGACAAGGAAGCGCCAAAGGCTCTCAAAGAAGCCAACAAGAAGACGGCTCGATTCGTGATTGACATGGCCAGGCGTGAAGCCTCCGACAAGATGCAGAAGGCCGCCGCGAAGACATTGAAAGAATCCTCCGCTCTTGGCGCTGTGAAAGTAATTGGAGGAAGCACAGATGTTCCCTACTTCGGAGGAGCGAACTTCGGCGCGTATCGAGATCTCATTCGATTGATCAAAGCGCCTACTCCTCGCCAGGGTGGGCAGAGAAGAACGAGAGCGACATTGGTGCGTAGAGGAGAGGACTTCAACAAAGTCGCTCAAAGAGTGGAAGCGCAATCTGTCGATACGCGAGGCAAGACGATTCCTCGGAATCCTGATCAGAGAGTTCGACTTGCCAGGACTAAGAAGGGAGACATCCGAAAGATTCACGGATGGAATCAATTCGGAAAGCAAGAATGGAAGAAAGGTGAGGACAGATTCCTTTACCGCGCCATTCGTAGAAATTACGAAGAGATCATCGAGTTCTATTTCGCCGCGCTTGAGCAAGCGAATCTCAAAGCCTTTCCCGATTAGTATCTCCGATCATGGCATCAACAAGGAAACTCACGCTCACGATTCTTGGCAATGCCAAAGGAGCAACATCGGCGCTCGGTGAAACAGAATCGAAGGCGAAGCAATTCGGATCATCAATGGCTTCGATCGGCAAGAAAGCCGCGATCGGCCTCGGCGCTATTAGTGCAGGCGCGGTCTATATGGGCAAACAATTAGTCGATGCGGCATACGAATCTCAGAAGGTAACGAAGCAAACTGAAGCGATCATCAAAGCCACAGGGAAAGCGGCAGGGCTAACGGCTGATCAAGTCGGCAAACTTTCCGCGAAACTATCTGAGCAAACTGGCATCGATGATGAATTGATCCAAACTTCAGCGAATCTCCTTCTCACTTTCAAGGCTGTCAAGAATCAGGCTGGAGAGAACAATGCCATCTTCGATCGAACGACTCAAGCCGTTCTCGACATGGGAGCAGTATTCGGATCTTCTGATGCGGCCGCCGTTCAATTAGGCAAAGCGCTCTCCGATCCAACGAAGGGAATCACGGCTCTGAAGAAGAGCGGAATCGACTTCACGGAAGCACAGAAAGCACAGATCGCCACGATGCAGAAGAGCGGAGACATGCTCGGCGCTCAGAAGTTGATCCTGGCAGAAGTGGAAAGCCAAGTTGGAGGAACGGCCGCCGCGATGTCCACAGACTTTGATCGAGCGAGAGTGGCCGTTGGCAATGTGGCCGAAGATCTTGGAACGCTTCTCCTTCCATCGATCGAGATGGGAGCGCGATTCATTACAGAGAAGATCACTCCAG
>Ga0214921_10012165_pt1 | contig 10345 bp, 11 predicted proteins | sample LL1505_MetaG_FD_177992 | JGI IMG/M metagenome (GOLD analysis project Ga0214921, IMG submission 177992) | Freshwater microbial communities from Lake Lanier, Atlanta, Georgia, United States - LL-1505 | ecosystem: Environmental > Aquatic > Freshwater > Lake | place: USA: Georgia | collected...
CAAAATAAATCACATAGAAATAATAATAAAAATAATCACAAAAAAAATGAGAAAATAAAGGGAATCATAAAATCAAAATCAGAGGAAAATATTGCATTTAATATTGATAATGATAATACAAATATAATGATAGAAGATATATCATTAATTGAAAAACAAACTCCAAATGATGAATGCTTATCAGCTATTACAACTGATAGCAAAGATGAATATAAACAATATATACCAGGTTTGTTAGAACCAGAACCAGAGCCAGAGCCAGAGTCAGATGTAGATAATTTTATAGTTTAAATCTTCAAGGGTGTAAAAGTTATCCAAAAATATTCACGCAATTTTGTTCTCAGTTTCTTTAAGTACCCTTTTTATATATATAAAAAATTGAGATAAAGTTAATTTAATATTATAACCAATATAAAGAAAAGAGAATGGAGAAAAGAATAAGCAAAAAGCATGATGCGTATATGTGTGAGTTTAAGGATAATATTAGAGATAAGGCTGAGTTATTGGGTTTGAAGAGTGATGCTATGAATGGGTTTCTTCAATATATTTATGATTATCAAAAGCTCTCCTTTGAAAAGGATGATTTTGCAAAAAGAAAAAGAGTCAAAAATGTAGTGCCATTGTTTGAACTTTGTTGCGCAAAGCGTGCAAATTGCTCAAGATGTACTAGAAGAAAAAAAGATGGAAGTAATTATTGTGGTACACATATGAAAGGGTTGCCACATGGATTAATTGAGACCCAAGAGGAAACTGAGGAGGAAGTTCATAAGGTTGAGGTTTGGGCTCAGGATATATTTGGTATCATTTACTATATTGATAAGAATGGTAATGTTTATCAAACTGAGGATATTGTCAGTAACAAATATAATCCTAAAATTATTGCTAAATATGTAAAGACTTCAACTGGGTTTAGCATTCCTGAATTTGGTATTTAATAAAGTGAAGGTAATAAAGTGAATCCAATAAAGTGAATATAATAAAGTGAAGGAAATAAAGTGAATCCAATAAAGTGAATATAATAAAGTAAAAAGTAAAATTTTAATGTATATTTTTTTATTAATGGAAGATATTACTAAAAAAATATTAAATGAAGTAAATATTCATTTTGAAACAGATGATGATATAAATGGAATGCTTATACCTAGAGAACAACTTCTTGATATAACAAAATATGAGAAGGTAAAAAACGAAATAAATAATCTGAAAAAAATTTATAGTTCTTCTACTTTAACAAGTTTGCAGAAAAATGCAAAAATGAATCAGCGTTGGCCTCTTTTAAATTTGGTTAGACAAATTCTAGGAACCCATGGATATTATTTAGTACCAGTTAGAAAAAGTGATGGATATACTTTAGATGGAATAAAAAAGTTTAAAAGATATTTTCAAATAGAAAAGAAAATGGAAATAAATAATGCAGAAAATTCTGAGGAATAATAAATATAACTATAATATGTTAATTAAATATTTTTTCCTTTTTTGTATCAGTGCAAATCATATTATATCATCAAATAGTTTTATTTTTATGAAAAAGGATAATGGTGCAAATTTTGTTAACTTATTGGGGAATTTTTACAAACCCAAAAGTGATAATCAAAAAAAATATGTAGAATGTTTGAACGATGATAAGAATAAAATAATTTTCTCTATTGGACCTGCTGGTACAGGTAAAACCGCGCTAGCATGTAATACTGCTATAAAAGATTATCATGCTGGTAAATATAATAAAATAATAATTACTCGTCCAGTGGTCCCTGTTGAGGAAGAAATAGGATATTTACCTGGAACTATGAATAAGAAAATGGACCCATGGATAAGACCTATTATTGATATTTTCTCGGAATTTTATACACAAAAGGAAATAGATGACATGTTGTATAATAATATTATAGAAATATCTCCTTTAGGATTCATGAGAGGTCGCACATTTAAAAAGGCATTTATAATTGCTGATGAAATGCAGAATAGCTCACCGAATCAAATGATGATGCTTACAACACGATTTGGAGAAGGTAGTAAAATGGTGATTACTGGAGATTTAAAACAGGCTGATAAGGTCGGACAATATTCAGGTTTGCATGATTTTATTAAAAAATGGAAGATTTATGAAGAACAAGAGAGAAATAAGTATAATAATACTAATATTAATCATGGAATAAGTATTATTGAATTGAGTAAGGAGGATATCATGAGAGAACCAATAATTAATAAATTACTTGATATTTATGATATAGATGAGGCAAAGATAAATAACGATAAAATTAAAAATGATTGTGCTTTAATTCCAAAAACTTCAATTCCAAAAATTTCAAATAAAGATGAATGGGATTTATTCTAAATAAGAATATTCAAGGAAATAATAATTTATCAATTGTTGTTCTTACACAAAATAGACGATGTGCAATTATACCTAAAATAAATAATCCAATAATTGTATATAAAATTGGTAATTTAAAGAATATTGCAATTAAATAACCACCTATAATAGTTAAAATAACATCAATTATCGCAACTCCTAGGAATCTATATTTGTGAGGACCTGTATTTGGCTTCCCAAATATATCCTTGTATTTACACAAATCCATATAATTATAATGATATTATTATAATCATATATTTGAATATTTATTTATGTCTTCTTGTTCTTCTGTGTTTCCTAGATTTCTTGGATTTCTTGGATTTCTTGGATTTCTTGGATTTCTTAGATTTTTTGTATTTTCTTCCTTTCATTCTTCCTCCCATTCTTCCTCCCATTTGTTTGCGAGGTTTGTTTATTAAATCGCTTATTAAACTATTTATTTCACTCGCTTGATCCATAGTAATTGGGAATTGAATTTCTTTATATCTCAATAAATATGGTTTATCAAATTTTACTTGTGCTCCAATATTTTTATTTATTACTTGAATGAAAGGTGGTATACCTATTTTGCCTTGAGAATAATAATCTTTAATATCATTAATAGCCTGATTTATTATTTCATCCCTATCTACATCAAGCATATCATAAACTGTAGATACTCTATCTCTGGAAGGAAGATAATCAGTATACCCAGTTGTTGCATCAATAATACTATCATCAAAGAATGAAGTTGACATAGGACTCGGAGACCGAGAAAAAAGACCACTACTATCAATATCACTATCAGAATCAAAGTTTACTAGTATTGGTCGTTCCCTGGAAACTAGATTTCTTGAATTTGAGTCTTGTCTTGAATTTGATTCTTGTCTTGAAATATTTGGAGGATTATTACGAATTAAATTATCCCTTCTTGGTGGTGTAGACATTATATATTATAAATATATTATAAATATAATTAAATAATACTAGATTCACAAGATAAATAATGCCCTAAATAATAAGAATGGTCCTCACTATTTGTCTCTCTTAATTTATATTGGTTTGAACATTTGGAGTCTTCACAATCAAACTCACTACATAAAATCAAATTCCCTATATTGTCTTCAAAAACCTCCCTACAGCTATGGAAGTAGTCCATTATTTCAGTAGGGGGTAGATGGGGTACGATATCTTTATTATGAGTTGTCCTGTAGTATTCAGGGATTTTTATATTGATAAATGCTGCAGACTTTTTATCACCAACTCTGGGTTGACCAAAATTATAGATTTGAGTTTGAATACTATTTCTCTCTAGCTCCATTCCTAATAACACACTAACAGATGCTCCGTATGAATGTCCTGACATAATAACTTTATAATTAGGATATTCTTTTTTTATTTTAATTATTGATTCAATGGTTTGATTTGCAATACCTAATGCAGAATTATAAAACCCATGATGAACACTACAATTGCATTCAGGGAAGGAATCATAAGGAACTTTCCTGGCTTCAAAATCCTCTAACCAATTCCTTCTGGATGATGAACCTCTTAGAACTACATAGATAGATTTCACTGAAGAGAGAACACCTATAAATCCTTGCAAATCTGTTTTTGAATCATATAATGTGGTTTTATATTCAAATCCTTTTGCAGGACCACTCAACTGCATTGTGTTATATATATTCTTATTGCAATAAGCTGCTCCACTAAGCCAAACATTTATATTCATTTGATTTATATCATAACAAATAGAGTTTGAAAAAAGACTCAAAGAGAGAAAAAGTATTTTGATAATATTCATTTATTTATAGAACAATAAAAATAAAAAATAAAAATATACATATAATTTTTATTCTTAACATTTGAAATTCTCCTTAGAATATCCAATAACAGCACATGCAATGCGTTTTCCTGCATTACCTGTTTTTAAACTTTCAGCATCTCCTCCTAGACCGCAATCGTCTTCATCTTCATGAATGATAAGCCCACGTCCAATAATATTTGCAATATTTCCTCTCAGTTTAATAATATTATCATAAAAGGTGTATTTTGCTTCACCTTTATTATTAGTAACAATATTCCCAAGGTCGCCTACATGTCTCTCTTTTGCCCCAGGACAACCATGATTTTTATTATAAGGATTGAAATGAGCACACATACTTTTACATTTATCTGTTAAATCCCCTGCTTGATGGACATGAAAACCATGTGCAGAATTAGGCTTAAGACCACTAATATTTAAATCAATACGAATTATAGTTGATGTTGATGAAGTTTCGGTAAAATGTACATCACCTTTAATAGAGTCGGTAAAAACTGCAACTGCTTGAATTGGTTTCTTGGACATATATATTATTTTATAAAAGATTTTACATCTTTTAACCCTTCAAATGAGTCCTTTGGTGAGAGTAAGAAAGTTGATGATTATTGTGCATTTTCAATGCGAAATGGTGTAAATTTACCTTAAATATAGTTATAAAAATATACAAATAATAAATATATTTTGTCTCATTTTTCTTTTTGGTCGGTGTAATATATAATGTGCGTAATAATTTATACAAATATTAATAATAAGGAAATTTTTGCAAAAAATAGAGATAGAACATATAAACCTATTATAAATATTGTTCATGAAATCATAGATGGTGTAGAAATCATATATTTTAGAGATTTAACAACAGGATGGATTGAAGGACTAAATGAATATGGTACATGTATGATAAATTCAAGTTTAGACAATAGAAATAGAAATAAATTACTAAAAAATAAAACAAAAAAAAATCCGAAATATTTAAACACACATAAAGTAAAAGGGAATTATTTTTTTGACATGTTATGTGATGAAAATTTAAAACACGATATAAATATGTGCTTTAAGAAAAAAGAGAATTGTCCAAATATGGTAGAAGGACATACTTTATTACATGTAAATAAAGAATGTTATCATATTGAAAAAGAATTAAAAAATAAAAATTATCACATAAATAAACTTAACAAAAATAAATCATTTGTATTTACTAATCATGGTATTAATACAGATGGTGGATATTTAAATGGGAAAAAAGGTCTTTCCTCTTATTTGAGAAAGCATATAATTGATAATGAAATAGGTGAAAATAAGTTAGAAAATATTGATGATTTATTAAAAATAATGAATGCAAGTTATAAAAATATAGACCCACGTTTTCACCCATATAGAGATGGAGATATTAGTAAAAAATTTATAAATATTAAAGATGTTAATTATGTAAGTACAACATGTCAATTAATTATAAATATAACTGATAAAATTTTTAATTATTTTACTGATATTAATAATGAAGAGACTGTAAAATATATAAACAATTTACCAAAAAATTATATACCAAAAATAAGAGTTAATATTAGTGATACACAAAAAAATATATACAATAATAAAGATATTTTTTCAAAACAAAAATTAAATAGAATTTATAAAAAATTCAATTTTAGTGTTAAGAATATGAAAAAAAATAAAAATAAATATACACAAAAAAATACAAATAAAGGAGAGGCTAAATATTTATTTTGTTATGGAACATTGAAAAAAAATTTTAAAAATCATAATAGAATAATTAATGAAAATTATATAGGAAAAGCAAAAACTATAAATGAATATACATTCATACAAAATGCTATTACACATCAACCATTATTAATTGAAAAAAAATTAAATATTAAAAAACAACATGTATATGGAGAATTATATAAAATTCGTAATAATATATTAGATAAATTAGATAAATTAGAAAAACAATATGTACGTAAAATAATACCTGTAATTATTCATGGTAAAAAAATTAATGCATATGTATATATGTTTGAAAATAAGAACCATATACAAAAAATTGCATCACATATTAGTGATAATGATAATATATATATAAATATACAAAATGGTAATTATAAAATATATGAATAAAATCATGTTAAATCTCCAGCTTGATGAAGATTTAACATGATAAGAATTAGACTTAATACAAGTAATATTTAAATCAGTGCGAACTATATTTGACTTTTATACCTTTCAAAATTTTATATCAAATTTAAACTGTAGGAAAGCTTGGATCCATAGCTACACCACATATTCCTGGGTCATTAGTAGAGGATGTTCTGGCAATCTTTACATAACCTTTATCACCCCAACTTGTTCCCCATGAATTTTTTACAAGCCAATAATCTTGACCATTTTCAGTGCCATAACCAACAGCTAAAACTCCATGGTCCAAATTAGTTCCACAACTTGAAGAGGTTAAAACACCACTAGAATATGATTGGAAATAACGAGTATCAGCTTCAATAGCAATAGCTACTGGTTGTTGAGCAACTGCAGCTTTTAAAGAAATTTGGTCATTTGGTTTAACATCGGAACATGAAGTAATATGAGCAACAGCTGAGCATTTTTGGCATGAACCTCCGGTCTTAGTTACACCAGAAGTGTAAGGATATGAAGTATCTGTGCATTGTCCATGTTCAATAATATATTTGAAAGCACCTTCCATTTGTCCACCATTGCAACCATGAGAACCATATGATGCACCAGTTGCACAGTCAACTAATTCTTGCTCAGAAAGGTCAATTAATTTTCCAGTAGAAATAGCCCAAGCACCTTCGACAGCACCAGTTGAAGAGAAAGTCCAGCAAGACCCACATTGTCCTTGGTCCTTAACAGAAGTTACTGCTCCTTTATTGCGCCAATCAACTGAGGACGGAGCTCCAGAAGCAGATGATGAAAAAGACTTACAACCATAAGAACCAACTTCAGCCTTTAAACCACCAACATATTGTTCCTTGAATTCTTCAGGAGTTAAGTCAGTAAATTGGTTAATACCCATAGTGAAGTTTTGAGTATGGTCTAAGTTATGAAGGATGATATTACGAAGATTTGAACGAAAAATTTGAAAACGAAACTCTAAATCTTGAATATTTTCATATCTTTTGCTAAATCTATCTTGAAAATTTGTAAATTGCTTCCACTCATCATCATCATTCAAAAAAGAATCCAATTCTATACCTCTAAGATTGGTGCTTTTTGACAAAGCAGTAAAAAAAGAACTAAATAGTAAGAGTAATTTAAACATCTTATATATTTCTATTAGAATAAAAGTTTTTATTATGTTTCAATATATTTAATTATTGAAACTTATACAAGTAAAGGAAAACCTACAAATGAATATAAATTCATGCAAAATGTTATTAGACATAATCCATTATTAATTAAAAAATAATATATAATTAAATTATATATGTCAAGAAAAGTAATTAACATTTTAGGACAAAAACATCCATGGGTTTCTGAATCATTATCAGGAGTAAATACACCTGGAGCAAACAAACCACAAGAAAGACCATCACCAGTACCACCAGTACCACCAAAACCAACAACTATAATTGTAGCTCTTTTAGATTTTAATAGTTCATCTGATTTAAGAATAAAAGATACATTAGAATATTATTTTAATGGAAATTTTAATTTTAAAAGTTTCCCTATTGTAAATACTCAAGGAGATGAAAATAATACATTGAATTTATTAGATAAATATTATGCAATGAATTATAGAATTTTCTTAGGTTTTTCTAATTCAGCTATATTATTTCCTGGAAGAGGAATATTAGATTGGTTTAATTTTCACCCTGATTGTACTCCAATATCTATTGAATCTGCTATTATATTACTTGAATTCCCAAAAAGTATGTATAGATTACAGCCTTTACCATCAACATTAGTGCAATTAAATACAACTATTATAATTGGAACTCGTAATATAGTATATCTTATATATGATTCAAGTATACTATCTAATCAATTATTAATTGCATATTTAGAATCAATTTCAGGACAATTAGGAGTAGAAATAATATATAAACCAATTGATGGAGCCAGTAATATAACCACTGAAAATATAAACATAATAATGGCATCTATTCAACCTCAAGAAAATGCAGTTATAGCAGTGTCAATGTTAGAAAATACAAATTTATTTTACAATGTATTTGATAATACAACACCAATATCAGGTTATTCTTTTTATGATTTGTCTTCACTTCCATTAATTACAAATTTAGAAAGTCAAGAATATTTTAAAAATATTTTATTTGTTCCAGATATTGCAAACATATCAACATCTATTTTGTGGAGAAACGGTTATAAAGAATTAGGGTTTCAAAAATATAATTCATTAACATTAAATGCAATGATAATGGCATATTCTTTAGAAGGAGAAGGTAAATATAAAAATATAGAAAATATAGGTAATTTAGGTTCACATACAAATAACCTTATATTTAATTCTGTAACAAGAGATAATGAACAAGGAAGCGTATCCTATTCTCTTTATACATTTATAAATGGTTCATATACATACATACCAAAAATTGTGGGGTTTAAAAAATCAGATTTGGAAACTTATATAGGTTATATCTAATATATAATATATTTAAAATAAAATATTTATTATAAATATAAATGACTTTAAAATCTATTGCACTCTTAGAGTTGACTGGTAGTGGAAGCGCCACGGTCAGTAGAATTAGAAAAACCCTTTTTTATTATTGGACAACAAGCAATTTATTTAATCCTATGACTATTATTGATACAACTGGTAGTGTTAACACAACATTAGAATTATTAGAAAAATATTACAATTTAGGATACAGGATTTTTTTTGGATTTAACAGGTCTTCAATGTTGAAATCAGTTTTACCTTGGTTTAATTCACATAAAGATGCAATTGGAGTATCTCCAAGTTCTTCTTCGGATACATTAGCTATAGAAAAATCTATTTATAGATTACAAATAGTAGATAGTTTTTTAGTAAAAGCAATGAATCCAAGAATATTACAATCAATTGGTTCAGGAGGAAGGGTTTTTTATTTTTACAGTGGAGATGAGATTGCTTCAGAAAATGTTTTAACAATATTGATAACCATATATGGAGTTAATAACATAATACCATATAAAGTAAATGCAGATAGCTCAAATTTGACAGTAAATGAAGTTTATAATTTTTTTGAAAACAATAATGTTAGTGCAAATGATATTGTAATGATTTATTTGTTTGTTAGTAATCAAAGACAAAGATATATAGATTTATTTACTACAACAAATAATTTAATTATTCCATCATCTCAATATGATATATCTATTGGTGGATTTCCAATAATTAATTCTTTAACTACGACATTAACAAATTTATACAATGTTTTAGCTTTAATAAATATTACAACTAGTAAAATATTTAATGAGGGACGAAAATATTTAGCAGAGAATTTTAACGAGAATATATTAAATTCATTATATTTAATAAATGCTTTGGAAAACGAAGAAAATATTAATGAATTATATTCTTATTCAGGAACACTAGAATTTGATAATGTAACAAAGGATATAAAATACGGTTCCGTGGATTTTTTATTATACACAAATCCAAATTATAATTCCACAATAATTTATACTGATGACCCATTCTATGGAAATATCACTTTTGCAAGGTTGCCAGTATAAACAATATGTATTATTTACAATCTAAACCATCACATTCTGAAATAATCTCAATAGAATAAAAACAATTATGAATAATTCAGATTTTTCACTTTTTATTCAAAAACTTACTGATAGAAATAGCAGTTCAACTAGAATAGTACCACTTCAATTAATAAGGTGACAAATATAAAATAAATTGTTGATAATTCAATAATTATTAACAATAAAAAACAAAAAAATTATAAGATTAAATTTTTCTTCTTTCATGAACCAAGGAAGGAATATAAACTTTATTCTGTAAGTTGAAGTTCTGTTCTGTAAGTTGAAGTTCTGTTCTGTAAGTTGAAGTTCTGTTCTGTAAGGATAAAAAGAGCGAAGGTACATAATGAAGATAGGAGAGGCTTCAAAAAATTAGCGAAAAAAATCTGGCTAGATTTGGCTCCACCTTTTCTAAAGGTGGAAAAAAATTAGCGAAAAAAAATCTGGCTGGATTTGGCTCCACCTTT